>ODAI010751968.1_pt1 | contig 13143 bp, 10 predicted proteins | sample 1539321 | NCBI WGS metagenome assembly ODAI01 (sample SAMN02144231, study PRJEB22623) | gut metagenome | biome: sheep rumen | host: Ovis aries | place: New Zealand | reverse complement strand
TAGAGCTGCTGCCCTGATGAATCAGGTCTCTGCGGCAGCCCCTGTCGGCAGGGCACTTGCGCGCCTGCATCCCTACACCGTGGGCAAGGATGGCGACCTGAACGAGTGGTACTACGACTGGCGCGACTGGGATCCGCACCACCGCCACCAGAGCCATCTCATCGGACTCTATCCCGGTTCGCACATCACGCAGGCCAGCACACCCGACATTGCTAAGGCCTGCGAACAGACCCTCATTCAGAAGGGCGACCAGACCACCGGGTGGTCGACGGGCTGGCGCATCAACCTCTGGGCTCGCCTGCATCGCCCCGATCAGGCCTACCACATCTATCAGAAGTTGCTCACCTACGTGTCGCCCGACCAATATCGCGGCCCCGACCGTCGTCGTTCCGGCGGCACCTATCCCAACCTCTTCGATGCCCACCCGCCCTTCCAGATTGATGGCAACTTCGGTGGCACGGCGGGCGTCTGCGAAATGCTGTTGCAGAGTCGCTACCTTCCTTGGGCCTTTAACAAAATAAGGGGAAAAGGGAGTTTTAAATTCAAGGATCGCTACGCCATAGAGCTCCTGCCCGCCCTGCCCGAAGCTTGGCAGTCGGGCAGTGTGAGCGGACTGAAGGCACGCGGCGGCATCGAGGTGGCCATGACGTGGCGTGAGGGCAAGGTTGCCCAGGCCACGCTGCGAGCCGACCGCGACTGCTTGGTCATGGTCAGCTGCAATGGTCAGCAGAAGTTGCTGAAGCTGAAAAAGGGAAAAGCGAAAAGCCTCCGATGAAATGGGCGATTTTTGCAGATTAGTGTAATTTTTGTGTAAAAAAGAATGACGATGAAAAAAAGTGATGGGACTATCGCGGAGATAAACGTCGAGTCGGCGCGGCAAGTCTATCAGGGCAGCTACATCGGCGACGACCTGATGCTGTTCGACCAGATCAGCCAGCTGCCCATTCCCAACGAGCCGCGGCGCATGGCCTGCAAGTTCTTTGCCCTCTGCACGGAGGGCAAGGCGCAGTACAGCGTCGACACCGAACAGCACACCGTGCTGGCCCACGACATGATCATCATAAGCGAGGGACAGATTACTGATGACTACTTGCTCTCGCGCGACTGCAACGGAATCGCCATCATGGTGTCGGAACACTTTTTCAACGAAATCGTGAAGGACGTGCACGAACTCTCGCAGCTGTTCCTCTTCACCCGCACCCATCCCGTCTGTCACCTCTCTCAGCAGGAGTGCGACACGATTCTGAGCTATTTCCGCGTGCTGAAGGAGAAGACCGACGACCACGACCACCACTTCCGCCGCCAGACCGTGCGCGCGTTGCTCATGACGATGATCTACGACCTGAGCAACGTTATCTTCCGCATGCAGGTTCTCGGCGACCGCCGCCAGACGCGTGCCGAAAGCATTTTTGCACAGTTCCTGCAACTGGTCGAGGCCAATTTCCGCACCGAGCGCAGGGTTGGGTGGTATGCCAGCCAACTCAGCATCTCGCCGAAGTATCTGTCGGAAATCATCAAGCAAGTGAGCCGCCGCACGCCCAACGAGTGGATAGACAACTACGTTTCGCTGGAAATTCGCGTCCTGCTGCGTAATTCAACGAAGAGCATCAAGGAAATTTCCAACGACATGAACTTCCCCAACCAGTCTTTCTTCGGAAAGTTCTTCAAGGAGCATGTGGGCATGAGCCCCTCTGACTATCGTAGGGGAAGCAATGAGTAGTAATAAACGTTTAAGGTTAAAGGTTTAAGGTTTAAAGTGTAAGGCCTTGCGGCGACGCTGGCTGAGGCGTAAAAAAGTAGAAGAAAAGAAAATTATGGACCATCAGACAACTCAACATCCGGGCAGGCTGCTCCCCATCCTGCAAGTGGGCAACGTGCTCGTTTCGCCCGACGTTCTCACCGAATTTTTCTGTTGCGACTACGAAAAGTGCAAGGGCGCCTGCTGCATTGAAGGCAATGCCGGAGCCCCTGTCAGTCTCGATGAAATCGGCGAAATTGAAGATTCGCTCGATGCCGTGTGGGGCGATTTGTCGGCATCGGCGCAGAGCGTCATCGACCGGCAAGGCGTTGCCTACAGCGACCCGGAAGGCGAACTCGTGACGAGCATCGTGCACGGCAAAGACTGCGTGTTCACTTGCTACGAGGGCGAGAGTTGCCTTTGTGCACTGGAGAAAGCCTGCCGTGAGGGGCGTTCGAAGTTTCAGAAACCCATTTCCTGTGCGCTCTATCCCATTCGTGCCAAGCAGTTTTCCAACGGTTCGGTGGGTCTTAACTACCACCGCTGGGACATCTGCCGCGACGCCGTTGAGAAAGGTCGACGGCTGAACCTCCGCGTCTACGAATTTCTGCGCGAGCCGCTGGTGCGCCGTTTCGGTCAGCAGTGGTACGACGAACTCTGCCAGCTGGTCAGCGATTTGCGGGAGCAGGGATTTCTCGACGAATGATAGACATTTGCAGAGCATTCACTTTTATCGGAAAGAAATGGCCGGAAATTGCCAGAAATTTTAATCCAGAAATACAATATTATTATTTCTGAACAGAATTTCTGGCAATTTCCGGCCATTTCTTTCCGATACTATTTTTTCAATTTCTTTCAATCCCCTCTCAGTTTCCCATACACGTGGAGCTACCAGTCGACCGGCTTCAGTCCGTGCTCGACCAGATAGGCATTGCAGCGCGAGAACTGGTGCTGGCCGAACCAGCCGCCTCGGTTGGCCGACAACGGCGATGGATGGACCGACTCCAGCACGAGATTCCGCTGGCGGTCAATCATGTAGGCCTTGCCGCGGGCATAGCCGCCCCAGAGCATGTAGACCAAGTGTCCGCGCTGAGTTGCCAGAGCGCGGATGGCAGCGTCGGTGAACGTTTGCCACCCCAGCCGCGAATGGCTGTTGGCCTGATGGGCCCGGACCGTCAGCGTGGCGTTCAGCAGCAACACCCCCTGCTCAGCCCATCGCGTCAGGTTGCCCGTCGTGGGAACCGGTTTTCCCAAGTCGTCGCTGATTTCCTTGAAAATGTTCTGCAGCGACGGCGGAAAAGGCACTCCGTCCTGCACCGAGAAACTCAGTCCGTGGGCCTGGCCAGGCTCGTGATAGGGGTCTTGCCCGATGATCACCACCTTCACCTGGTCAAACGGGCAGAGGTTGAAGGCGTTGAATATCAGGCGGCCCGGCGGATAGCACGTCGTCGTCTGATATTCCTGGCGCACGGCATCCGTTAGCCGTTGGAAGTAGTTTTGCTGAAACTCTCCTTGCAGCTGTTCTTTCCACGAAGGTTCAATCTTTACGTTCATGATGCTGGTGGGTTTTAACGCGGTCAGACCGCACGGTGAAGACAAAATGCAATTATCGCATGCAAAGTTATATAATTTTTTGCTCAAACCGCTAAATTAGTGGGAGCAAATTTGCCAATTTCGTCAATTGTTTGTACTTTTGCACGTCCACAGGCCTGACTCGACACCCCCCCGTCCAGCCCTTTTCTCGGTAACGCCGCCATGTGGTGGGCATTTCAAAGACAAAAAAAATGAAACACGAAACAGAAATGAGAAGAATTCTTACGCTCGTCTGCATTTTTCTGGCAACCATTGCCACGGCAGCCCCCGTCAGCAAGGAGCAGGCCATGGAGCAGGCAGCTGCATTCCTGGCACAGAAGAACCCGTCGGCAGCAAAGCGAAACCTGCACATGGCTGCCCGTGCCCAGCAATTGAACGAGGCCTTCACCGACGCGGCTTGCTATTACATTTTCAACATCGGTCTCAACGGCGGCTTCGTGATTGTCTCCGGCGACGACCGCACAGAGCCCATCCTGGGTTACAGCGACGAGGGTCCATTCCTTCCCAACCGTGTTCCTGCCAACATGCAGGCTTGGCTCGACGGCTATGCCCAGCAGCTGAGGACGCTTTCACTGATGGACGATGCCCAGGCCCGGCAGGCGCTGCGTGCTCCCCGTCATGCTGCCGTGGCGACACGCAATTCCATCGTACCGCTCATCACCACCAAGTGGGACCAGGCCACGCCCTACTGGAACGAATGCCCGCAGTTCATGAACAGCGACGACGAAGCCGACGGCTACGAACTGGCCTACACGGGCTGCGTCGCGACGGCCATGTCGCAAATCATGTATTTCTACAAACAGCCCGCACAAACCCTCGCTGAGATTCCCGCTTACACGTTCAACTACGGCGACGGCAACTACAATTACGTCACCGTCAACATGGATGCACTGCCCGTGACCACCTTCGACTGGGCTCACATGCGCGAGACCTACACCGGTGCCGAGCCGGAGGCCTACACCGCTGCCGTGGCTCACCTGATGTACTACGTGGGCTGTTCGGTCAAGATGCAGTACGGCCGCAATTCCTCTGGAGCCTATACCGACGACATTCCCAATGGATTCCGTTATTTCGGCTATGGCTCGAAGATTGCGTTCCGAAACGATTACACCCAGCAGGCCTGGGACGACCTCGTCTACAGCGAACTGGCTGCGGGCCGACCGATGATCTACAACGGCACGGCAGGCAGCGGCGGCGGCCACTCGTTCGTCTGCGACGGATTTGCCTACGGCGACTACTTCCACATCAACTGGGGGTGGGGCGGCATGGGCAACGGCTTCTTCCAGCTCAGCATCCTGAACCCCTCGGCCAGCGGCATCGGAGGCTCCAGCAGCAGCGAGGGCTACAACATGAAGCAGAACATCATTTACAACATCCTGCCCGGCACGGCAACACCTGAGAGCGGCACCGACAATCCCGATGGTGAAGACCCCATTCTCACGGCCACCAACATCAGCGGACCCACGGCATGGAGCCGCGATAGGGTGTCAGACGACTTCAAGATCTTCAAGTCGAAAATACTGAAGGTCAGTTTCTCCGACCACTCCGGAACAGGAAAGAAGTTCAAGGAAGCCCTGGCCTTGTATGACCCTTCCGACGGAACCTACAGCATCCTGCCCAATTCCGAAACCAACGCCTATCTTGCTGTCACGACATCTGCACTCGGCGAAACCCACCAGTTCGGCGGGGGCGTCGCTTCGAATGCGGCTGACGTCATCAAGTTCGGCGCAGGACTCACGGGCCTCTACCGCCTCGTGCCCATGTACCAGCTGCAGGGCAGCAGCCAGTGGCTACCCATGAAAGAGAGCGACCGATACTACGTAGAGCTGAACATGACTGGCACCAACTGCCAGGCCACCTATCACCCCCAAGTCAGCCTCACGACCACCGACTGGGCCTTCTCGGGCAGTATGAAAGTAGGCTCTAAAGTCCAGGTGCATGCCACCATCAGAAACAACAGCTCCGACCGGTTCTTCGGCGACGTCTACCTCGACTTCGGCGGACAGCAGCTCGACGAGAACTCGCAGTTCACGACCGTCGTACAGGCCGAAGTGCCCGCAGGGCAGAAAAGCGTCGTCACCTTCAACGTCACGCCTGCCAATGCCGGAACTCTGACCGTCAAGACCATGCTGCCAGGCGACTACAGCGGCTACTACAACACCATCGGATCCACAACGGTCAACATTGCCGAAAGCCAGGAGGCCGAGCTCGACCTCTCTGTCGAGATTGAAGCCGTCGATGCCCAACCAGCCGGCGACGAGCGTCTCCATGGCACCATCTACGACAGCAGCGCACGCTTCCGTGCCACCATTCACAACCATAGCGCAGCCGAATACAACAAGTACGTGCTTGCACCCCTGTTCATCTGCACCTGGGATGCACAGACCGGCAAGTACAGCGGGTCGATGGTGACCTACAAGCAGCAGACCGTCACCATTCCCGCCGGACAGTCGGCCACTTACTACTTCGACTTCGACAACCTCGCCTACGGTTCCACCTACTCCATGAACATCTACGCCCGTAACAACGTGCCCCAGGAAGAAGACGCATCCCACGTGGACAACATCGTTGGGAAAGGCGAATCGAAATACTACGAGATTCAGCGAGGAATCATCACATGGAAGGGCGACGGCACACGCAAGGGCCACAAGCCTGAAAACAATTTCGCCATACCCGACGACGCAGCCGCTGTCTCGCTCGAAGGACTCCAGCTCAGCAGCATCACGCCCAGTAGCAACCCCAACACGCTCTTCTTCCTCTCCGAGGGTCAGGCCGCTCCCGAAGGTCTCGACGGAAAGAACGTCGTCGTGGGCTCACAGGCCGACAACATCGCCCTTCTCGATGGCTACGACTTCTTCACTCCACAGACGTTCACCGCCTCCGCCATCAGCTACACGCGCACCTTCGAACAAGGCCACAACAACAGCATTCGCACAGGGTGGTCGACCCTCGTGCTGCCTTTCCAGCCCAACAAGGTCGTCTGCCTCTCCGACGGCAAGACCCTCGACTGGTTCCGCTCTGCCTCTGACAGCGGCAAGCAGTTCTGGCTGTGCGACTTCGCCGAGGAAGACGGCGACCGCGTATGCTTCCGAAATGCACCCGAGATGCTCCCCAACGTGCCCTATCTCGTGGCTGTGCCCGACAACGCTTGGGGACCGAAGTGGGACCTGCGAGGCAAGCCAATACAGTGGAGGGCCGACAACGTCACGCTGAAACCTGATGCCGTAGCCAACACCAGCGGCCAGTTGATGGTCTTCGCCGGCTCAGCATGCCGACAGCAGCTCAGCAACATCCTCAGTCTCACGGCCGACGGCAGCCAGTTCTCAACCCTCGGTCCACAAACTCTGGAACCCTTCCGAGCTTGCTTCAAGACCGTCGACGGTTCAGCTCTTCCAGCCAAAGCCCTTGCCATTGCCATTCTCGGCGACGAGACTAGCGGAATTGTTCAGAGCTTAGAGCTCAGACCTCAGAATTCAGACATCTACGACCTCAGCGGACGAAAAATCTCCGTGTCTTCCACCTCTTCTGTGAGCTCTGAACTCCCGAAGGGCATCTACATCGTCAACGGCCAGAAAATCGTTATTCGTTAACAATCCGGACTCGAGCAAATCCGTAAATAATAAATCGTAAATCCGTAAATCGTAAATACCCGAAGGCTCTACATCAGGAACAGAAAAAAAGTATTTGGCAAAATAATCAGTCCTCAGGAGGGGAATGGCTGCCAGGACAAGGCAAACTAGAAAACGCCCCGGAGCAAGCTCGCCTACCCGATGGGGCAAAAACTGTCAGCCCTGGGGAGGACCGGGGTGGGGCTTCCTTCGGAGGTGCTGGGAGAGTCCCTTGAAAAGTCTTCCTCCCCGCGTCGTAGAGCATGCTTTTTGGAGTCGTGGAGCAATGCTCTTGGCCTCTCAGATGATGCTACTTGGCTATCAAAAGAGCACTGGTTGGAGTTCTAAAGCACTGCTCCCCCTTGGCTTAAGGATTGGTCTTCTCGCCGTGGGAACCGTCTTCCTTGACGACATCGTTCTTGTTGGTCTCCTCGACCTGCAAGCCAACGAGCAGCGACTTGGTGTGCTTCTTGGTGGTGGCGTCAATCTCAACCTCAGGAGCTCTTCTCCTGAATGCCGTTGCAAAGTTACAACATCTGCAAAGCGATTCCAAATTTTTGCCGTTTTTTTGTACAACAATTTTCACTAGGGGTAATTGTCGTATCGGAAGAAATTGCCGGCGCTCGGTCCTCTGGGACGCTCATTCTTTCTCCACGCTGTTACGAAAGCGTCTCCTTCGTCGCCGAGCGCCTGACGTTCCGTCGCCTACCCGTAGCCTTTCATGGCGCAGTCACCTCTCTTACATCCCAAACCCATGGCGTTGCCCAGGATGAAAAATGTCTCGCAGAAAACGCAGAAAGCGCAGAAACGAATTTCTGCGCTTTCTGCGTTTTCTGCAAGTTTTGTCTGTCAGCGGTTTGTCAGGAGTGTTGCTGTGGCAGCAGGCTGGTGGCGATGCGGCGGGCTTCGGCGTCGGTCTCGAGGTAGGTGTCGAGTGTGGGCGTGGCGCTTAAGGTGGCGCGCTGCATGGTTTCGCCGATGATGTCGGCCATTTGTGGGAACGAGCATTGGTTGCGGCGGAAAGCCTCGTTCACGATTTCGTTGGCAGCATTGACGATGCAGGGCATATTGCCGCCGCGGTGGATGGCGTCGAAGGCCAGCTGCAGGCAGCGGAACTTCTTAACGTCGGGCTCAAGGAATTCCAGCGAGTGGCTCTGGAAGAGGTCGAGGCGCGGACCGTTCAGGTGCAGACGCTCGGGGAACGAGAAGGCATACTGGATGGGCAGCCGCATGTCGGGCACGCCGAGCTGTGCCTTCACTGAGCCGTCTACGAACTGCACGGCTGAGTGGACGATGGACTGCGGATGGATGAGCACCTGGATTTTGTCGGCGGGTACGCCGAAGAGCCAGCGGGCCTCCATCACCTCGAATCCTTTGTTCATGAGTGTGGCCGAATCGATGGTGATCTTGGCTCCCATGTCCCACGTGGGATGTTTCAAGGCGTCGGCGGCGGTGACGGCCTCCAGCTGTTCCTGGGTGAAGTTGCGGAACGGACCGCCCGAGCAGGTGAGCAAAATCTTTTCTATTTCGTTGTCGCCCTCACCCACGAGGCTCTGGAAGATGGCCGAGTGCTCGCTGTCGACGGGCAGAATGGGCACGTGGTATTCGCCTGCCAGCTGGCAGATGAGCTCACCGGCCACGACGAGCGTCTCCTTGTTGGCCAGGCAGATTTTCTTCCTTGCACGAATGGCGTGGATGGTAGGTTCGAGACCAGAGAAGCCCACCATGGCCGTCAGCACCATGTCGATGGGACCTGCCTCGACGATGTCGCACAGCGCCTTCGCACCGGCATAAACCTTGATGTCGGGGCGGTCGCTGAGCAGCGAGCAGAGTTCGTCGTAGCGGGCTTCGTTGGCAATGACTACGGCGGCGGGGTTAAACTCGCGGGCCTGTTGGGCGAGCAGTTCCACGCGGTTGTTGGCCGTGAGGGCGTAAACTTCGTAACGGTCGCGGTGCTGCGAGATGACGTCGAGCGCCTGGGTACCGATGGAGCCGGTGGAGCCGAGAATACAAATTGAGTTCATAGTTTAAAGTTCAATGCTGCTTCGCAGCGGTTCAAAGTTCCAGGAGACCGTGGGGAATGGTCATGGCGATTCGGCGGCCTTCGACGTCGACATCGGTGATGAGGTCTTCACTGGCTGGGAGCAGCACTTCGCGGCCGTCGGGGGTGAGAATTTCAAAGAGAGTGTTAATGGTTGAATCGTCGACAGCAGTGAGGGTGCCCACGTTGTTGCCGGATTCATCGTCGGCGATGCTGAATCCGATGATCTGTGCCCACGAGAGTTCTCCTTCGTCGTCGGCAGGCACCTCGCTGCGCAGGAAGAAGATGGGGCAGCCGGTGAGCTGGCGTGCCTGCTCCTGGGTGGTGATGTCGCAGAAGCTCACGAGTGCCGTCTCGTCGCTGCGGAACCGGTATTCCTCCATGAAGAACGGCACGAGGATTCCATCGACCTCGAGAATGAGATAGTCGGACTCAGCACGGTCGAAAACATCGTCGGTGAAGTGGAGCAACACCTCGCCTTTCACGCCGTGTGGCTTGCCGATGCGGCCAATCTGGAAGACGTCTTCTTGTCTAATCATTGATGCGGGTGATTTTCGCGCCGAGCGCATTGAGTCGGTTCTCGATGTTTTCATAGCCGCGGTCAATCTGGGCGATGTTGGCAATGCGGCTGGGGCCGTTGGCCGAGAGGGCTGCAATGAGAAGGGCGATGCCGGCGCGGATGTCGGGACTGGTCATTCGTCCGGCCCGCAGGCGTATCTTGCGGTCGTGGCCCACGACGACGGCTCGATGGGGGTCGCAGAGAATGATCTGTGCGCCCATGTCGATGAGTTTGTCGACGAAGAACAACCGGCTCTCGAACATCTTCTGATGGATGAGCACGGTGCCACGTGCCTGCGTGGCCACGACGAGCAGCACGGATAGCAGGTCGGGCGTGAGTCCGGGCCAGGGTGCGTCGGCAAGTGTCATGATGGTGCCATCAATGAACGACTCCACGGCGTAGTGCAACTGGCGCGGAATGAACAGGTCGTCACCGTCTTCCTTGATCTTGATGCCCAGCCGTCGAAAGGCATCGGGGATGATGCCGAGGTTCTTCAGCGACACGTTCTTGATGGTGATGCCATCGCCCACCATGGCAGCCAGTCCGATGAACGAGCCCACCTCGATCATATCGGGCAAAATCGTGTGATTGGTACCATGTAGCGATTTCACGCCGACGATGGTGAGCAGGTTTGAGGCGATGCCGCTGATTTGTGCACCCATGGCGTTCAGCATGTGGCAGAGCTGCTGTATGTAGGGTTCGCAGGCCGCGTTGTAGATGGTGGTGGTGCCTTCGGCCATCACGGCTGCCATGATGATATTTGCCGTGCCTGTCACCGAAGCTTCGTCGAGCAGCATGTAGCAGCCTTTCAGCCGACGGGCCTCGATGTCGTAGACGTTGCGCTCCTCTTCGTGCACGAACTTCGCGCCCAGCTTTTTGAATCCCAGGAAGTGGGTGTCCAGACGGCGGCGCCCAATCTTGTCGCCTCCGGGTTCGGCAATGACAGCCTTGCCGAAGCGGCCCAGCAGTGGTCCGATAAGCAGCACCGAGCCACGCAGTGCCGAGCATTTCCGAACAAACTCGTCGCTCTGCAGGTAGTCGAGGTTCAGGTCGGCGGCCTGGAAGGTGTAGTCGTGGTCGGCATTTCTTCTGACGCTGACGCCCATGTCCTTGAGCAGCTTGATGAGATTGTTGACGTCGAGGATGTCTGGAATATTCTTGATTCGCACCTCGTCGCTGGTGAGCAACGTGGCACTGATCACCTGCAGGGCCTCGTTCTTGGCGCCCTGCGGCGTGATGGTTCCTCGTAGCAGTTGTCCGCCTTCAATGATGAATGATTCCACTTGCTATTTGTTTTTTTTGTTGATTCAATAATCTGAGTAGTCTGAATAATCTGAATAGTCAGAGGATTCTGAGAGTTCTGATGATTCCGGACAAACTCGCCGTTCTCAGCGCTTTTTCTTTTTCCCCTTCGGCTCCTGATCCTTCAAGTCGATTTTGTTGAACTTGAATGAGGCCAGGTCCAGCTGGATGCGGCCGTCGGTGAAGCGGGCGAGGTCGCTGGCCACTTTCTCATCGTCAGACGAGCCGTGGCTCCACAACAGGAGGTTGCGCTTCATCTGGTTGGCGGTGATGCGCACGAGTTCGTCGAGGTCGGGCCCTTCCGGCATGGTCTTCAGTTTCTCGAACAGTTCAAAGATCATGCTGCCGTAGTGGCGCACTGGGTTGTCCTGGGCGGGGTAGGCCAGCGGCTCGGGCTTCGAGGCGATGGTGTGGGCTTGCTGGATGTCGTAGGGCCAGTCGATGTCGAGCTTGAAGTCGGACATCAGGGCCAGGTGGTCCCACAGCTTGTGCTTGTAATCGGCATTCTGCCGGTTCTGGGGGAACATTCGGTCCATGATGCCCACGATGGTTTCGGCACAACGTTGGCGGTCCTTCTTTTCCGGCAGCGACACGGCGTGGTCGACCATGCGCTGAATCTCGCGTCCATATTCGGGCAGAATCAGCCGTTCGCGCTGGGTGTTGTAGTCTAATCCTTCAATGTTCATTTTTGAAACCTCCCCCGACCCCTCCGACAGAGGGGAGTGCCTGCCGGTTTCAGGGGGATGGCGCAGGCTTGCTATGATTTTTTTGTTATAGTAGTTTCTTGGGCTGCTTGGCCACGAAGTCCTTCAGGTAGAAGGGCACGAAGTAGGCTACGTCCTCAAACTGCTGTGCAAAGCATTTGCGCTCAGCCAGCGGGAACATCCACCGTGCCAGCGGCTCCACGTCTTCAATCAGGTGGGCATTGGGGTGGCTGATGGCTTCCATGCACTTGGCGGCGCCGTTTCCGAAGAAATAGACGGGCCGTTCGTCGAGCCACTGGCGGTAGGTCTCGCCGTCGACGATGTCGGCCTGGATGGCCCTCACCTCGTGCAGTCCGCGGTCGAAGATCTGGGCATAGACCTCCATTCTCCGCGCGTCGATCATCGGGCAGAGCAGCGCGTTTTCCTCCTTCACTTTCTCGCGCAGCAGCACCGGCACGCAGAGCAACTGCAACGTGGGCACGCTGATCAGCGGCAGGCTGCGGCCGTAGCACACGCCCTTGGCCATCGACACGCCAACGCGCAGGCCGGTGTAGCTGCCCGGACCGCTGCTCACGGCCACGGCGTCCAGGTCCATGAGTTGTGAATCGCAGTAGGACAGGGCTTCATCGACGAACACGCCAGCCTTCACGGCATGGTTGTGGCCTTCGTGGTCGTCGCGTTCAAACAGGCATGCACCGTCCTTGCTGACGGCCACTGAGCACACGTCTGTGCTTGTTTCTATGTGTAGTATTGTCGACATTTTTTGTGATTTCGTCTTAATTAACGTGCAAATTTACGTATTTTTCGTCAGAATTTAGTACTTTTGCAGAAATTTAACGAATAAAAACCATTATGATACTATCAATGACGGGCTACGGCAAGGCTGTCGTGGCTTACAAGGAGAAGAAAATCAACGTCGAGGTGAAGTCGCTCAACTCTAAGCAACTCGACCTCTCAACACGCATTGCCCCCCTCTATCGCGAGAAGGAAATGGAAATCCGACAGCTCGTGGCCAAGCAGCTGGAACGCGGCAAGGTGGAGTTCTCCATCTGGATTGAGAAGGATGCCGGCACCGATGCCACCCCCATCAATGCGGCCGTAGTCGAGAACTATTTCCGCCAGCTGAAGGCCATCGTCCTTCAGGCCGGCATACCCGAACCCCAGGACTGGCTGCAGACGCTCATGCGGCTGCCCGACGTCACCACGCGCACGGAAACGGAGGTGCTCGACGATGAGGAATGGGCCGTTGCCCAGCAGGCCATTGTCGAGGCTTTGCAGAAGCTCACCGACTTCCGCCGTCAGGAGGGAGCCGCCCTGCAGAAGAAGTTCACGGAGAAAATTGACAACATCGCCTCGCTCATGGCACAGATTGAGCCCTACGAGAAGTCGCGCGTGGAGAAGATTCGCCAGCGCATTGTCGACGGTCTGAAGGAGATTCCCGAGGTGGACTACGACAAGAACCGGCTGGAACAGGAGCTCATCTACTACATCGAGAAGCTCGACATCAGCGAGGAGAAGCAGCGCCTGGCCAACCACCTGAAGTATTTCCGCGAGACCATGCAGGAGGACGGCCACGGCGTAGGCAAGAAGCTGGGCTT
>ODAI011360843.1_pt1 | contig 13144 bp, 14 predicted proteins | sample 1539321 | NCBI WGS metagenome assembly ODAI01 (sample SAMN02144231, study PRJEB22623) | gut metagenome | biome: sheep rumen | host: Ovis aries | place: New Zealand | reverse complement strand
TATCTGCGAGGGTCAGGCTTACCGTGTTTTGAAGGTGAGCAAAAGACGTGACGGCGAGAGCGTTACCGAGGTAAGGTGCAGTCACATATGGAATGCGGACGCGCCGAATATACACCTGCAGAACATTCCCGATATGATTGGAGTCAGTCCCAAAAGTGTCATTGAGCGCGCGATAAGAGGAACTAAGTTTAAATATATGACAGATATGGAGCTTAAAGCACTCAATATGAAAAGAGTGGATGCGGATGGGTTTAAAATAGATTTTTTCAGCGTTGACAAGACGAACCCATATGACGTTGTAAAAGCGGTTATAGAATGCTGCGGCAAGGGTGAGCTTTATACCGACAACAAAAAAATTGCGCTTGTTGAGAGAATAGGAACGGACACTGCGGTAAGGCTTGACCTCGGCAAAAATATGGAGGATATAACCGTTGAGCGTGACATAACCGATCTGGTGACGCGTCTTTACCCATACGGCAGAGACGATTTACATATAGGCTCGGTAAACGGCGGCAGACAGTATATTGAAAGCGCAAACGCCGCCGTTTACGGAGTGCGCGAAGGGTATCGGGATTTTGGCGATATTACGAGCGCACGGACACTTTTTGAACGCGCGTTGTGGGAGTTTGACGCGGAAAACGCGGAGCGCATAGACGTGCCGCAGATAAGCATTACAGGCACATACGCGGAGCTGAATAAGATTGCCGGCTACGAAGCGGAGCAGCTTCGTTTGGGCGACGGAGTAACGGTCGTTGACAGCGGCGACGCTCTTTACGAGCGCGTCATAAAAATCGAGCGTTACCCGTACTCGCCTGAAAGCGCTATTCTTACGATCGGCAGGGTAAAAAAGGATATGTTCTTTTACCTTGAACAGATAGGCAATCTCGCAAGGCGGTATAAAAAGGTTTCGACAAGAAGCGGTAAGGTGAAGGCGTCGGCTGTTTCGGGTACGATAAAAAACAGCGGCGTTGTTTCGGAGACAGTCACAGCCGGAACGATAACAATAGGCAGAAATGTAATAACGACCGATGAGGAGGGAAACCTGCTTATAAACGGTGAAAGGATAAACGGAGAAAACGAAGATGAACAGAATATTTAACGCGGCAAGCGTAGCCTTTGGCGTAGTTTGCGGAATTGCGGCAAAGCTTTTCGGCGCGTGGAACGGCGCGTTGTGGACGCTGGTGGTAATTATGGCGCTTGATTATGTGACGGGTATTATAAAGGCGGTGTACACAAAAACCGTATCGAGTGAAACAGGCTATAAGGGAATACTGAAAAAGATTATGATACTCGTTGTGGTTGCGCTTGCGAACACGGTTACAAATCTTACCGGCGGCAATATGGCGGTCAGGGAGGTTGTGATAATGTTCTACATAGCGAACGAGGGTATTTCGGTACTTGAAAACGCCGCCGCGGTATCGCCCAATATGCCGCAGAAGTTGAAGGATATATTATTACAGATAAGAGGAAATGACAATGATAATAGGAATTAACTGCGGTCATACAATATCCGGTCAGCCCGGCAGCGGCGCGGTGGGGTATCTTAACGAAAGCAACGAAACGCGCCGCGTCGGCAAAAGCCTTATAACGCTGTTGCGCCGCGCGGGGCACACGGTATATGACTGCACAAATGATTACGCGCACACAACGAGCGAAAACCTTGCCGAGATAGTGCGTATGGCAAATGAAAGAGAGCTTGATTTGTTTGTATCAATCCACTTTAACAGCGGCGGCGGTAAGGGTACGGAGGTATTTACCGCAGGCGGACGCAGCTTTACAGAAGCGGAAGCGGTATGCAAAAACCTTTCCGCGCTCGGCTTTAAAAACCGCGGCATAAAGGACGGCTCAGGTCTGTACGTGATACGCCATACAAAAGCAAAAGCTATGCTTGTGGAGGTATGCTTTGTTGACAGCAAGGAGGACGCGGATTTATACAACCGCTTAGGCGCAGATCGCACAGCGCAGGCAATTTGCAGCGCAATTTGCGGAAATAAAACGGAGGAGATAACTTTGACGCAGTATGAGGAACTAAAAAAAGAGATAGAAAATCTTAAGCCGATGGTCTATGACTATATAGATGAAAATATGCCGGCCTGGGCGCGCGGTACAATAGAAAAACTGCGCGATAAGGGCTATATCTTAGGCGATGAAAACGGCAGACTCGGTCTCACACCGGAAATGATAAGAATGTTTGTAGTTCTGGATAAAGCAGGCATATTTTAGACACGAAAAAATGACCTCAAAAGAGGTCATTTTTGTATGCCGTCAGTTTAAACAAGCTCGTCAAGCGCGTCCTCGTATACGTCGGCGGGATTTGCGCCTATGATTTTCTTCACCGGCTTACCGTCAACGAAGATAATAACGGTCGGAATCGAAACAACCGCGTTAGCCGCCGCAAGATCGCCGCACTCGTCAACGTTCACCTTGCAAACCTTGACCTTGCCCTCATACTCCTCGGCAATCTCTGAAATAACGGGTCCGACCATTTTGCACGGTCCGCACCAGGGCGCCCAGAAGTCAACAAGCACCGGCTTATCCGACTTTAGAACCTCGCCCTCATATGTTTCGCTCGTAAGATTGATCTCCATAATATTTACCTCCTAAGATTTATCTGTAATCCGGAATGCTTGAGAAAATTTTATTCGTCGCGCCCGAATTATATACTGATTTTTCCGCAAAACCATCATCGGTTTCCGTGTACTGCATAACGGTTGTACCGCTGCCAGAGGCTGTGTAGACGGTTATGATGATTTTTCCGCTGTCGCGGCTTGCGACATCGTAGTAGACCCTGCCGTTTGTGATAAGCTGGTCGTACAGTGTGTAGTAGCCGCCGTTTCCGTTATCGTATTCCAAGACCCACTTTTGGCTGTCGTCCCATAAAAAGCCTTTCTCGTCTTTTTCGGCTGACGTGTAAAGCGTCAGAGTGCCGCCGTTTAAGGAGTTTGAGCTTACCTTAGTCCAGCTTCCGTCAACGGCTGAGGCGGTGAGCTTTGATATAGTTCTGTCAGCCACGGCTTCAGCAGGAGCCTCTGCCTTGGGTTCCTTTGACGCGTCGGGCTTGTTGCTTTGCATAGGCGGGGTTTCGGGATTACCCTGACCCTTTTGCATATCCATTGCCTGCTTAGGCATTGCGGTTGTTATTTCGGATTTGCGCTGCTCCATTTTTTGACCGGCAAAGTATCCGCCGGCGCCTATCGCAACCGCCAGCACCAGCGCCCCAAAAACCTTTACACCTTTTTTCATTTTTATGCCTCCAAATCTATATCAACATATTTCTTATCTGTTTTTTCTATCTCCGCCGCCGCATTTGTCATATTTGTAATTTCAGCCATAATTCTTTCCGTATCTGCAACAGGTGTGGAGATTATAAACGTCACACTGTCCTCGTATACGGTGTCCTCTAAGATGTAACCCTTTGTCATTATTTCGTGCTGCATTTTTCCGAGCAGGGAATAATCAACCTTAACCGATAGTATATCACATAGCTGCCGCCGCACAATCTGAGATTTCAAAAGCCCCTGCTTTGCGCTTTGGCCGTACGTATGTACAAGACCGCCTGTGCCTAAAAGCGTACCGCCGAAGTAGCGCGTCACAACGACAATAACGTCAACAATACCGCTTTTTCGTATCGCGTCCAAAACAGGCATACCCGCCGTGCCGGACGGCTCGCCGTCGTCACTGTAGCGGTAGATGTTGTTCTCGTCAATCACATATGCGTAGACGTTGTGCGTCGCGTCGGAATACTTTGAGCGCATTTGAGCAAGAAACTCCAGCGCGTCCTGTTCGTTACTGGCCGGCCTGACGTTTGCGATAAATTTCGATTTCTTCTCTATAAGCAGACTTTCCGACTGCTCCTTAACCGTTTTGTATATTTCCTTCTTTGACATTATATCAGATACTGCCTTATCTTTTCATACATTTCCGCGTCAACGCGAAGCTCCATAACCGTACCCTTATCGCCGTGCTCCTGACTGTCAACCTTCTGCGTATCGTGCAGCTCGTTTACAAGCGAACCCTCGCTGTACGGTATGCACACCTTTACGCGGCGTTTTCTTCCGGGAGCGACGCGCGCGATTGCGTCAATCAGCGTGTCAATCTGTTTGCCGTAGCGCGCGGAAATATATACGCTCTTGTTCGCCCTGGGGGTTGCGGCCGCCTTACCCATTGTGAGGTCGCATTTGTTAAACACCGCCACAACAGGCTTATCGTCCGCGCCAATGTCCGATAAAACCTGCTCGACAACCTTGACCTGATTATCAGCCTCCGGATTTGACGCGTCTATTACGTGCAGCAAAACGTCCGCAACAACAGCTTCTTCAAGCGTTGACTTAAACGCCTGAATTAAATGATGCGGCAGTTTTCTTATAAATCCAACTGTGTCAATAACGAGTATCTGTCTGTTATCGTCAAGCGTAATTGCGCGCGAGGTCGGGTCGAGCGTTGCGAACAGTTTATCCTCGGCAAATACATTTGCGTCGGTGAGTGTGTTTAAAAGCGTACTCTTTCCCGCGTTAGTATATCCCACGAGCGCCGCGGTTATTACGCCGTCCTTTTTGCGACGGTTTCTTAATAAATCGCGGTGCTTTTTGAGTTCTTCAATTTCTTCTTCGAGCGCGTTTATTCTTCTCTGAATGTGTCGGCGGTCTGTTTCAAGACGCGTTTCACCCGGTCCGCGCGTACCGATACCTGCGCCCGTTCTGCTCATTTCCGCGCCGAAGCCGCGGAGTCTGGGAAGCCGGTACTTTAATTGTGCCAGCTCAACCTGCAGCTTACCCTCGCCGCTTTTTGCGCGCATTGCGAATATATCCAATATAAGCATTGAACGGTCAAGCACTTTTACGCCGAGTGTATCTGTTATATTTCTCATCTGAATGGGGGACAGCTCATCGTCAAAAACAACCATATCGGCTTTTAAATCCTCTACCGCCGCCTTTAATTCCTCCAATTTGCCCTCGCCCATATACGTGCCTGCCTCGAGGTCTGCCTTGTTCTGTACCATCGTACCGACAACCTCTCCGCCCGCCGTTTCAACAAGCTCCTCCAATTCCTTTATACTCTCGTCCGTTGTGTCCTGCAAAACATCTCTGAGATCTCTGTGCACACCGGCGAGTATTACTCTTTCCTGTTTTTCTGCTGTATTTTCCATATTAAATCTGACATCCTTTCACTTCGTTCAAGGATAAATAGGATGCAAAAGAAGTATCTTTTGCCTATCACCTTTTCATATAAAAATAGATATTATGTTAATTATACCAAACTTTTAAAACAAAGTACACCCCTTTTGGTAAAAATTCAAAAAATTTTAATATTTGCTTAAAATTTAATTCGCGCGGTCGGCAGATGTTACAAATATGTGCGGTAATTTTGTGCGATTTATCCCTTGTGACGTTTTTTATATTAAAGTATAATAGCTAAGGATGGGAGTTGAAGCAAATGGCGAAGCGGATTATGATACAAGGCACTATGTCAAACGCCGGCAAGAGTATTATCGCGGCGGCGCTGTGCCGGATATTTAAGCAGGACGGCTATAGTGTCGCGCCGTTTAAGTCACAGAATATGGCGCTCAACTCCTACATAACAAAGGACGGGCTTGAAATGGGGCGCGCGCAGGTGGTACAGGCTATGGCGGCGGGGATCACTCCGACAGTCGAAATGAACCCGATACTTTTAAAGCCGACAAGCGACAAGGGGTCGCAGGTTATCGTAAACGGCACAGCGCGCGGCAATATGACCGCGGCGGAATATTTTAAGCGCAAAAAGGAGCTTGTACCCGACATAATGAAAGCATATAACGCGCTTTGTGAAAAATACGATATAATAGTAATCGAGGGCGCAGGCTCTCCGGCGGAGATAAATTTAAAGGAAAACGACATTGTAAATATGGGTATGGCAGAAATGGCTGACGCGCCTGTGCTTTTGGTGGGCGATATTGACCGCGGCGGCGTGTTCGCGCAGCTTTACGGAACGGTAGAGCTGCTTGAAAAAAATGAGCGTGACAGAATTAAAGGCTTTATCATAAACAAGTTCCGCGGTGATGTGAGCATTTTAAAGACGGGGCTGGATATGATTGAGAACCTGACTGGAATTAACGTAGTTGGCGTTGTGCCGTACGGTGATTTTAAGATTGACGATGAGGACAGCTTGTCGGAAAGACTGACAAGCGAGGGCGGCGGCGAGATTGATATAGCGGTTATAAGGCTGCCGAGGATTTCAAATTTTACGGATTTTTCGGTGTTTGAATTTATTGACGGCGTTTCGGTGAGGTACGTTCAAAATGTGCGCGAGCTGAAAAATCCCGATATGATAATAATTCCCGGCACGAAAAACACGATTGCCGATATGCTGTGGCTTCGTGAGTGCGGCTTAGAGGCGGCAATCAAGAAGTACAAGGGTATTGTTTTCGGTATCTGCGGCGGCTTTCAGATGCTCGGCAAAAGGATAACCGATACGGCAAATGCCGAGGGTGGCGGAAGTGTTCGCGGTATGGAACTGCTGCCGGTTGAAACGGAATTTAAAACCCGGAAAACACGCTCGCAGGTGAGAGGCGTGTTTGAAAATATGAAGGGTGTATTTGAACCGCTTAACGGCAGGGAGTATGAGGGGTACGAGATACATATGGGCGTAAGCGGAAACTGCGATGTAGTGGTGTCAGACGGCAGCGTTTACGGAACGTATGTTCACGGTATCTTTGACAAGTGCGCCGCCGATGTTGTAAAATGTATATGCGCCCGAAAGGGCATTGATTTTGAAAATATAAAATCAGTTGACATTGACGCGCTGCGCGAGAGGGAAATAGACAAGCTCGCCGATTTGGTGCGCGGAAGTGTGGATATGGAAATGATTTATAAGATTATGAATGAAGGAGAAACGCTATGATACACGTTTACACAGGTGACGGAAAGGGCAAGACGACTGTTGCGGTCGGGCTTGCGGTGCGCATGGCGGGGTATGACAAAAACAAGGTGCTGTTTATGCAGTTTCTAAAGGGCGGCTACACAGGTGAGATGAAAATGCTTGAAGCGTCGCACAACATACGTGTAATGCGCTGCGACAAGAATTACGGATTTTACGGCAAAATGTCAGACGGCGATAAGGCGGCTATTACCGAGTCGCACAACAAAAATATCAACTACGCCTTAGAGCATATGAACGAGTATGAGATGATAGTTTTGGACGAGCTTTTTGTCGCGGTCGGCTACGGTCTTGTCGACATAGAAGCGGTCAAGCGTATTGTCCGCACCTACGGCGGCGAGCTTGTTATGACAGGCAGAAATCCCGACGAGTGGTTTTTAAAAAAAGCCGATTACATATCGGAGATTAAAAATATCCGTCACCCTTATGACAAGGGCGTTGCGGCGAGAAGGGGTATAGAATATTGATTGGGCTTTTGAACGTGCTGCCGTCCGAAATCGAAAAACGCAGCTTTGAGATAATTGAAAGCGAGCTGCCGCGTGAGATTGACGCGGAAATAAAACCAATCGTAAAGCGCGTGATACACACAACGGCGGATTTTGACTATGTGGAAAACCTTTGCTTTTCGGACGGCGTTGTTCAGATATTAAAGGACGCGATAAAAAACGGCGCGGATATTGTGACCGACACGCAAATGGCGAAAAGCGGCATAAACAAAAAACGTCTTGCCTCGTTTGGCGGTGAGGTGCATTGCTTTATGGCGGACGAGGACGTTGCGGCGGCGGCAAAGGAAAACGGCACAACACGCGCGGCGGCTTCAATGGAAAAGGCGGCAGGGCTTGGTAAGGACGTGATTTTTGCGATAGGCAACGCGCCTACCGCGCTTGTGAAATTATATGAGCTTATCAGGGATAAAAAAATAAACCCAATCGCAATAATCGGCGTGCCGGTAGGCTTCGTAAACGTTGCCGTGGCGAAGGAGCTTATTATGACCGCCGGCGTGCCGTACATTGTGGCGCGCGGAAGAAAAGGCGGCTCCGGCGTTGCAGCGGCGATTTGTAACGCGGTTATATATGAAATAAAAAATTAACAGTTGAAATATTTCTTATTATATACTATAATTAACTTAGTATTGACTAAAGCGAAGGAGCGGAAAAATTATGAAGCTAAGGAAAATTCTTTCAATAATACTTACAGCGTCTGTTTTGGGAACACTTATGATTCCTGCGGCGATGGCTGACGATGCGAAGCTTTTTAACGAAACGTATGATATGACAAAGGTAAAAGCCGACAAGGAAAACGGCGTTGTAAAGGAAATCGAAGTGCCGGACGGTGATTACAAGGTAACGGTCACGACAGGCGGCAAGACTGAAACAAAGGCGAACATTTACATAAACGGCGGTGAGCGCGTAAGAGCGTACACTCTTGAAGCCGGCAAAACGCAGGAGAACGAGCAGCCGGTAGTGCCGAAGGACGGCAAGATTACTGTGCAGGTCATTGGCGATGCGCCGAATGTGACGAAAATAAAAGTTGAGCAGCTTGCTGCGCGTGAAAAGGCTGAAAAACCTACTATATATATAGCAGGCGATTCAACGGCGCAGACATATAATTATGAAAAGGCTTATCCGCAGACAGGCTGGGGACAGGTGTTCGGTGATTATCTGACGGACGGTATCGCGCTTGAAAACCGTTCAATGGCGGGCAGAAGCTCAAAAAGCTACAACAATGACGGCAGACTTGACAAAATACTTACCGAAATGCACCCCGGTGATTTTGTGTTTATACAGTTCGGTATAAATGACGGTGACGTAAACAAGCCGGAGCGTTACATAAGCGTTGAGGACTATAAGGACTTAATTATAAACAAGTATATGGGCGAGGTCACAAAGCGCGGCGGTACGCCTGTTTTGATGACAGCCAATGCCGCTTCCTGGTGGGACGAGGAAAAGGGCAACTTTATGGAATCGCGCGCAGACTACGCAGATCCTACCCGCGAAATAGCAAAGGAAACAGGCTGTCTGTTCATTGACGCGAACAGGATAGAGACTGATATGTGGAACAGTATGGATAAACAGGACGTGCTTGACGGTTACTTTATCTGCGAACCGCTTGAAAGCAAGGCGTACCCTGTGGGTACGGACGATCATACGCACTTAAAGCAAAAAGGTGCAAAGCGTATTGCCGCGGCAATCGCGCAGGCGCTTCTCGATGATGTACCCGCGCTTGCGCCGTACATCAACATCGGTTCGGATAAGTTCACCGATGTGGCAAATCACTGGGCTGAGGAATATATAAAGAAAGCGTACCAGCTTGACCTTGTCGCAGGACAGGGCGAGGGCAAGTTTAACCCTGACACAAACGTGACACGCGCCGAGTTTTTGAAGATGGCTATGGACGCTTCGGGTATCGTTGGTCACGCGTACCGCGAGGGCGAGTGCCTTGACGCGGCAAACAGTGATTGGTACTGCTATTATCTGCAAGGCGCGCTCGATAAGGATTTAGTTCCCAAGGAAATGATTGAGGGCGTTAAGTTTGAAAAGGTGACAAAGACGCTTGCGGAGGCAAAGGACGACAAAGAGGCGGTAACGGCTGACGTAACCGTTTACGAGGGCAAGTACAACGGCAATACTCCGATAACGCGCGAGGAAATGGCGGCTGTGGCGATGAACTGCATTTCATACGCGCTTAAAAACACATTAAAGCCTATTGATTTGACTGCGGACAATGCGGATACGGCAGAGTTTACCGATGGAGCCGATATAGATATGGTTTACAGGAATGCGGTTGAGGCGGCTGTTTCGTCAAACGTTATAAACGGCATGGGTGACGGCACCTTCGCGCCGAAAGCAAACCTCACCCGCGCACAGGCGACGGTAATTATCACAAAGCTTGCAGATATGCTTGAAACGGTCAGATAATCAGAAGGAGAAAGCGATGAACATAAAAAGAACAATAACGGCGGTCATTTTGGCTGTCGCGGCGGTAACTCCGTCCGCTTTGGCTGCCGGCTTTGCCGACACGCGCGGTCACTGGGCGGAGGATATTATAAACGAACTTGCCGATAAGGGCGTTGTAAACGGAATTAGCGCGACGGAATTTAACCCTGACGGTACGGTTACGCGCGCGGAGTTTTTGCGAATGGCACTAAGCGCGGCGGGCATTGAAACAGATGTGGCATACAGAAGCGGCGAGTGCCTTGACGTGAGAGGTGACGCCTGGTACGCGCCTACTGTACAGAGTGCGCTTGACAAGGGACTTATCCCCGAAAATATGATAGATGGCTACAGTGTCGAAGTTATAGCAGACGAGAACAGTGCAAAGGCACTATACAGTGGCAGCTTTAATGCTGAAACGGCGGTGACGCGCGAAGAAATGGCTTATCTGGCACAGGCCGCTTTGCAGTACAGCACAGGATATGACGATGCCGACAGCCTTTCTACTCCGGACGATCTTTCGTTTGGAGATGTGTATGCAATTTCTGCGTGGGCGATTGACGGAGTGCGTCACGCATACGCAAACAGCCTGATTTCAGGTATGGATGACAACACGTTCCGTCCGCGCGAAACAGCGACACGCGCGCAGGCGGCGGTAATTATAAGAAATATTTTAAACAGATAGTGACAATATGAAGGAACTGATTTCCTTCATATCGTTTTATCTTCAAGGAAATTGCTCGCATCGTGAGCAATTTTGCTGATTACAAAAAAGCGAAGCGAAGTCGTGTAGCGACTTTTTTATGAAAAGGAGATATTTTATATGTTTAGCAAGAAAACGGTAAGGATAATCTGTATTGTGATAGCTGTGGCGATGTTGGTGCCGATTTGTATAGGTGTTGCTTCAATGTTTATACGGTAATACGATAATATGAAGGAATTTCTTAATATGCTCGTCACGCTTGACATAAAAGGGCTTTTTCGTAACAGGACTACAAATGCGTATGTACAGTTTTTTAGATATATTTTTGTCGGTGGTTTTGCATTTCTCACCGATGCTTTTGTGTTATGGCTTTGCGAGAAGGTTATGTATTATATGTTTGCGGCGGCTGTTGCATTTGTCGCCGGCCTTACAGTCAACTATTTATTGTCCGTGGCGTTTGTATTCAGCGAGAGCAAGCAGGTAAAGAACAGGGCAAGGGAATTTTTGGTTTATGCGGTTATAGGCATAATCGGACTTGGTCTTACTGAAATTATAATGTACATTTTAACAGATTTGTGTCATTTTTATTTTATGTTTTCAAAAGTCATATCTGCAATAATTGTGCTGATATGGAATTTTGTTGCGCGTAAAAAGATTTTGTATACAAATCGAGGGGAGAACATATGAAACGTGTTATTGTAATCGGAGCCGGCCCCGCCGGCCTTACAGCCGCATACGAGCTTTTAAAGAGGGGCGGGTACGAGGTCATAATTCTTGAAGCCTCCGACAGAATAGGTGGAATATCGCAGACGGTAAAATACAACGGCAACAGAATGGACATAGGCGGACACCGATTTTTCTCAAAGGATGACCGTGTTATGCGGTGGTGGTACAGTATTCTTCCTCCTCAGGGCGCTCCGGCAAAGGACGATATAATTGTAAACTCCGACAAAGTATTTGATAAAAACGGAGCAGACCCCGAAAGGACAGACGAGGTAATGCTAAAACGTAACCGTGTATCGAGAATTTACTATAACGGCAAATTTTTTGATTACCCCGTGTCAATGAAGTGGGAAACCATAAAGAATATGGGCTTCGTAACTACTATGAAGGCTGGCTTTTCTTATATTGGGGCAACCGCGCACAAGCTGCCGGAAACGTCGCTTGAGAATTTTTATATCAACCGCTTCGGCAAGGTTTTGTATTCGATGTTCTTTGAGGGCTATACCGAAAAACTTTGGGGCAGACATCCGAAGTATATTTCTGCCGACTGGGGTTCGCAGAGAGTAAAGGGACTTTCCATAAAAGCTGTAATCGCCGATATGTTTGGCAAAATTTTCGGAAACAAGAGAAAAGTGGAAACTTCCCTGATTGAAGAATACATATATCCCAAGCTCGGTCCCGGACAGCTTTATGAAAAGGTTGCCGACGAAATAACAAAAATGGGCGGCGAGATTAAATTAAATTGCCCTGTTATAAAAATAAATGAAGCCGAAGGAAAAATAAACAGCGCTGTCTATACTGAAAACGGCGAAGAAAAAACAATAGAGGGTGACATTGTCATTTCATCAATGCCCATAAAGGATCTGCTTGACGCTTTTTCGAAGCCGGACGCGGAAATGAAAGCTGTCGCCGACGGACTTCCGTACAGAGATTTCATAACCGTCGGCTTGCTCGCGGACAGACTGGAACTTCAGAACGAAACAAAAATTAAAACGGTCAACAACATAGTTCCCGACTGTTGGATTTATGTTCAGGACACATCTGTTAAACTTGGCAGAATACAGGTTTTCAATAACTGGTCGCCGTATATGGTAAGCGACTTTGAAAAATATGTGTGGGTAGGGCTTGAGTATTTCTGCGACGAGGGTGACGAGCTGTGGAATATGAGTGACGAGGATTTTATCGGGCTTGCAGAGGACGAGCTTCAGAAAATAGGCGTTATTGATAAGAAATACATAAGAGACGCGCACCGCGAACGCGTAAAGAAAGCGTATCCGGCTTACTTTGACACATATAGCCGGATGAATGAACTTGTTGAATATCTTAATACATTTGAAAATCTTTATTGCGTAGGCAGAAACGGACAACACCGCTATAATAATATGGATCATTCTATGGTTACCGCTTTTGAAACTGTTGATGCTATTGTTAACAATAAGACCGACAAATCACCCATATGGAATGTGAATACCGAGGAGGACTATAATGAAGAAAAATCCCAAACCAACCGCTTTGAAGGATAATATCAAACCGGACGGAAAATGGAGAAGTGCGGCGGAATATGCAATAACATTTTTGACGGTGTTTGCCGTATTTGTTTTATGCAGAGGGCTTAATATAAAAAATAACGAGCAGCTTACCTTTGCGGTAATGCTCGCTGCATTCGGAGCGCTTGCGTTTTATTCACTGTGGGTTTATTTCAAGGGTAAAATGACCGCGGAAAAGGCGATGACGATTGTAATAGCCGCGGGTTTTATACTGCGTATCGGATATATGGTTTACACGCATATGTTTACCCGGGGTCCCGACCTGGGACCACTTCCTGCCGATGTACACAAAGACTGGCCCGGGCATTTGGGCTACATATATTATA
>ODAI012651233.1_pt1 | contig 13145 bp, 12 predicted proteins | sample 1539321 | NCBI WGS metagenome assembly ODAI01 (sample SAMN02144231, study PRJEB22623) | gut metagenome | biome: sheep rumen | host: Ovis aries | place: New Zealand | reverse complement strand
TCTCTGTTCTTAAAATGTTCATTCCGATCTACATCGTCGGCTACATTGTTTCCTTCCTCTGGAACCAGCCTGCCGAGAAGATCGCTAGAAGTATCTGCAACGAATAATAAAAAAATGGAGGTACATTATTTATGAAGCAAATGCAAGCTGATGTCATTGTAGTCGCTGCCGGTCTGTCCGGACTGGCTGCCTGCATCTCCGCAGCGGAAAACGGCGCGTCCGTTCTCTGCTTCGAGAAATCCAACACAACAGGTGGTGCCGCCAACATGGGCATGGGTCCTCTGGGTGTCGGTTCCCGTATTCAGAGGGAACATATGGTCTCTCTGACCCCCGGCGAAGCTTTCCGCAAGCACATGTATTTCACACACTATCGCGTAGATGCCCGCATGGTCCGCGACTATTATTTTAAGTCCGGTGAGACTATTGACTGGCTCATGGATATGGGCGTGGAATTTGTCGGTGTTCAGCGCGCGTTCTCTGCTCCTGAGGCGACACGCGCATATTCCGACGGTGAATTCACCTGGCACGTATGCAAGCCTGAAGGCGGCGGAATCCCCGGCCCGAGAGCTGCAACGGCTATGACCAAGAAGATGACTGAGCGGGCTCGCGAGCTTGGCGTAGACTTCCAGCTCCAGACACCTGTCTCAAAGATCCTGATGGAAGACGGCAAGGCTGTCGGTGTTCTGGCTAAGAACAATGACGGCGAGGAGATCGAGGCAAGAGGCAACGCCGTCATCATTGCTACCGGCGGCTTTGGCGACAATCCGCAGATGATCAAGGAACAGACCGGCTACGAGTACGGCAAGACTATCTACAACTTCGCTATTCCGGGTATGAAGGGCGAAGGCATCAGGATGTGCTGGGAAGTCGGCGCAGGTCATGAGCCATGCACGATGGAGCTGATGTATCAGCTGCCTGACAACATGAACCACTTCATCCTCGACGGCGCGTTCCGTCAGCCCTGTCTGTGGGTCAACCGCAACGGCGAGCGCTTTATGCCGGAAGATCAGATCGGCAACACCACCTTCACAGGCAATGCCATCACCGTACAGCCCGGTTCCATCTGCTGCTCCATCTTTGACAGCAAACTGCTGAAAAAATATAAGAAGCATGGCCCGGACATCGTTTCCCATGTACATCCGCACGACCTGTATGACCACTTCGACGAGCAGTGGAACCGCGATCTTGCTGATGGCTATGAGCCCGTGACCCAGGCGGATACCATCGAAGAACTGGCTGAAAAGGCCGGCATCGATGTAGAAGGCCTTGTCAAGCAGGTAGAAGAGTACAACGACATGTGCTATGCCGGCTACGACGAGATCTTTGAGAAGGATCGCCGTTACATGCAGCCGATCGAGAAAGCTCCCTTCTACTGCCTGAGGCAGAACGTTGGCGCTTACGGCTCCCTCGGCGGTGTCAAGATCAACCACAAGACACAGGTCATGACTCAGGAAGCCAAGGTCATCCCCGGACTTTACTGCGTCGGCACCGATGCCTGCAACATCTTTGGTGACAGCTATCCGTTCATCCTCTCCGGAAATACGATGGGCTTCTGCCTCAACTCAGGCCGCATCGCCGGCGAGAATGCCGCCATGGAAGGACAGAAAGACTTTTTTTGATACCTGACTGATTGCCGTGCCGGTGACTTATGTCACCGGCATGGTATAACTGGAATACAAGGAGAAGCCAATGAAATTTTATATCAACGACCGGGAGGTCGAAGCACGCGAAGGTCAGAGTATTCTGGACGCTGCGCTTGAAGCAGGGATATTTATCCCGCATCTGTGCAGCCATCCCGATCTCGAAGCCAAGGGCGGCTGTCGTCTGTGTGTCGTCGAGATTCAGGGAATGGACAAGCCGGTGCCGGCCTGTACAACCATGCCTGCTGAGGGTATGCGGGTCAGCGTCAACGGTCCGAAGGCTGACAAGGTTCGCAGAATGTCAATGGAGCTGATTTTGGCGACGCATCCTGCTGACTGCACAGGCTGCCCCAAGTATGGCAAATGCGAGCTGCAGTCCATGTATCAGTACATGGGTGTCAGTCCCGAGCGCTGGCGCAAAAAATCGCGCAGCGTAGCCAATGACGACTCCAATCCGCTTATCCAGCACCTGTTTACCCGCTGCATCCGCTGCGGTCGCTGTATCCGCGCATGTCAGGACCTCAGAGGTGTCAAGGTGCTCGATTACATCAAGACCGATATCGGCATCCGTGCCGGTATCCCCGATGGCAAGAGCCTTAAGGAAGCCGGCTGCCGCTTCTGCGGTGCCTGCATCGAGGTATGTCCCACAGGTTCAATTGTGGACCAGGTGAAGATCATGAAGGAGGACCGCAAGGAGGCCGACAATATCGTACCATGCCGCGCCACCTGCCCGGCTCAGATCGATATTCCAAGATTCATCCGCTACATCAAGAACGGCGAATACGAAAAAGCTTCTGCAGTTATTCACGAGCGTATGCCGTTCCCGGAGATTCTTGGCAGTGTCTGTACACATCCCTGCGAGACCGAGTGCAAGCATAAGGAGCTGGGTTCCTCCATCTCGATCTGCAAGCTCAAGAGAGCTGCCGGTGTCAATGCCACAGGTGAATGGAAACAAAGAGTCCGCAAGGATCCTCCTACGGGCAAGAAGGCTGCAATCATCGGCGGCGGACCTGCAGGCCTGACCGCAGCCTACTATCTTGCCCATAAGGGACATCAGGTCACAGTGTTCGAGAAGCTGCCGAAACTCGGCGGTCAGTGTCGCTATGGCATTCCGGTCTACCGCATGCCGGACGATGTTCTTGACAAGGAGTTTGAAATTATCGAAGAAGCCGGTGTCGAGGTCAAAACCAATACTGCGGCTCCCGCCCCCGCGGAGCTGCTGCAATCCGGCTATGACACGGTACTTGTCAGTGTAGGCACGCATCTTGGTACAAAGCTGCCGATCCCAGGCAACGACCTTAAGAACGTGTATGTGAACGCCGCATTCCTGCGTGCCGCCAGAATGGGAGATCCCATGCCGGTAGGCGAAAACGTCATGGTACTCGGCGGCGGTTCGGTCGCCTATGACTGCGCGAGAACCGCGCTGCGTCTTGGCGCTAAGAATGTCCATATTGCCTGCCTCGAGAATGAGCAGCAGATGACAGCTTCCAAAGACGAAATCGAAGAAGGCGCAGAGGAGGGCATCATCCTGCATGCTGCTCACTCCTTCCTGCGGATCACCGGCGAGGAGCAGGCTGAGGGCGTTGAGCTGCAGAAGGTCGAGCGCTTCTATTTCGACGAGAACCGTCGTGCCGTCATCGACCTTGTTCCCGGCAGCAACGAGATCATTCCGGCTCAGACCGTTATTTTCGCGGTCGGCCAGAAACCGGAAGACACCGCGGGCATGGGCCTTGAGCTCACACACGGTCCTTATATCCAGGCTGACGCTGCGCTGCACACAAGCATGGACGGCGTGTTCGCGGCAGGCGATGTAGTCACAGGAACAAAGACGGTCATCGAAGCGGTTGCGGCCGGTCGACTGGCTGCCGAGCAGATGGATCTGTATATGGGCGGCGACGGCGACATCAGTGAGGTGCTGCTCGATCCCGAGACGGCAGATCCGTACATCGGCCACGTTGACGGTTTCGGTGATCTGCCAAGAATCGAGCCGAAGTTCGCCGACGCAAGTGCCAGAGCAAAGAACTTTGATCCGGTGGAGCCTGCGTTCAGCTGTGAGCAGGCCGGCTGTGAAGCCGCGCGCTGCCTGCAGTGCGACCTGCGTCTCCAGCTCACAAGGCCAAAGCTCTGGAACGAATATTAAGGAGGTGCTGCGATATGTCGATGTTAGAACGTGTGAAAAATCTCACAGAAAAAGAGTGTATCGTAGACGTCCTGCGCAAAGAGCTTGCGGATAACAAGTGTAAAAACTGTGGCAAGTGCACCTTCGGCTATGAGGGTGCAACGCAGCTGGAGATGGTAATTAACGACATGGCTGAGAAAAAGGCCCGCTCAGGCGATCTGGAGCTTCTGACAGACCTGTGTTCTGTCATGAAGGACCAGTCAATGTGCGAGGACGGTGAGGACATCGCTCTGGCATTTTTGGAGGCCATGGAGCGTTATCGCAAGGATCTCGAGGATCATGCTTCCCGCAAGAGCTGCCGTGCCGGTGTGTGCAAGCGCTTTATGACTTACCACATCATTGCCGGCGACTGCATCGGCTGCGGTGATTGCATTGAAGCCTGCCCGGAGGATGCGATTCTCGGCAGAAAGAAGTTTGTGCACGTCATCAATCAGGCTGAGTGCATCCAGTGCGGTGCTTGTAAGGACGCCTGTGACGAGGACGCCATCGTGCTCGCCGGCGCTGTCAAGCCGCGCTGCCCGCAGAGGCCTATCCCCTGTAGAAAAAGATAACAGATACCAACCATTGTCCGCCGGCGTTCCGGCGCCGACGCGACGTTCCGTATTATAAAGAACGGAAAGGAAGCATTTATGGGAAAAATCGGAAAACTCAATCGCAGCGTTTCCATCATTGGCGTGGGCTGCACACCGTTTATGTACACCGTTGACAACGAGGAAACCAACGGTCTGACCGAGGGCGAACTGTTCGGCTACGCTGCCCTCAAAGCCATGGAAGATGCCGGCGTCAGCCCTCAGGATGTGGATTTCTATTTCCACGGCGAGGCAAGCCCTCTCAATGGCTCCAATTACCTGACACCCAACATCCAGATCGGCAATTGGTTCGGCATGAAGGGCAAGGGCTCCATCCATCACTCCGAGGCCTGCTGTACCGGCTATCTGGCTATCGACCAGGCGGTCAATGCCGTAGCCTCCGGCAAGTTTGACTGCGTTCTGACCGGATGCGTGGAGTTCGGAGACTCCGTTCCCGCGCCTTTTGGCCCCAATGACACGGTAGAGACGCCAAAGCATCCCTACAAGCGTGAAAAGATGACTATGGATCGTTTCCTGGCTACAACGATGTGGCTGTATGACCGCTGCTACGCCCGTTCTATGATGGCTCCGATGGAGCTCATCTACGACGACGCAGCCGAGGATTATGTGCGCACAAGAGGCATCACCGCCCAGCAGATGGACGACACCCTCAACTGGATGGCCATCAACAACCGCCGCAATGCAGCTAAGAACCCCCTTGCCATCGAGCGCCAGGAGTTCGCGGACATTGCCAAAGAAAAAGGATTCCCGGATGTGATGTCCTATATGCGTTCTCCCTACAACCCGAGAATGGGCGATTTCCTTCGCATGGAGGGTGTTGAGCGCAAGTGTGACGGCGCTGCCGCCGCCATCGTCTGCGCTACCGATATGATTCCGCAGATTGCGAAGAATCTCAAACATAAGCCGATCGAGGTACTGGGCATTGGCAACGCTGCCTGCGAAGCAACAACTCCGCACTTCGAGATCCGGGCTACCGAAGAGGCAATTCGCCAGGTCTATGAGGCTACCGGCGTTAAGCCTGAAGAGCTGGATATCTTCTTCGCCAACGACTTTATCATCACCTCCCACCTGATCTCGGCCGAGATCGCGGGCTACCTGCCCTGGGGCGAGGGTTGGAAGTACATCTGTGAAGGCCGTACTGCCTACGACGGAGACAAGCCGATCAATACTAACGGTGGAAGAACATCGTTCGGTCACGCGCATGCGGCTTCAGGTCTTGCAGACGTTTACGAGTGCTGCATGCAGATGCGCGGCGAATGCGGCGAACGCCAGGTAAAGAAACTGCCCAAGACCGCTATGCTTCGCGGCTACGGCGGCGCACAGAATATTGCTGCTATCCTGCTTAGGACCATTGAATGAAGGGAGGAACTGACATGATCAAATTGGAAAAGGTCGTACAGAGATTCTATGAGGGTCTCGAGGAAGGTAAGTTCCTTGGCCGGAAGTGCCCGGTCTGCGGCAACGTGGAGTTCCCTCCGGTCTATGCCTGCAACAAGTGCGGAAGCTACGAGACCGAATGGATCGAGTGCAGCGGCAAGGGTGTCATGAAATCTATCGTCATGCCCGCAGCGCTGTCCTCAAAGCCAGAATATGCCGCTATGGGACCGTATGCCTACGGTGAGGTGGAGCTCGAGGAAGGTGCCTGTTTCAACGCGGTCGTCAAGGGCATTAACAAGAGAAAGCGCAAGGAGCTCATGAACAAGCTGCCGGTTCCTGTGCACGCAGAAGTCTTCCAGCGCAACGGCTATAAGACTGTCGTGTTTGCTCTGGATGAAGAGAAATAATATCATTTGCCGAATTAATTCAAATTGAAAGGAGATTTACTATGGATCGCAAAGAATTGGAACAGCAGGTCATTGAACTGGTCGCCATGGCCTATGGCAAGGACGCAGCCGACGTGAATTTAGACACAAGTTTTGCCGATGATCTCGGCGGTGCTTCCATCCAGATGGTCGGACTTGTCTCCGAAATCGAAAACGAACTGGACGTTCTGGTACAGCTGCAGGTCGCAGCTGCATGCAAGACGGTCGGAGAACTGGTTGATAAGGTAGAAGAGCAGCTATAAGTCATCCATCCTGTCATTATACGCGGGCGCGGCAAGAACGCAAAGGCGTTCTTGAATCTCGCCGCGCCCGTCAGAATGACCACAAAAATGAGAGGACAACACATGAACGTACTTGAACAAATCTATGCCAAAGCTAAGGAGAACCCGCAGAAGGTTGCCTTCCCTGAGGCGGAAAACGAAAAAATGATGGCTGCCGCCTATCAGGCGGGCAAGGATGGTTATATCCTGCCCATACTGGTGGGGGACAAAGAGAAGATTCTCGCTCTGGCTGCCGAGCGCGGCTATGACGCGGAGATATTTACCGTTGTGGACATTCATGAAGAAGACTACCTGAACGAGCTGGTGACCAAATACATCGCACTGCCCGACAGCCGCCTGAAGGAAAAGGCACTGCGCCGCAGGATGCAGGATCCGCTGTACTTCGCAATGGTCATGCAGGCAGTGGAAGAGGCTGACGTAACTTTCGCCGGCATCGACAACACCACCGGAGATGTGCTCCTGGCTGGTCAGTACATTATCGGCCTGCAGGAAGGACTGTCCACAGTATCGTCCATCGGCCTGTGCGACATTCCGGGCTTTGAGGGTAGTGAGGGCAGTCTGCTGGCTATCGGCGACAGCGCAGTCTGCACCAACCCCACCGCAAATCAGCTTGCCGACATAGCTATCGCAGCCTGCAACACCGTCAAGTCTCTGCTTGATTGGGAACCCCGCTGCGCCATGGTCTGCTATTCCACCCTCGGCTCCGGTCAGGGCGAGCTGATCGACAAAGTAGTAGAGGCTGTTAAGATTGCTCAGGAAAAGCGTCCGGATCTTGCTATCGATGGCGAGTTCCAGTTCGACGCAGCTATTTCCCCGGCCGTGGCCGCCAAGAAGGTCAAACGGGAGAGCAAGGTCGCAGGTCGTGCCAATGTAGTTATCTGGCCGGACCTTAATGTAGGCAATGTCGGTGTCAAATTGATTCAGCAGTTCGGCCATGCCGATGCTTACGGCCCCATGCTGCAGGGCTTCAAGAAAGTAGTCTGCGACTGCTCCCGCGGAGCACCTGTCTCGGAGATCGTGGGCAACATCGTGATCAGCGCAGTCCGGGCAGCCGGAATGAAAAAGTAAACCCCAAACACCAAGTACCGAAAACAGGCCATGGAGCCGTTCCATGGTCTGTTTTCCTAATTAAACACAAAAGGAGATACCAGATGAAACAATATCGCGTTTTGACCATCAACCCTGGCTCCACTTCCACAAAAATTGCCCTGTTTGAAGGCGAGACATGCCTGTTCTCGAAGAACGTCGCCCACGACGCCCAGGAGCTGGCAAAGTTCAAGACCATTCCGGACCAGCTTCCCTACCGCGAGAAGACCATTCTGGACCTGCTTGCCCAGGAGAACGTTGATCTGTCTACGGTGGATGTATTTGTCGGCCGCGGCGGCGGTCTGCTTGCCATGGAGGGCGGCACATACGCCGTGACCGAACTGCTTTTGGAGCACGCTCGCACCTGTGCCAACGGGGTCATTCACCCGGCTGCGCTGGGCTCTCAGCTTGCAAATGCATTTGCGGAGCGCTACGGCAAACAGGCCATGGTCGTCAATCCTCCGGATACTGACGAGATGCAGGAGATTGCCCGCGTGACCGGTATCAAGGGTGTCAACCGCATGATCCACCTGCACGCTCTGAACCTGAAAGAAACGGCTATCCGCCACAGCAAGGATGTGCTGGGAAAGAAGTACGAGGAGTGCAATTATGTGGTCTGCCACATCGGCGGCGGTGTTTCGGTCTCGGCTCACCGAAAGGGCAGAATGGTCGACGGTTATGACAACGTCGGCGGTGAGGGCCCAATGGCACCGACCCGCTGCGGCGCGATCGGCGTGGCTGAGCTTTTGAACTACATTGAAAAGAACAATCTTGAATTCAAGGACGTGCGGAAACTCCTGACTTCTTCGGGCGGATTTGTGAGCCATGTAGGCATTTCCGATGCCATTGAGATCAACCGCCGCGCTGCAGCAGGCGACCGCCATGCGGAGATGATCTGGAAGGCCATGATTTATCAGCTTGCCAAGGCTATCGGTGCCATGGCAGCAGTGCTGGAGGGCAAGGTGGACGGTATCCTTCTCGGCGGCGGTATGGTTCACAACGAAGAACTTGTACAGTCTCTGAAGGACTACTGCGGCTGGATCGCTCCGGTGACCGCTTACCCCGGCGAGTTTGAGATGGAAGCCATGGCTGCCGGTGCCAACCGTGTGCTGAACGGCGAGGAAGAACTCAAGACCTATACCGGCAAGCTGGTGTGGGAGAAGTTTGAGTGGGAGTAAACTATGGACGCAAAAGAAAAAAGACAGCTTAAATGGACGCTCGCTCTGGGCATTGCACTGCTGCCGCCTATCTGGGCGGTGCTCTCCAGTGCGGTAGGCATTACCACAGGCGCAGTTGCACTGATCTGCGCGGGCGTCTATGTGGCTAACGGAAACAAGACACAGGACGCGGTGAAAATCAGCATAGGCTTCCTGCTGGGCGATCTCTGGGCTGTGATTGCGACTTTTATCATGGAAAAGCTGCAGTTGAATCCCAATGTGGAAGTCTATATGACACTGTTTTTCATGGGCGGACTGGCAGTGCTCATCGGGGAGACGCTGCCGAAGATCATTTTCACACCGGCCTGGCTCTGCGGCTGGGCAATCGGTCTGACCATTCTGGGACCATTGGCTGTGAAGGACTTCGGCTCGCTGCCCCTGCAGATAGCTGTGGCCATGCTGGCGGGTGTGTTTTACGTCGGTGTCGGCGTGGACGCCTTCCAGAAATGGCTGCTTAAGCTGCTGAATAAGAAGGGATGAGGCGATGGATCAAAGTTTACAGAAAAAACTTACTTCAAAACGCTGGCTGATCCTCATTGCCAGCTGTCTAATCAATCTCTGTATCGGGTCTGTCTACGCCTGGAGTGTGTTCGCCAAGCCGGAAGCGGTCTGGCTAAGCAGCTTTGGCCGCGAGCTGACTGCCGGTGATCTGGCCATTGTCTTTACTGTTGCCAACTCCGTCGGCCCTATTACACTGATCTCAGGCGGTTTCATCAACGACAGGCTTGGCCCAAAATGGGTCATCTTTTCCGGCGGAGTTCTCTTCGGTGTGGGCATGATCCTCTCGGGGCTGGCTACAGCGCTGTGGCAGTTGGTGATTTTCTACGGCCTGTTCTGCGGTCTGGGCATTGGACTGGTCTATGGCTGTACCATCAGCAACTCAGTGAAATTCTTCCCGGACAAAAGGGGTCTCATCGGCGGCATAGCCACAGCCTCTTACGGCATCAGCTCCGTGCTGATCCCGCCGGTTGCAAACGCGCTCATCAGCGGCAGCGGTGTCAAAATGGCTTTTATCATACTGGGATGTGCCTTCCTGGCAGTCATCTGTCTGGGGTCATTCCTGATTGAAAAATGCCCTGCCGGATTTGTCCCGGTGGGCTATACTCCTGCAGCTGTCGGTGGGAAAGTGGCTTCATCCAATGAAAAGAACTGGAAAGAGATGCTGGCAGATCCCGTGTTCTATGTGATGATTCTGATGCTCACCTGCGGTGCTGTGTTCGGTATGATGACTATCTCGCAGGCATCCCCTATCGCCGAGAATATGATCGGCATGTCGGTGGGCGCTGCTACGGCAGCCGTCTCCATCCTTGCCCTGTTCAACGCAGCAGGCCGGGTGCTGGCCGGCTGGATTTCCGACCGGATCGGTCGTATCAACACCTTGTTCAGCATGCTGATACTTGCAGTGATTGGTCTGACCCTGCTTTACATCTCCGGACCCGGCAGTGTAGTTACATTCTACATCGGCATCTCAGTGGTAGGCCTGTGCTTTGGAGCTTTTATGGGAGTATTCCCGGGCTTTACTGCAGATCAGTTCGGGCAAATGAACAACTCTGTCAATTACGGCATTATGTTCATCGGATTCGCTCTGGCCGGCTATGTCGGTCCTACCATTATGAGCACGGTATATCGCACAACGGGGGACTATCATCCGGCTTTCCTGATTGCAATGTGTCTTGCAGGTGTGGGCATTGTCCTGTCCCTGCTCTATCGAAAGCTGACCAGGCGCTGAGTGCCGGCAGCTTACCCTCACTTTTCACCCCGGAAGCAGCCACGGCCGTTTCCGGGGATTCTTGGGTCCGGGGGTATTGTAGGAGGTTTATGTATCAGTGTTTAAGCAAATTCAAATCATGGATCGTGTCTGGGTGCTGCAGGATCGGGCAGGCTGCTGTTCTAATCTGGTGACTGGTGACAGCCGGGCACTGCTCTTTGACACATGCTGCGGGTTAGATGATCTCATGGGGGCTGTCCGGGAATTGACCGATCTGCCGCTGCTTGTTATCAACAGTCATGGCCACTATGACCATGTCGGAGGCAACGCTCAGTTTGATCGGGTCTATCTGCACCCGGCAGATTTCCCGCTTTTGCAGCTGCACACGCCGGAACAGTTGGAACGCTGGCGCCGTGAAATGGCACCGGATACCGAAAATGATACCGCTGTTGTATCGCCGGGAATCTGGGGCAACACACTGCCGCTTGATTTTCAGGAGTTTGATCTGGGTGGGCTTTCCGGCGAACTGATTCCTCTGCCCGGACACACCGGGGGATCGGTGGGCGTTTGGTTTCCTTCGCTGCGCCTGCTGCTCTCCGGAGACGCTCTGACGCCTGTGATGTGCCTGCACTTTGCGGGGCATCTTTCTACAGCCGAGCAGGAAACGACGCTTCTGCGCGTAATGGGGCTTCGACCTGTCCGCTATCTGACATCCCATCAGGATCACGCATTTGACGGGGCATTGCTCCCGCTCATGCTGCAGTGCATCCGAGATACGCAGACAAAAAAGGGTTACGCGTACGAGTACCCGGTGCCGCCGTATGGAAGCGGCCGCCTGTTCTTGAACTCTACCGGTTCAGAGCCGGTCGCTCTGATCTGTGAGGTACAGTAATCCGAAAAACGATGAGGACCCGCCGCTTTGCGGTGGGTCCTCATATATTCGAGCGTAACTCTTTTAAATTATGCTGCTTTCAATGTAATTGTAATATCTCCAAATGTGTCGGGAGTTTTGTATTCTGATGTATCTTTTTCGAAACCTTCGGGAACGGTCAGAACATGGATGGTGTAAGAACCTTCGTCAAAGTCTTCAAAAGTAGCAATACCGTTTTCGTCTGTTTCGACCATGTTGCATGTAATATCAGAGCAGAACTGAATTCTCGTGCCCTTTACGCCCATATTGGATTCATCCTGCACGATGACGCGATATACGTTCCCGGGATTTTTCGGGATCTCCGAGCTGCCTGCACCGGATCCGCATGCGGCAAGCATGGCTACCATAATAACTGCGATTAATAAAGCTGATACTTTAAACATTTTTTTCATTGTATTTTATTCCTTTCATCTTATGACAACTATTTATCTCAGTGGGGAAGACCTTCGCTTCTGCAAGCGGTGGGTAAATCAATATCCTGCTCATCCAAGTGGCGGATCAAGTAAGCCGCCGCTTTCGTATTTTCTTCGTTATATTTTTTTATACGAAAACATGCCGGTACAGGTACAAAAAATTTTTGAGGAAATTGAGGGGAAATTGAGACAGCCTCTGCCTTGCCGGGGCAAAAGTTGAGAAAGAAGACGCACAGAGTGCGTCGCACATCTCGCGCGCGATCGGAGATCGCGATTTACCAATAACAAAAGGGTCTTGGGATGGAATATGGATTTCACTGTCACATTACTCCGGGTTTTGTTATACTTAGTATATCAACGAGGATAAGCTGACCGCTTTTTGACGGAAATTTTCGTGACATACCTGTGAGATACAAGTGCTAAGAAAAGGTGCCCGCGAAATGCGCGGCACATCAGGAACGACAAGAAAGGATTCATACTATGAGTGAAAAGATTCGTGTATGTCTGATCGGATGCGGCCGCGCGGGCATGATCCACGCAAAAAGCTATGCGGGGCTCGTAAACGGTGCGGAGCTGGTCGCAGTCTGCGATCCAGATGAGAGAAATATAGAAGCCGTTCGGAAAATCGCAAATGTCAGGTATGTCTATACCGATTACAGGGAAGCCCTGAAAAATGATGAAATCGATGCGGTCGTCGTTGTCACTCCGACCCGGCTCCACAGGGACATCGTGTGTGCGGCTGCAAATGCAGGCAGGCACATTTTCTGTGAAAAGCCGATGGCATCTTCCCCAAAGGAGTGCGATGAGATGATTGAGGCCTGCAGAAAGAATAACGTTAAGCTGCAGATCGGATTTATGAGGAGATTCGATAAGAACTTTAAACGCGGCAGAGAAATCATCGATTCCGGAGTGATCGGCCCCGTTGCGATGATAAAATCCAATACCTACGGACCGAGCGAGCCGAAGGAGTGGATGTATGATATTCGGAATAATCAGGGTCCGATCGGCGAGGTGAACAGTCATGACCTCGACATCTGCCGCTGGTATGCGGGCAGTGAGCCGAGGAGAATCTATGCCGTCGGCAATAATTTCAGAAGCCCGGAGAAGGCTGCGGAATATCCTGACTATTATGACAGCTGTTCGGTCACCATAGAATTTGCAAACGGTGTCATAGGCGTCGTCACCGGCGCTCAGTACGTGCAGTATGGATATGACGCCCGTACCGAGATCCTCGGGACGAAGGGAATCGTTAAGGTCGGGACCCAGAGGGCAGACAG
>ODAI011545209.1_pt1 | contig 13145 bp, 13 predicted proteins | sample 1539321 | NCBI WGS metagenome assembly ODAI01 (sample SAMN02144231, study PRJEB22623) | gut metagenome | biome: sheep rumen | host: Ovis aries | place: New Zealand | reverse complement strand
GGGCGGTGATGGCCTCATTGCGATAGATACGTCCCGGACAGATGACGCGGATGGGCGGCTGTGTGGTGTCCATCACGCGTGCCTGCACCGAACTGGTGTGGCTTCTGAGGATGATGTTCTTGGCCACGTCATCGGGGTTGGTCTCCACGAAGAAGGTGTCCTGCATGTCGCGGGCGGGATGGTCGGCGGCAAAGTTCATCTTAGTGAACACATGGAGGTCGTCTTCCACCTCAGGACCGTCGGCCAGGGTGAAGCCCATGCGTGAGAAGATGTCGATAATCTCGTTGGTGACGATGGAGATGGGATGACGGGTGCCCAGGTCGATGGGGTAGGCCGTGCGCGTCAGGTCGAGGTCGTCGTCATGGCTCTCTGCCGTGGCCAGTTCGTCGCGCAGCGCGTTGATGCGGTCGGTAGCCGTCTGCTTCAGTTCGTTGATGCGCATGCCGATGGCCCGCTTCTGGTCGGCGGCCACGGTGCGGAAGTCGGCCATCAGGGCGGCTATCTCGCCTTTCTTGCTCAGGTATTTCACCCTCAGGGCCTCTATCTCCTCGTTGCTGGATGCTGTCAGCTGTTGCACTTCTCTCAGAAGCGCCTCAATTTTCTCAAGTAGCATTCCTTTTTTTGTTTTATAGGATGAGGCATAGTGCCTCACGGTTAAATGATTTGATGACAGTACTTTCGTGGTGGGAAAATGCCGAAGGGCGCTCCTCCGCCTATCGAAAATCCGTGCAAAGGTAATATTTTTCAGCCAAATTAGGAAATATATCGAAATAAAGTTGTACTTTTGCATTTAATATCGTGAAATATTGAGTCATAGCAGAATGATATGAGAAGTCGTGCGATGTTTTTTGTCTGCCTGTCATGCCTGGCAGCGGGAATGTTGTTCGGATGCAAGGACAAGAAGCCTGAGACTGACGAAAATCAGGGCAACAAGGATTCAGTGGCCGTGGCCGACACCATAGACACTCTTGTGGTGGATACTGTGCCAGAGGATGCCATGGACAGCCTTATTTCAGCCACTCCCATGCCTGTGTCTGCCGATGAGTTGTTTGATGATTTCCTTTTCAACTTCGCCGCCAACAAGAAGTTGCAGTATGAGCGGGTGCGTTTCCCGCTGAAGGTGGTGGAAGGTGACAGCGAGACCGTCATCGAGCGCAAGGACTGGCATCAGGAGCACTATTTCATGAAGCAGGAGTTTTACACGCTTATCTTCGATGACGAGAGCCAGCTGGAGTTGGTGAAGGACACCCATGTGGACAGCGTGGTGGTGGAGAAGATTGACCTGAAGGCGAAGGAGGTGGAGCAGCATATCTTCAACCGTGTCAACGGCCAGTGGGTGCTCACCGAGATCGACCGCAACTCTATGTTTGAGAATCCCAACAAGGCATTCCTGTCATTCTATGAGAATTTCGCCGCCGACTCCCTGTTCCAGATCCAGAGCATGAACGAGCCTGTGAGTGCCGTGCTACCCGACCCCGACGACGAATATGAGATGATTGAGGGTGAGTTTCACCCGGAGCAGTGGCCTGAGTTCAAGCCCATGGACTTGCCTGCCGATCATCTCTACAACATCATCTACGGCCAGAGATACACTCAGGGCAAGCAGAAACTCCTGGTGTTTCGCGGCATAGCCAACGGCCTTGAGTCGACGATGACCTTCAGGGTGGTCGACGGAAAGTGGAAACTGGTGAAACTTGTCAATTGAATCCACGCAAATGAGAGATATCGAGAATTTCAACCTGTCAGCATACAATACGTTCGGCATTGATGTCAGTTGCCGGCGTTTCGTGGAGTTTGAGGATGCCTCCGAGGTGACGCCCCTGCTCTGTTCGCTCACCGAGGCCGACCTGCCGTTGCTCATTATCGGCGGCGGCAGCAACCTGCTCTTCACCGGCGACTTTCCCGGCACGGTGCTCCGTTCCGCCATCAAGGGCGTGGAGATGGACAGCGAGGACGGGCACGTGATAGTGAGGTGTGGCTCTGGCGAGCTGTGGGATGATATCGTGAGCCTCTGCGTGGACCACGGCTGGTATGGCGCGGAGAACCTGTCGCTGATTCCCGGCGATGTGGGTGCCACCGCTGTGCAGAACATCGGAGCCTATGGCGTAGAGGTGAAAGACCTCATCTGGAGCGTGGAAGCCGTCGACGTGAGTACGGGTCTGAAGGTGGAGCTGCAGCCTTCGGAGTGCGAGTACGGCTACCGCGACAGCCGTTTCAAGCACGACTGGAAGGGCAAGTATTTCATCACTGCTGTCACCTACCGTTTCTCAGAGACTTTCACCCCTCATCTGGACTACGGCAATATCAGGAGCGAACTGGAGAAGAAAGGTATCGCCAAGCCCACCGCCCGGCAGTTGCGGCAGACCATTATCGACATCCGGCAGTCGAAGTTGCCCGATGTGAAAGTGGAGGGCAACGCCGGCAGTTTCTTCGTCAATCCCGTGGTGAGTTATGAGAAATACAAGGAGTTGCAGGCACTTTATCCCGAAATGCCCCATTTCACCATCGACGAGCAGCACGAGAAGATTCCCGCCGGATGGCTGATAGAGAAATGCGGGTGGAAGGGGCGCACACTGGGACGTGCCGGTGTGCACGACCGTCAGGCTCTTGTACTTGTCAACAAGGGCGGCGCCACCGGACGTGAGGTGCTCAACTTGTGCGAGCAGGTGAGAGAGGATGTCTACGCCCGTTTCGGCATCAAGATTTACACGGAGGTCAACATCATCTAAGTTTTTCCTGCCATGCGACTGACTTTTCTTGGCACAGGGACTTCTGGCGGGGTGCCCAGCATCGGGTGCCAGTGCGAGGTGTGCCGCAGCACCGACCCGCACGACAAGCGGCTGAGATGTTCGGCACTCCTGGAGACCGACACCACGAGGGTGCTCATCGACTGCGGTCCTGACTTCCGCCAGCAGATTCTTCCTTTCGACTTCAAGCCTTTCGACGCGGTGCTCCTCACCCATATCCATTACGACCATGTGGCGGGCATCGACGACCTGCGCCCTTTCTGCGTCTTTGGCAATGTGAACATCTATGCCTCGAAGTCTACCGTCGAGACTTTGCGCATCACCATGCCCTACTGCTTCACCGACCATCTCTATCCCGGCGTCCCGCTGCTGAGCCTGCATGAGGCAGTGCCTCACATACCCATCACCGTGGGCGACCTTGAGATCATGCCCGTCGAGGTGATGCACGGCAAATTGCCTATCCTGGGCTACAGGATAGGACCGCTGGCCTATATCACCGATATGAAGACGATGGCACCGGGCGAGGCGGCACTTCTCAAAGGGGTGGACACCCTCGTGGTCAACGCGTTGCGTCTCACCAAGGAGCACCATTCCCATCAGTTGCTCGACGATGCCGTGGCCTTCGCCCGCCAGGTGGGTGCCCGCCGCACCTATATCATCCACTGCACCCACAACATCGGACTGCATGAGCACACCAACGCCACCCTGCCCGCCGACATTCGCCTTGCCTATGACGGGCTTGTTGTGGAGGTATAGGGTATTAACACCTATTATCGGCAATTATGCTGTTCTGGTAGATTGTTCTCCAATCCGAAAAATCGCGATAGATTTGGATTTTTCTTTTTTTTTCCCTAATTTAGCGGCGAAAACCAACAAGCACTGCGTTATGGCCGTCAAGAGAAAGTATCCAGTAGGCATTCAAAGTTTTGAAAAACTCCGAATGGAAGGTTATTTGTATGTGGACAAAACCCCGCTCATCTATAAGATGATTACTGAGGGCTGCCCCTATTTCCTCAGCCGTCCAAGACGTTTCGGCAAGTCGCTCTTGTGCTCCACACTCGAGGCGGTCTTCCTCGGCCGACGCGATCTCTTCGAGGCGTTCACTACAGAGAACGGCATCGAGCAGCCCCAACTCTTCATCGCCACGACAGACTGGAAATGGAACACATATCCTGTCATCCGCTTCGACTTCAGCAAGACGAGGGAATACACCCTTGCAGTTCTTGAGGAAATGATAGACAGTACACTCTCACTATATGAGCAACAATATGATATCACTCCTCAGTTCAAGGGCTACAGCCTCCGTTTTGAGAATATCATCAAAGAGGCGCACCGCCAGACGGGACGCCGTGCGGTGGTGATTGTCGATGAGTATGACACGTTCATGCTCCACAGCATCGGCGACAAGGAACTGGAGGAAGGTGTGCGTCAGCGTTTCTCCAGTGTCTTCAGCGTGCTCAAGCCCCTTGACGACCACCTACAGTTCGTCTTCATCACCGGCATCTCGAAATTCTCACAAATGGGCATCTTCAGCAGTCTCAATCAATTGAAGAACATCTCGATGCTGAAGGATTACGATACACTCTGTGGCATCAGCGAGGAGGAGTTGACCACCCAAATGCATCTTGACATTGAATTGCTGGCAAAAAAGCGCGATGAGACCTACGACGAGACACTCACCCAACTGAAAAACGCATACGACGGTTATCATTTTAGTCGCGGGATGACCGATGTCTATAATCCGTTTAGTCTCGTCAACGCTCTTGACTCCGGTGAGATTAACGACTATTGGTTTGACAGCACCACACCCAGCGCCCTTATTGACATGCTGTCGAAGATGCCGCCCATCGAACTGACTGACATCGATGGGGTTCCTTGTCCCGACACAGCTTTTGACGTGCCGTTTGACAGTTATGAGGAGCCGCTGCCCGTGCTATACCAAAGTGGTTACCTCACCATTAAGGATTACGACCGTGAGGTAAAAGAATATACCTTAGGATTCCCCAATGCCGAGGTGCGCCGTGGTTTTGCTGACTGTCTCTACCGGTATGTGGCTTCTGTGAAGGGAATTGATAAGGGAAAGAACGCCCTATACGTGGCGTATAACAAATTCCGCCGCTCTGATGATTTGTCTGCTTTCATCGATGCTATCAAAGCCTTTTTCGCCAGCGTGCCCTACCATTTGGCAGACAATAGCGAGCGCCACTACCATGCCCTGCTCTACACCCTGCTCACCGCCTTCGGTGCCGACATCTCCGCCGAGGAGCCGTCGGCAAAAGGCCGTGCCGACCTTGTGCTCCGTATGCCCACCCACATCTACATCATTGAAATCAAGTATGACGCCACCGCCGCCGAGGCTCTCGCGCAGATTGACCAACGGGGCTATGCCGACAAATACCTCACCGACGGCCGTCCCATCACCAAGGTGGGTATCGCCTTCTCTTCACAAGAGCGCAACATCACGGAATGGCGGTGCGACAGGTAACTGTGCCGGGCATAGACAAACAGAGGGCATCCCGCGGGATGCCCTCAGCTATGTGTTCTTGACTGATGTCCTTATCCGAGAATTCTTGCCAGTAGACTTTTCTTCTTTTTCGACTGCCTCTTCGAACCGCCAAGACGGTTGTAGAGCTTCCATGCGAGAAGGATGCCGTCGAATACCGATGCGCTGGTGGTCATGAATGTGGTGATGCGCCTTGAGGGGACATCACGCTTGGGTGCGTGGAACAGGCTGTTCCATTGTGTCTTCATAGATTGGCTGCCGCTGTCGAGCTCCTTTCGCAAGGCTTGCTTGCGTGCACGGATGTCGTCGAGCGACTTATAGTGTAACAAGGGTTGGTCGGTCATTAGGTATTCTTCATTTGTTGAGTAGCAAGTCGGCAAGAAAACTCACAAGGGGCTTCTCTATCCACTTGCGCCGGTTGAACACGAAGAGGATGAGAAGCAACAGGTAGATGCCGGCGACAATGACAAAGGCCCATACCGTGCCCGTGTGGGGTGCCATGGCATAGGCTGCTGCAAACGAGAGGTAGATGAGCATGAGCAGCACGATGAGAAACACCACGAGGGTGATGACTGCCAACGTGAGCAGTCTCACCACCTTCTCGATGATGTCGAGCTTGACATATTCCGACCTCACGCCGATATAGCGCTTCATGGCCTCCACCAGTTGCGCTATGGTCTCGATGTTCTTGTCGCTGGAAATCATTCTTCAGGGAGAAGTATTCAAGCTTATTCCTCGACTGTGGCAGCGTCCTTGATGTCGTCTACCAGGTCTTCCACGTCTTTGCGGCTGATATTGATGTTGTGCTTCTTCAGGAAGTCAGACACGGTGTCAGAGATGCGTGAACGGGTGTCGGTGCCCTTGTCGGGAGCCATGAGGATACCGAGTGCAGCGCCTGCGAGAGCGCCGCCGATAAATGCGCCAATGTAACTAAGCTGTTTCATAATCGTAATGTTAATTAAGTAATAAGGTTATTTCGATAGCAAATTTAGCAATTCTTTTCAAAACTCCCCAAACTTAAGCCGTCTTTTTTGTTAAAAAAGGTGTATTTTTTGAGTTTAACAAACTTTATAGGCACTTCCACCCTTTTTTTTGTCGAATTTGTGTATCTTCGCACGTGAAATAGAATATTGTGTCAAATTACATTAATCATTAATTCAACCTATTCAAGAAATGAAGAAGTATCTGGTTATCTGTGCAGGTCTGTGTGTGGCATTGGCCTTCAGCAGTTGCAAATCCAAAGAGAGTGCCTACCGCAAAGCTTATGACAAGGCAAAGGCTCAAGACGTGACCGTGGCCGACAACACCAACTACGACGACACTCCCGTTGTCACTCCGTTTGTCGACACCCCCGTGGCTGACACCAACTCCAACACGACTCCCAACTATGACAACGTGGCTGTGCGCAGTGAGAACGTGACCGTGGTCAACGGCTCAGGTCTGAAGTCATACAGCGTGGTGGTGGGCTCGTTCCAGGTGAAGTCCAACGCCGAGAACCTCGTCTCACGCCTCCGCTCACAAGGCTATCAGGCACAGCTTGCCTACAACTCGTCGCGCGACATGTATCGTGTGGTGGCCTCCACCTTCAACGACAAGGCCAGCGCCGTGCAGAGCCGCACCCAACTGCGCAACACTTATCCCGACGCGTGGTTGCTCTATTACGGATATTAAAGAGCGCGTGTCTCGGATACTGGCTATAGACTACGGCCGGAAGCGTACAGGACTGGCAGTCACCGACCCACTTCAGATTATCGCTGGCGGGTTGGCGACTGTCGCTTCATTCCAACTGCTCGACTGGCTCCGCGGCTATATGCAGCGTGAGCAAGTGGAACTGGTGGTGGTGGGCGAGCCGCTGCAGACCAACGGCCAGCCCAGTGAGAACCATGGGCGTGTGATGCAGTTTGTCACCGCCTTCCGCCGTGCCTTCCCCTCCGTGCCCGTGGTGCTCTACGACGAGCGCTTCACCTCGGTGCTGGCGCATCAGGCCATGCTCGACGGCGGGTTGCGCAAGAAAGCCCGCCGCGACAAGGCGCTGGTAGATGAGATCAGCGCTACGATTATTCTGCAGAGTTATCTGGAATCGAGAAAAAAATGATATTCCCTATATATATATATGGTCAGAGTGTGCTGCGGAAGGAGTCGGCCGACATTCCCGCCGATTTTCCCGGCCTCGACCAACTGATAGCCGACATGTTTGAGACCCTCGATGCCTCGGAAGGCATCGGGTTGGCCGCCCCTCAGGTGGGCAAGGATATCCGTGTGGTGGTCATCGACCTCGATGTGCTCTCTGAGGACATGCCCGAGTATAAGGATTTTAGGAAAGCTTTTATTAACCCCCATATCGTGGAGTATGACGAGAGCGAGACCGACACCATGGAGGAAGGCTGCCTCAGTCTGCCCGGCCTGCATGAGAAGGTGACGCGCCCCAAGCGCATCCATGTCGTCTACGAGGATGCCGACCGTCAGCCGCACGACGAGTGGGTGGAGGGTTATCTGGCCCGTGTCATGCAGCATGAGTTCGACCATCTCGAAGGCAAGGTATTCGTCGACAGGATCTCTGCCTTCCGCAAGACCATGGTGAAGAACAAACTCAAGGCGCTGATGCAGGGCCGCTACTCATGCGGCTACAAGACGAAGTGTGCCGTGAGAAAATAACCGCATCATGCTTCGGCGTAGCATCTTACTCCTCTTGGCGCTTCTGCCACTCACGCTGTCAGCCCAGTTCAATGTCGACAGGCTGATCATGAGTGGCAGAAGCGCATTGTATTATGAGGACTATGTGCTCGCCATCCAGCATTTCAACCGGGCCATCCAGTCAAAGCCCTACCGCTATGAGCCGTGGTACTACCGCGGCATCGCCAAGTACTACCTCGACGACTTTGCGGGTGCCGAGGGCGACTGCACCGAGGCCCTCCATCTCAACCCCTATGTGACGAGCATCTATGAGTTGCGGGGTCTTTGCCGCATCCGCCAGGAGAAATACGAGGATGCCATCGCCGACTACGACCGTGCCCTCAAGGACGAGCCGTCGGCGCAGAATTTCTGGTTCAACAGGATGCTCTGCCGCATTGAGCTCAAAGACTACGACCGTGCCCAGCTCGAGCTCGACACCATCATCCAGAAATGGAGCAAGAATGCGCGCGCCTATTCGGTGAAGGCCGGCGTGTATCTCATGCAGAAAGACACCACGTCGGCCGCCGTATGGCTCGACAAGGCCGTGAGCATCGACCCCTACGACTGGCAGTCGTGGCTCACGAGGGCGAGCATCAGCATGTCGAGGGCCAAGTGGAAGGACGCCGACGAGCAGCTCAGCAAGGTGATACACCTGCGTCCGAAGATGGTGGCCAACTACACCAACCGCGCGCTCGTGCGCCTCAACTGCAACAATCTCCGCGGGGCGATGAGCGACTACGACACCGCCCTCGAGCTCGACCCCGACAATTTCCTTGCCCACTACAACCGCGGTCTGCTGCGTGTGCAGGTGGGTGACGACAACCGCGCCATCTCCGACTTCGACTACGTCATCCGTATGGAGCCGGGCAATATCATGGCCATCTACAATCGTGCGCTGCTGCTCCATAAGACCGGCGACCTGCGAGGCGCCATCCGCGACTATACGAAGGTGCTCGAGGAATATCCCAACTTCTGGACGGGCCTCTACCGCCGTGCCGACTGCTACCGCCGGCTCGGCATGAACAACCAGGCCGAACTCGACGAGTTCAAGGTGTTCAAGGCCCAGATGGACAAGCACATCGGCATACAGCCGAGATGGACGAAGAGCCAGATGCAGCAGACGAGGAAGAAGAGCGAGATCGACTTCGAAAAATACAACCACGTGGTGGTGGAAGACGAGGAGAAGGTGATCGAGCAGGAATATGAGAACGTGTCGCGCGGCAAAGTGCAGAACCGGAAACTCGAGGTGGAATACATGCCGATGTATCACCTCTCCTATATCAAATACGCCAACATCCTCAAGCCCTACCAGGTGTTCGACAAAGCCGTGGACGCCTTCAACCAGAAGGGCAAGCCCCGCCATCCGCTCTATCTCACTTGCAATCCCAACTCGCTCAACGAGGCGCAGACGAAGGTGGTGTTCGCACTCGCCGACACCCTCACGACGCTCATCCTTGAATCACGCGATGTGCAGCAGACCAAGAACCTGCTGCTGCAGAGGGCCGTGGCACACACCGTGATGCAGAACTACGCCGAGGCCATCGACGACCTCAACACCATCATCGGCATCGACCCCGACATGGCGCTGGCCTACTGGCAGAGAGGCGTCTGCGAGGCGATGATGAACGAGTTCAACACTTCTCAGGGCATCGACTCCAAAATCAAGAATGCCAGCGCCCTCTTCGACCTCAACCGTGCCATCGAACTGGAGCCCGGCAGCGCCTATGCCCGTTACGACCGCGGCAACCTCTATTTCGGGCAGGGGGACTATGAGAAGGCCATCGCCGACTATACGGCGGCCATCGAGTCCAACCACAACGTGCCCGAGGCTTATTTCAACCGCGGACTGGCCTATATCCACTCCGGCGAGCGGCAGAAAGGCATCGCAGACCTCAGCAAGGCCGGCGAACTCGGACTCTACAGCGCCTACAGCATGCTCAAGAAACATGCCAAATGACCGTGGCGCCTTCTTTCACCAACTTTCCTTCGCTGAAAAGACATTTTCTTCACCAAACAGACTTGAATACCGATATTTTTGCCTAATTTTGCGGCCAACTATCAGTAATTCACAAATATTTGTATCGTTTGTTATGATAAAAATCACTTTCCCCGACGGCACCGTGCGTGAGTACGAGCAGGGTGTGACGGGGCTTCAAATCGCCGAGAGCATCTCGCCGGCTCTCGCCCGCAACGTTGTATCTTGCGGTGTCAATGGTGAGACAGTAGAACTCAACCGCCCCATCCTCAGTGATGCCTCGATCGCACTCTATAAATTCGAAGACGAGGAGGGCAAGCACACGTTCTGGCATACCAGCGCCCACCTGTTGGCTGAAGCGCTGAAGGAACTCTACCCGGGCATCCAGTTCGGCTTCGGCCCTGCTGTGGAGAACGGTTTCTTCTACGACGTGATGCCTCCCGAGGGCGTAGTCATCTCTATCAACGACCTGCCTCAGATAGAGGCCAAGATGATGGAGCTGGCCAAGAAGAATGAGCCAGTGGTGCGCCGCGATGTGTCGAAAGCCGATGCCCTCGCCGAGTTTGAGGCCGACGGCCAGACCTACAAGTGCGAGCACATTGAGCAGGACCTCGAGGACGGTACTATCTCCACCTATACACAGGGTGCCTTCACCGACCTCTGCCGTGGTCCGCACCTCATGTCTACGGGTGCCATCAAGGCCATCAAGATCACGAGCGTGGCCGGTGCCTTCTGGCGCGGCGATGCCAAGCGTGAGCAGATGACCCGTATCTACGGCATCTCTTTCCCCAAGAAGAAGATGCTTGACGAATATCTCGTGATGCTCGAGGAAGCCAAGAAGCGCGACCACCGCAAGATAGGCAAGGAGATGGAACTCTTCATGTTCTCCGAGCGTGTGGGCAAGGGCCTGCCCATTTGGCTGCCCAAAGGCACCGACCTGCGCCTCCGCCTGCAGGATATGCTGCGCCGCATCCAGAAGCGCTTCGGCTATCTGGAGGTCATCACCCCGCACATCGGCAGCAAGAATCTCTATGTCACTTCCGGCCACTATGCCCACTACGGCAAGGACTCCTTCCAGCCCATCCACACTCCCGAGGAGGACGAGGAGTATATGCTCAAGCCGATGAACTGTCCTCACCACTGCGAGGTGTTCGCCATGAAACCCCGATCGTATAAGGACCTGCCGCTGCGCATCGCGGAGTTCGGCACCGTCTATCGCTATGAGAAGAGCGGCGAGCTCCACGGATTCACCCGTGTGCGCTCCTTCACTCAGGATGACGCCCATATCTTCTGCCGTCCCGACCAGGTGAAGGGAGAGTTCCTGCGCGTGATGGACATCATCCAGGCCGTCTTCAAGATTTTCAATTTCGAGAATGTGGAGGCTCAGATCTCTCTGCGTGATCCGAAAGACACCGAGAAATATATCGGCAGCGACGAGGTGTGGGCAGAGAGCGAGCAGGCCATCATCGACGCCTGCCATGAGAAAGGTCTCGAGGCCAAGGTGGAGTATGGTGAGGCCGCTTTCTATGGTCCCAAACTCGACTTCATGGTGAAGGATGCCATCGGCCGCCGCTGGCAGTTAGGCACCATCCAGGTAGACTACAACCTGCCGCAGCGTTTCAAACTGGAGTATACCGCAGAGGACAACTCCAAGCAGACACCGGTGATGGTGCACCGTGCTCCCTTCGGTTCCATGGAGCGCTTCACCGCCGTGCTCATCGAGCATACCGCAGGCCATTTCCCACTGTGGCTCACACCCGACCAGGTGGCCATCCTGCCCATCTCCGAGAAATACAACGACTATGCCTGTGAGGTGGCCCGCTTTTTCGACCAGCAGGGTGTGCGCGCCGTCATCGACGACCGCAACGAGAAAATCGGCCGCAAGATCCGCGACAACGAGCTCAAACGCGTGCCCTATATGGTCATCGTGGGCGAGAAAGAGGCCGCCGAAGGCCTTGTGTCGATGCGCAAGCAGGGTGGTGGCGAGCAGGCCAGCATGACCATGCAGGAGTTTGCCGACCGCATCAATGACGAGGTGGCCAAGATGCTCGAGGCTACCGACATCCAGCCGCAAGACTGATTTTCTAGAGAATCTAGGAAATCTAGAATATCTAGGAAATCTAGAATATCTAGGAAATCTAGGAAAACTAGAAAAACTAGAAAATCTAGGAGTTTAGGAGTTTAGGAGTTTGGGAGTTTAGACAATAGCAAAGATAGCTCCCCGTTAATGGGGATGACGATCTGCAAGAGTGATGTCTAAACTCCTATACTCCAAAACTCCTAAACTCCTTTCTCATAAACGTGGATTATCTGTTCTCATAAAAGTGGATTATCTGTCAAAATGGCGATAAAAAATTGGGAAAAAGTTTTGCTAATTGCCTAATTTATCGTAATTTTGCAGCCGCTTAATATAAAACCATTGAATGAAGAACGACAAAAAGACAAACCAATATCGTGTGAATGAGCAGATTCGCGTGAGAGAGGTACGCGTGGTCGGCGACGACGGCTCCTCTGTCATGCCTACGCGTCAAGCCCTGGAAATCGCCAGGCAAAAGGGAGTGGACCTCGTGGAGATCTCACCCAATGCCCAGCCACCTGTCTGTCGCTTCATTGATTACTCCAAATTCCTCTACCAGCAGAAGAAGCGGGCCAAGGAGATGAAGGCCAAGCAAGTGAAGGTGGAGGTGAAGGAAATCCGTTTCGGACCCCAGACGGGCGAGAACGACTACGCCTTCAAACTCAAGCATGCCAAGGAGTTCCTCGTCGAGGGCAACAAGGTGCGTGCCTATGTGTTCTTCCGTGGCCGTTCAATCCTCTTCAAAGAGCAGGGCGAGGTGCTGCTGTTGCGTTTTGCCCGCGACCTCGAGGAATACGGCAAGGTGGAGCAGATGCCTGCTCTTGAGGGCAAGAAGATGGCCATCATCATGGCTCCGAAGAAAGCTGGTGTGGCAAAGAAGAGCCAGCAGAAGCTCGACCGCGAGAAGCGTGAGGCCGAAGCTCGCGAGGCAGCACAGCAGGAGAAGAGCGCTGCAGAGCAGCAGCCCGAGACTGATGCCCCCGCCAACGGCGGTTTGCTTGCCAACGCTCGCATCAGCGAAGAGGCTCTGAAGCGTCTCACCGAGACGAAAGATGAATAAAATGTGCGTAGCGCCCGGTATATGCGCTGCCACTGTATAATAAATAACTAATCAATTAAAAAAAATGCCAAAAGTTAAAACGAACTCCGGTGCAAAGAAGAGATTCACAT
>ODAI010379285.1_pt1 | contig 13145 bp, 9 predicted proteins | sample 1539321 | NCBI WGS metagenome assembly ODAI01 (sample SAMN02144231, study PRJEB22623) | gut metagenome | biome: sheep rumen | host: Ovis aries | place: New Zealand | reverse complement strand
TGGAGCATGACTTTCAAAAGGATCCCATACAGACGTGGATAGATGGCGAGTGGGTGAAGGCAAAGGGTACTACCCTGGGTGCCGATGACGGCATCGGCGTGGCTGTGATTATGGCCGTGATGGAGTCCGGGACGCTGGAGCACGGTCCTCTGGAGGCGCTGATTACGGCTGACGAGGAGACGTGTATGTATGGGGTGAACCACCTGTCTGCCGATACGCTGAAGGGAGACATCCTGCTCAACATCGACAACGAGACTATGGGCGAGTTCGTGATTGGCAGTGCCGGTGGCATCAACATTACCGCATCCATGCAGTACAAGGAGGTCGTGACGGACAGCGAGGATGTAGCCGTAAAGGTCCGCATCGAGGGACTGCGCGGCGGTCATAGCGGACTGGAGATTAACGAGGGTCGTGCCAACGCCAACAAGCTGATGGCACGTCTGGTGCGCCAGGCAATCAAGGATGACGATGCGCGTCTGGCTTGCTGGCAGGGCGGTAACATGCGCAACGCCATTCCGCGTACGGCGGACGTGGTACTGACTTTGCCGCGTGAGAACGTCGAGGACCTGAAGGAACTGGCAGCATACTGCCTGGAGACGTTCCGTGCGGAGTATCGTGGCGTAGAGGAGGAAATGGCAATCCTGGTTGAGGAGTGTGACGTTCCTGAGATGCAGGTGCCTGTGGAGATACAGGACAACCTGATCAGTGCCATAATGGCCTGCCACAATGGTGTGTTGCGTTTCATCCCCAGTATTCCTTCCGTAGTGGAGACAAGCTCAAACCTGGCTGTTATCAACATCGGCGGCGGCAAGGCCGAGATGCTGATACTTGCACGTAGCAGTTGCGACTCGCAGTTGGAGTGCCTGCAGGAGATGATGGAGTGTACGTTCGGCATGATTGGCATGAAGGTGGAGTTCAGCGGTCACTATGGTTCGTGGCAGCCGGACTTTGACAGTCCTATAGTTGCCAAGATGGTGGATGTGTACCGTGAATGTTTCAACGAGGAGGCCAGGGTGGAGGTGTGTCATGCCGGTCTTGAGTGCAGCCTGATAGGTGCCGTGTATCCGGAGATGGATCTGGTGAGCTTCGGTCCCACGCTGCGCAGTCCGCATACGCCCGACGAGCGTTGCGATATCAAGAGTGTGGAAAAGTTCTGGGTATTCATGCAGGCCTTGCTGAAGAGTATTTGACCGTATGACGCTGGATGATATTTACAGGGCAAGGTATGTGCTGAGCAAGGTCATTCGCACGACAAACCTGATTCCTGCCTCGCGCCTGAATCCTGAGGCTGATATCTGGCTGAAGCCGGAGTGCCTGCAGCTTACCGGATCATTCAAGGTAAGAGGTGCATACTATCGTATATCGCAGCTGACGGCAGAGGAGAAGCAGCGTGGCGTCGTGGCTTGCTCGGCCGGTAATCATGCCCAGGGTGTGGCCCTGGGTGCCACGCATGCAGGCGTGAAGTCAATAATCTGTCTGCCTGAGGGTGCCCCGATAAGCAAGGTCGAGGCTACAAGGCGCTATGGCGCGGAGATATGCCTGGTTCCCGGTGTCTATGACGATGCGTACAAGCGAGCCTTGGAGTTGCGCGACGAGCATGGCTATACGTTTGTCCATCCTTTTGATGACGAGGACGTAATTGCCGGTCAGGGTACCATTGGCCTGGAACTCCTGGATCAGCTGCCCGACGTGGATGTGGTGGTTGTGCCGATAGGCGGCGGCGGTCTGGCCAGTGGCATAGTGTTCGCCATCAAGAGCCTGAACCCTCGGGTAGAGGTGTGGGGCGTGCAGGCTGCGGGTGCCCCGAGTATGTTTAACAGTATCCGTGGCAAGTCGGTCGTGGCTCTGGACAGTGTGAACACGATAGCAGACGGCATTTCTGTCAAGAAACCCGGCGTGCTGACTTACGACTTGTGCAGCAGGTTGCTGGACGGTGTGGTTACTGTGACGGAGGACGAGATATGTGCGGCTATCCTGGCTCTGATAGAGCAGCAGAAGATGGTTGCCGAGGGTGCCGGTGCGGTGAGTGTCGCGGCAGCGATGTTCGGCAAGGTTCCCGTGAAGGGTCGCAAGGCTATATGTGTTGTCAGCGGCGGTAATGTGGACGTGACGATTCTGAACCGGGTAATCAACCGTGGCCTGGTTCAGGGTGGCCGTATATGTACCCTGACGGTAGAACTGGAGGACAAGCCCGGTCAGATGGTGGCTGTGAGCAGCATCATTGCTTCGCTGGGCGGTAATGTGGTGAACGTGCGCCATGAGCGTAACGATGATGCGGCGCGTGTCACAGACTGCCAGCTGACGCTTAAGGTAGAGACTCGCAATGCGGAACACATAGGGCAGATTCGCGATGCCCTGCGTGATGCGGGTTTTAAACTTGTATAGTATTTTGGTCATGATTCAATAAAAAAGTGTAAGATGAAAGTTATAGCAACGAAGAATGCGCCTGCTGCGATTGGACCGTACAGTCAGGCGATAGAGGTTAACGGTTTTGTATACGCCAGCGGCCAGATTCCTATTGACCCGGAGACGGGTGCCTTTGTGCCTGGAGGTATAAGGGAGCAGACGGGACAGTGCCTGAGGAATGCCTCTGCAATCCTGCAGCAGGCTGGTACGGACTTGTCTCATGTGGTGAAGACTACTGTATATCTGGCGGACATTGCGGATTTTGCCGCGATGAACGAGGTCTATGCGACGTTCTTTGCAGAGCCGTATCCGGCACGCTCGGCCGTGGCGGTAAAGGACTTGCCTAAGGGGGCGCTGGTGGAGATAGAAGTGCTGGCTGCGAAGTAATCCAGGTAATATTAACGGAGACTGTTGTGAAGGAAATCGGGAGATGAAGAGGTTGTTGATGTTTGTCTTGCTGTGCACCGTGACCGTCGCGGTGTCGGCGCGTGAGGATGATCTGGCCAGGATATTGCGTTCGTTCGTGGAGCGTGAGCAACTGTCTCCCGACAGTGTCGGGCATGATATAGCCTTGCTCGAGGAGAAGCGCCTGGCTACGGATGGAGTGCGTCGTGCCTTGTACGACGTGTGTCTTGCCAGGATGTACCATGCCAATATGTACGATGGCGTGAGGGACAGGTGGCGTGCGCGTATTGCAGAATTGCTGCGCGAGGCTCTGGCAGACCCTGAGGCGCTGTATCGTTCTCGTACACGTGACTGGCTGCCTGTGGTCAGGCGTGGCAGGGACGAGGCTGTGTATAATTCCAGCATGTTGTATGTGGTGTGGCTGGCTGCGCGTGAGTGTATGCCTGATTCGGTGTATATGAGCGAGGACTCGCTGGTCAGTTTCTGTGCTGCGCATGGAAATATGAAGCCTCGGCGCATAGCACGTGAGCTTAGGCGGCTGCAGGCACAGAACGATTCGATTGCCAGGATTGCGCCGATGTTGTACGTACGCATGGCCAAGATTTACCATCCGGGAGATTCGCTCAGGCTGGAAGTCGTAAGGAAGAATATCTGCGAGACATCGTTTGGCATCTATGACATGAAGGGGCGTCTGGTTTCGCGGGACACGTTGCTGGCGCCGACGGTTCCGGGACGATATGTGCTGAGGGTGAGGGGAGTGACGAAGACGAGGCTGCGCAAGAAGGCAAAGGCACTGGAGTCGGAGTTTGTCGTCTCGCGTCTGCAGGTTATGGTTCAGTCGTTGCCGTACAGTAAGGTCAGGGTGATTGCGGTTGATGCCAAGTCAGGGGAAAGGATTCCCGAGGCAAGGGCCATAGTCGATGAAGGGGAACATCAGGCTCGTGTGGTATTGGGAGCTGACAGCCTGTTGCCGCCGGTCAGGTATTACGACTCGTATCGTTATTCGGCTCCTGCTGACAGATATGCTACGGTGACCAGGATTTTTACGGACCGTGCCGTCTACAGACCCGGACAGGTCGTAAAGGCCGCGGCCGTGGTATACGAACGCAGACACTGGGATTCCCGTGTGTCTGGCGGAGTTAGGGTAATGGCTTCGCTGGAGGACGGCAGGAACAATACGTTGTCCTCCAAGTGGGTCGAGACGGACAGTATGGGGTGTGTCTCAGTAGAGTTCGAGATTCCGAGGGAGACCCGTCTGGGCACACATCTCGTAAGGATTAACGGCACTGCCGAGACGATCAGGGTGGAGGAGTACAAGAGGCCTGGGTTCTACGTTACGCTCGAGGCAGACACTCTCGTCGTCAAGGGGCGTGCGCTCAGGTATAACGGTACGGCCCTGGCTGAGGGACGTGTCACCGGGACGGTGCGCCGCATCGGATGCTGGTGGCACCACCGCCGTGGCATGGCTGAGATACCGCTGGATACCACCTATACGGATGCAGATGGTAATTTTTCTGTCAGGATTCCTCGACAGGAGGGCAGTGGCGAACTGAGGTATTTCCCTACTATGTCGGTTTCGGTGCGTGTGCTTTCGCCTTCGGGAGAAGAGCAGGGGGACGTTGCATATGTCCGTCTGTTCCCGGATCCGCCGCAGGAGGCAGAGGTGTCTGTGAAGAAGTGGCTGGAGGTGCCGGTGGACACGTTCTCGGCCGACGTGCCTGCCGTATTGGAGTTCCGTGGCAAGGCAGGGCGTATGCGCCATATATGGCTGATGGGATTCTCGGCAGACCGGATGGTGATTGATACGGTGCTGGGCGTATGTGACACGTTGCATACGATGAGGATTCCGTATCGGAAAGAATATGGTGACGGGTTGAAGTTGTCTGTGTCCTATGTCCTTGACGGGATTGTGGAGCATATGGATGTTCCTTTGTACAGACGTCTGCCAGATAAGCGCCTGAGGTTGCATTGGGATACTTTCCGGGATCATACGCAGCCTGGCGAGATGCAGAGTTGGACTCTGCGTGTCAGTCATGCAGATGGTACGCCTGGCAATGCAAGTGTGATGGTCGGGGTGTACGATGCTTCGCTGGATGCCTTGGCAAGACACTCGTTCGGCCTGCCTGCCGCCTTGTCGCATTGTATCGCGTATGCTCCTATGCGCTACGGCTTCGGATTCAGTCCAAGGAGCCAGATGTATTTCCAGCATTTTGACGTCAGGTATCTTGCATATCCTGAATATGTCTTCAGCGAGTTGGACGGGAAATTGTTTGTCCCTGTGTCTACATTGGGATTTGGAAAGTATAGGAATGTACGTATAAGGGGGATTGCTGCTACAAACCAGGTGATGATGTATTCTGCCAAGTATGCTGACGTGGCTATGGCTCGTCCTGCTGCTGGAACACCTGACGAGGTTGCTGCCGAGGCAGAGACTGATGACGGCGGAATGCCGGCAGAAGGCGTGCCGGTGCGTAGCGACTTTGGCGAGACGGCAATGTTCCGCTCAGGCCTGATGACAGACGAGGAGGGCCGTGTGTCGCTGTCGTTCCGGTTGCCCGAGAGTCTGACTACGTGGCATATCCTGGGATTTGCACATACAAAGGATATGTGCTATGGCTCGCTGGATGACAGGGTGGTTGCACAGAAGAGCCTGATGGCAGAACTGCACATGCCGCGTTTCGTCCGTGAGGGAGACGAATTCTCGTTCTCGGCGACGATAGGCAATACTACGGATTCGCATCAGCCGGTGCGTGTGGAGATAGTGGTACGTGACGCCTCGTCTCAGAAGGTAATAGCAAGGAGGAATGTCCGTGTAGGCCTGAGGGCGCATGGCGACTCGACGATAGTGTCCTCTGTCTTTGCTCCGCAAGGTGCCGGAGGGTTGCTGGTCAGCATCAGGGCTGCTGGTGACAATGACAGCGACGGTGAGATGAGAGAGATTCCTGTATTGGTGCCGGTGGCTGAGCTGACTTCGACAAAGGCGGTGACGCTGGAGCCTGGCGAGACGCTGTCGGTGGACTTCCAGGACATGTTCCCGGCCGGCGCGGTGAACCGTACGGTAGTGGTGGAGCAGAACCTGGATCCTGTGCAGTCGGCGATAAATGCATTGCCGCATGTCCTGGAACCGAGGTACAAGGACGTATTGTCCTATGCTGCGGCATATTATGCAGCAGTGCGCTTGCAGAACGGCATGGCACCGCGCTATATAAACAAGATACGGCAGATGCAGGATGAGAATGGTGGTATCTCGTGGTACCCCGGATTGAGAGTCAGTGACTACCTGACGTGCGAGGTAGGATTCCTTTTGGCCCGCGCCGCGTCTGACGACATCGTCGCCAGTGGCGTTCTGTATGGAATAAGGGAGTATCTGAAGGGAACCCTGCGCAAGGCTCTGGACAGGAAGGACAGGCCTGTGAAGGACTGGTATCTGTCGTGGTTTGACTTGCGTGCAATGTACGTGCTTACGTCGGCCGTCGCCATTGACGGTGAGACGGACAGACTTGTCAGGCGTATGCTAAGGCATGTTCCTGCCGATGTTCAGGGTATGGACAGCGAGTATCTGGCCCTACTGATGATAGTGCAGCATAATCTGCATGAGAAACCGGTGAAGGGAGGAATGGATATGATACACAGGCGCCTGGAGCATAAGGATGGCACATATCTCGCTTACCGTGCTGCAGATTGGAGGAGCGTGGACCGTCGCATTGCAATACATACGCAGGTCATGGAGGCGATATGGACGGTGACTCCTGAGGACAGTGTCACGATACGGGGCATGCAGAAATGGCTGCTGAGGCAGAAAAGGACGCAGGTGTGGGATACTCCAGTAAGCAGTATCGATGCAGTGTATGCCTTGACTGAGGGCGTTCGCGACATGAAGCGCAGTGCTAATAATGAAATGAAGGTAGATACGGTCGACGCAGTCCGTCGTCGTAATGTGGTCCTGACTAACAGGACCGGTCATGAGACGTGGGCATCGGTATATGCCGGCTACAGCCTGCCTTACGACAGGGTTCGCGAGGATGGAACGGGATTTGAGGTCTCGGCGGAGATGGACCGGAACGACGCAAAGGTGGGCGACCGTATTCGCTGTCGCGTGACTGTCAAGGCAGGGAACGATTGTGACTATGTGGTTGTCTCAGTGCCACGTCCGGCTTCTGTGGAGCCTGTGGACAAGCTCTCCGGTTGCGGCTATCAGGGTGGCGTATCTTTCTATCGTCAGGTATATGATGACCGTACAGAGTATTTTATTCCGTCTCTGGCGCATGGGGTCTATGTGCTGGATGAGGAGTTGAGCGTGCAGCGTGCTGGCAGGTATAGCGCAGGTATACCTACGGTGGAGTGCCAGTATGCGAGGGAATATCGTGCGAACGGCTCAGAACTGCGGCACATTGTCAAGAGGTGAGGCTATGGTACGGATGAGATGTGTCCTGGCATGTGTGGCTGCCGTATTGCTGTGTGCGTGTGATACGGGAAAGCCAAAGGTTATTGTCGGCAAGTCCAAAGGCCTGCCTGCCGAGTTGCTGCTGGTCGTGGACAAGGCGGTGTGGGACAGTGACTTGCAGGATACTGTCCGGTCGGTTGTAGAGGCTCAGGTGCCTGGACTGATGCAGGCCGAGCCTATGTTCCGTGTTACACGTATATTTACGCGGCATTACGACCGTATGTTTGCCACGATGCATTCGCAGTTGTTCGTTACCGTTGACAACAGGCTGAAGACCCCGATGATTGGCGTCAGACGCAATGTTACGGCAAAGCCGCAGATCGAGGTTACTGTGTCTGCGCCTACGCTTGATGCTTTGCGTGGTTTTCTTTCGTCAAACAGGGAACGCATACAGGATATGCTGTGCGATGCTCAGTTGGACATGCGTGCTGCCATGCTGGAACGCAGGTATTGCAGGCGTGTGTCGGATCAGTTGCGCAGGGTGTTGGGAATGGACATCCGCGTCCCGGAGGATTTGAAGGCAACGAAGAGAGGCAAGGATTTCCTGTGGTGCGGCACGAACCGCGAACAGAAGGACATGAACGTGGTGGTGTACACCTTGCCATGGGATGGGACCACGGCTTTTGACACGGAACGTGCAATGCTATGCCGTGACTCCGTGATGAGGGAGAATATCCCTGGTGAGTACCCTGACCAGTGGATGCAGACGGCGCGTGAGAACGGTGATGCCCTGGTGAGTGGCAGGGTGCGTAGCCAGAATGGCAGGGATGTCCTCGAGGTGCGTGGTTTGTGGGAAATGCGTAATGGTGCTATGGGTGGTCCTTTCGTGTGTGTCGTTGATGTGGATACGACAGGGCGCAGGGTCATCGTAGCAGAGGGATTCGTGTATTCTCCGTCTACGGAAAAGCGAGACTTGATACGTGAGCTGGAGGCATCACTGAGGACTTTGAGTAAGCCATCGCATAGTCCAAAAAAGTAGCGCTTCGTTTTGTAAATACGCGTTCTTTTTGTATATTTGTGACGCTTATGAGGAAACATTTTGTCCTTTTCATTGCGTTGGCTGTATGCACCGCGGTCCTTGCCCAGCCTCGTTTCGTGCCTGACCAGGAGATACGTAAGATGGGAGAGGTTTTGTTTATGCAGCCGCGCAAGGTGGTGTTCGGTTTTTCCAACAAGGGTAATGCTCCTTTGGTTATTTCAAGGGTCCATCCTTCGTGCGGATGTACCAGCGTGGAGTATACGAAGACAGAGATTCCTGCCGGAGGGCGTGGTGAGATACGGGCTACCTATGATGCGGGGGTGCTGGGTTCTTTCGTAAAATATCTGGAGGTGTATACGAATGCCTCTGACAACCCTGTGCTGTTGTCGATGCATGGCCGTGTGGTTGCCAGTGCGACGGACTTTACAGGTGACTTTCCTATAGATCTGGGCAATGTGCGCATGAGCACCAACTATGTGGAATTTGACAATGTCAACATGGGTGACAGGCCTGTGGCGGAAATACAGATAGTAAATACAGAGCGTGTCGCATATCGTCCGCAGTTGATGCATTTGCCGGAGTATCTGTCTGCCGAATATATGCCGGAAGTGCTTCCTGGCGGTCGCAGCGGTCGCATCCGTCTGACCCTGGACAGTGGAAAGCTGCCAATGATGGGGCTGAACAGGACAAGTGTCTATCTGGCCCGCTATATGGGTGACAAGGTGAGTGACCAGAACGAGTTGCAGGTTGCTGCAGTCTTGTTGCCGGCCTTTTCGCAGATGGATTCCACTCAACTGGCATTGGCACCTGTGATGAGGCTGAGTTCTACCGACGTGCATGTCTCGCCGGGCGAGAACGGGCGCTCTGTGACTCAGACAGTCATGATAACAAATGAGGGTAAGTCGACACTGACGATACAGCATGTGCAGGTATTCAACCGTGCCGTAGGCGTCGGACTTTCAGACAGGACTATTGCACCGGGTAAGTCTGCCAAGCTGAAGATCCAGGTCACGCCGTCTTTGCTGAAGAAGGAGAGGGCACGGCCTCGTGTGTTGCTCGTAAGTAACGATCCGCACCATGCCGCGGAGACAGTCAATATTATAGTCAACCGATAGAACAGATACCAAAAGATGGAACATCCCGAGAACAGTGCAGAGTTTGCCGGCCTTGTCGTGAACAAGGGAGTGGAGCAGCCTTCGAGCAGAAATCCGTATTTGCGCCGTGGCAGTTTTGTGCGCCGCAAGTTGACGGCTTCCGACTATGTGGAGGGTATCTTGAAGGGTGATCCGTCTGTCTTGGGCCAGGCCGTGACGTTGGTGGAGAGTACCTTGCCGGAACATCAGCAGGTTGCCCAGGAGGGAATTGAGAGGTGTCTTCCTTATAGTGGCAACAGCGTGCGAGTCGGTATCAGTGGCGTACCTGGTGCTGGCAAGAGTACCAGTATTGACGAATTCGGCATTCATGTGCTGGACGAATATGGAGGCAAGCTGGCAGTCTTGGCTATCGACCCCAGCAGCGAGCGTACAAAAGGCAGTATACTTGGTGACAAGACACGTATGGAAAAGTTGTCCGTTCACCCAAAGTCGTTCATACGTCCAAGTCCCTCGGCTGGCTCGTTGGGCGGTGTCGCACGCAAGACTCGTGAAACGATTATTCTGTGCGAGGCTGCAGGGTACGACAAGATTTTCGTCGAGACGGTGGGTGTCGGACAGAGTGAGACGGCATGCCACAGCATGGTGGATTTCTTCCTGTTGATACAGTTGGCAGGTACCGGTGATGAGTTGCAGGGTATAAAGCGTGGCATAATGGAGATGGCAGACGGCATCATAATTAACAAATGTGATGGCAACAACGTGGAGAAATGCCAGTTGGCAGCCACGCATTTCCGTAATGCCTTGCATCTGTTTCCCATGCCTGAGAGCGGATGGTCTCCACAGGTCCTGACTTACAGCGGATTCTATGGAATCGGCATAAAGGAGGTGTGGGATATGGTGTATGCCTATGTGGACTTCGTGAAGAAAAACGGGTATTTTGAACACCGCAGGGCAGAACAGGCGAAGTATTGGATGTATGAGTCAATAAACGAACACCTGCGTAACAGTTTCTACCAGAATCCTACGATAGATACAATGCTGAGAGGTGAGGAGCGTGCCGTGCTTGCCGGCGAGAAGACCTCATTCGTTGCCGCCAAGCAGTTGTTCGATATGTATCTTGCACTCCTCCATTAGCCATTTTGGGGTGCTGGTGGCACCGCATATCCCTATGGAACTGCAGTCCTCAAGCCAATGGGCGGAAATTTCATCGGCAGACTCTATCATATAGCTGTTGGCATTGACTTTCTGGCATTGTGTGAAGAGTACGCGTCCGTTGCTGCTTTTCTTCCCGCAGACAAACAGGATAAGGTCGTGACGTGAGGCAAATTCCTTTATGCCCGACATCCTGTTTGCCACCTGACGGCAGATGGTGTCAAAGTATGTGAATGTGGCTGCAGGGGATATGTGCTCCTTGATGTAGCTGACGATCTTGTTGAATCCGCTGAGCGACTTTGTCGTCTGGCTGTAGAGGCAGATGTCACGTGTGAAGTCGAGCTTGCATACCTCGTCGGGGCTTTCTATGACTATTGCATTGCCTTCTGTCTGTCCGACCAGGCCCATGACCTCGGCGTGCCCGTTCTTCCCGAAGATTACTATCTGCTTGCTGTGCTTGGTGTCCGCAAGGTATTCCCGTTTGATACGTTCCTGCAGGTGTAGTACCACCGGGCACGTGGCATCAATTACCTGAATGTTGTTTTCGAGGGCCTTCCTGTATGTGGCAGGCGGTTCGCCGTGGGCACGCAGGAGGACCTTGGAGTCATGCAGTCTGTCAAACTCTTCGTGTCCTATGGAACAAAGTCCCATACGCTCGAGACGGTCACATTCCTTCCCGTTGTGGACGATGTCGCCGAGACAGTATAGCCGGCCTCCGTCGCCCAGTTCTTCCTCGGCTTTGCCTATGGCGCGTGTTACTCCGAAGCAGAAACCGCTTCCTTCGTCAATTTCAATAACCATTCCTGCTGCTCTGGTATCGTGAGGTTGCTGTTGTCAAGGACTATGGCATCTGCCGCCTGTGTAAGTGGCGATATATCGCGATGTGTGTCAATGTAGTCACGCTCGCGGACGTTTTTCAGAATATCCTCGTATCTGACGTCTTCGCCCTTGGCAATCAGTTCGTCATAGCGGCGGCGTGCACGTATTTCGTCGCTGGCCGTTACAAAAATCTTGAGTTCTGCATCAGGAAATACTACCGTGCCGATATCGCGTCCGTCAAGGATTACTCCGCCTTCACGCCCCATTAGCCGCTGTTTCCTGACCATTGCTTCGCGTACGAATCCCAGGGTTGCTATGGGACTTACGTTGTTACTGACTTCCAATGTGCGTATCTCCTTTTCTACGCATTTGCCGTTCAGATAGGTGTCAGGCCTGCCTGTTTCCGGGTTAAACTTGAACGTGATGTCTATCTTGGGCATAGCCTGTCTCAGTCCCTCCGTGTCTATGGCATGCCCTGCACCAATCAGGCCGTTTTGCATGGCGTATAGCGTCACGCTGCGGTACATGGCGCCTGTATCTATGTATATGTAACCCAGTTCGCGTGCCAGGTTCTTGGCCATGGTGCTTTTCCCGCATGACGAGTGACCGTCTATTGCTATCGTAATTCTTTTCATTGTTGTATTTGCTTGTCTGCATCTGTGAGTGACACAGATGGCTTTTTCTTCTTGCTTTGGAACGAATAGGCCGTAGTGATTGCTATTGTGGGAGCGCCGGAGTGATAGTTGCCGTAGGCAAGCCCCAGCTTGAATCGCTTTATGTTGATGCCGGCGCCAAAGGTAATTCCGGAGGCATTCGACGAACCCTCGGCAACCATGCATGTGGCTCGGCGGAAGTTGTATCCCAGGCCTACCCAGCACCTTCCTCTGAAGAGTGTCGCGTCGACTCCGAGGTCCAGGTGGTTCAGGAATACGCGGAAACCGCTGACATTACTCAGGTAGTATGCCTTGTCCCAGTGCAGCATGTCGTAGAGCATCACATGTACCCTTACCGGCCAGCGACCCAGGCCTTTGCTTATGGCGAACTGTAGGTCTATGGGCAGTTTCTCGTGTATTTCCCCAAATGCCTTGACCTGGCCTCCCAGGTTTGCTGCAACGAATGCAAAGGACAGGTCGTTGTCAGGATTGAAGTAGCTGAGACCGAGGTCTACGGCCAATCCTATGGATGAGTAGCCTGCATAGTTGGAATACAGGAATTTGCCTGTGACTCCGCCTACCCAGTAGTCGCTTAGCATATAGCTGTATCCTCCGCCTATGGCCATGTCCAGGGCTCCGTTCTTGCCAAGGACGATTCCCTCGGTGTTGATGTTGGGCACGTTGCCATATCCTACGAATTGCGTGGTGATGCCCCATGACCCCCTTTCGCCTTGCGCCTGGACATAGCTTACGCTGCCTGTCTTGCTGCCTTTCATGTATGTCATGAAGTTGAGGTTCAGGGTCTTGTCGCTGACGCTGCTCATAAGGGCAGGGTTCTGGAAGATGAGTGATGCGTCGTCCTCAATGAGAGAGATGTTCTTCCCACCCAGTGCTGTGGCATGGGCAGACGTGGGAAGGTTCAGGAAATTAAAAATGCTGGTACTCTCCTGTGCTGCTGCAGCCAATGGTAGCAGCAGCAGGATCAGGGCCGTTATAGTATGGCATTTGTGACTCATTGATGGTCTAAATCGTTTTCAAAGATATTGGTTTTTATAAGAATAACCCAATAGGGGTCATAAAAATTGCATTTTGACAGAAAAAATCACAGGCTACTTATACACAAATTAAAAAAATGTGCTACATTTGCCATTGCAGTAACGCTAAAAATAAAAACAAATATAACTATGGAAACT
>ODAI014789730.1_pt1 | contig 13146 bp, 1 predicted proteins | sample 1539321 | NCBI WGS metagenome assembly ODAI01 (sample SAMN02144231, study PRJEB22623) | gut metagenome | biome: sheep rumen | host: Ovis aries | place: New Zealand | reverse complement strand
CGATCCCATTCCGAACTCGGCAGTTAAGCTCCTTATCGCCGATGATACTGCATATCATCATGTGGGAAAGTAGGTCGCCGCCAAGGATTTTTGCACAAGCCCCGTCGAGCTTTCGAGCTCCGGGGCTTTTTGCGTTTCCGGTGCCAGACGCTTCGCTCCAGCCGGTGGCACCCCACTGGACGCTGGCTGTATGTCAGCTTCTCCTGGCACCCGCCTGATTCCTTCTCTCTCCACGAGCTTGACTTTTTGGGGGCTGAAGAGTAAATCCGCCAAAAAGTTAAAATTGAACTTCAATTTTCATTTCTGATATCTGAAACAGGGGTGGCGGAACTGAATCCGCGCGTCCCGGTTACCCAGAGTAGAGCACAAGGGAGAACGACTATGGAGCAGGGCAGGGAGCTGGAGCTGCAGCAAGGAATGGAGCATGAATTTCACTCGCTGGTCGAGATTGTGCACAGGCAGGCGCTTGAGGCGCCCGACAAGCTGGTGCTGACATTCCTCGCAGACGGTTCCATAGAATCTGCAGTCAACTGGACGAGGGAGCGGCTGGACCGCAGAGCGCGGGCCATAGCCTCTGCCCTGCGTCGTTCCGGCAAGGCCTACCGGCGTCCGGTGCTGCTCATGCTGCCTCCTGGCCCCGAGTTCGTGGCCGCCTTCTTCGGCTGCCTGTACGCGCATGCCATTGCCGTGCCCATGACGCCTCCGGGCCTGGCGCGCATGGCGCGCACTTTCGCTAGGCTGGCGCGCATCGTGTCCGACTCCGAGTCGCAGGTCTTCATCACCACGGACAAGCTTTCCGCGGCCGTCGACGGCGTCATCGAGCGTCTCGAGGTGGCGCGCGACATCCAGATACTCAAGGAAGACGAGATCGAAGACGACCTTGCCGCGGAATGGACGCTGCCCGCCATCCAGCCCGGCGACATAGGCTGGCTCCAGTACACTTCAGGCTCGACCAGCGACCCCAAGGGCGTCATGGTGAGCCACGGCAACATCATCGCCAACCTCGACTGCATCATCGAGAGCATGGAGATCAACCGCGAGCAGCCCATGCTCAGCTGGCTTCCCCCCTTTCACGACATGGGGCTTGTAGGCGGCATCCTCACGCCCGTGTACCGTGGCCTCACGGCCGTGCTGATGCCTCCCATGTCGTTCCTGCTCAGTCCCTACAACTGGATGCGGGCGGCATCCCACTACAAGGCGCAGGTGACGGGCGGCCCCAACTTCGCCTACGACGCCTGCTGCGACAAGATCAAGGAGGAGAAGCTCGAGACGCTCGATCTCTCCCGCCTGCGCGTCTGCTACTGCGGCTCCGAGCCCATACGCTACAGGACCGTTGTCCGCTTCATAGACTACTTCAAAAAGGCGAAGCTGCAGGAGTGCCAGTTCTATCCCTGCTACGGCCTGGCGGAGAACACCCTCTTCTCTGCGGGCAAGTACTTCAACAGGGACGAAGACGTGCTCTGGATCGACAGGGAAAAGTACGCTGCCAGCGAGATTGTTCCCGCCAGTCCGGAGGCTGAGTCGTCGATGGCCCTGTGCTCCAGCGGCAGGGCCGGCTACAACAACGCGATCCGCATCGTCGATCCCGACACCCTGGAGGCCAAGGCCGACGGCGAAATCGGCGAGATCTGGATCGGCGGCCCCTGCATCGCCAAGGGCTACTGGAAAAATCCCGCCGTTTCGGAAGCGACCTTCGGGGCCCGCATCGCCGGCACCGGCGAAGGGCCCTTCATGCGCACGGGCGACCTTGGCTTCCTGGCCAAGGGCTCGATCTACATTTCCGGGCGCTGCAAGGAAATGATCATCATCAACGGCCGCAACTTCTTCCCCCAGGATTTGGAGCAGAGCGTTGTCCAGAGCGTGGCGGGGCTCGAGCAGAACGGGGCCGCCGCCTTCGGCGTCGACGTCGATGGCAGAGAGGGCCTGGTCGTTGTCTTCGAGGCCAAGATGCCCAAGGAAAAGCTGGAAGGCGCCCTGGCGGAGATACGGCAGATCTTGAGCGAGGAGTTCGACGTGCGTCCGCACGCCGTCGTGCTCGTGAAGCGCCACAGCGTTCCCAAGACCACGAGCGGCAAGATCCAGCAGGCGCACTGCCGCCAGCTCTACCTCGACGGGGAGCTGCCCGTGCTGGCGGAATGGCGGGAGCAGGATCTGGAAGGCGCCGCAGACGCCTGGGGCGCCGTTCCCGGCACGGAGCAGGAGGCGAGGGACGATGCCCGTCGCAGGGCCGCCCAATGGGAGGACTGGCTGAAGAAGGGCCTTTCCGCCCGCCTCGGCGCCCATGCCGGCGCGATAGCTTCGGACACCCCCTTCTCGGCGCTCGGGCTCAACTCTTCGGCAGCCGTCGCCCTGGCCAAGGAAATCGGCGATGCCTGCGGAAGAAGCCTTCCGGCAACGCTCGTCTACGACTACGGCTGCGTCAGGGATCTTGCGGCCTTCCTTGCGGGTGCTGGCGAGGGCAGGGCCGCATCGGCGGCCGCCGGCGAAAGAGCTTCGGGGCCCGTTGCCGTCATCGGCATGGCGCTGCGCTTCCCCGGTGCCTCCACGCCTGAGGCCTTTGCCGGCGAGCTGTTCGACGGCATCGACGCGATCACGGAAGTGCCGGCAGAGCGCTGGGACGCCAGCGCCATCTACAGCCCGGATCCCGACGCCGAAATGCGCTCCTCGAGCCGCTGGGGCGGCTTCGTCGACGGCATGGCCGACTTTGATCCCGAATTCTTCGGCATCTCTCCCCGCGAAGCAGGCGAGATCGACCCCCAGCAGCGCCAGCTGCTCGAGGTGGCCTGGGAGGCGCTGGAGCGCGCCGGCATAGCGCCAGGTTCGCTGGCTGGCAGCCGCACGGGCGTCTTCGTGGGCATAAGCCAGGCCGACTACGAGCGCCTGCGCATGGCTTCGGCAGAACCGCTCACCCTCTACTCGGGCACCGGCAGCGCGAGAAGCATAGCCGCCAACCGCATTTCCTACGTCCTCGGCCTGGAAGGCCCGAGTCTGGCCGTGGACACGGCCTGCTCCTCTTCCCTCGTGGCCCTGCATCTGGCCTGCCAGAGCATCAGGCAGGGCGAGAGCTCGCTGGCGCTGGCGGCCGGCGTCAACATCCTGGCCGCGCCGGAAGGGCACATCGTCTTCTCCAAGGCCCGCCTCATGGCTGCCGACGGCAGGTGCAAGACCTTCTCGGACGATGCCGACGGCTACGTGCGCGCCGAAGGCTGCGCCGTGCTTGTCCTCAAGTCCCTCGAAAGGGCGCAGGCCGACGGCGACAGGATACTCGGCGTCGTCAGGGGCACTGCCGTCAACCAGGACGGCAGAAGCAACGGCCTGACTGCGCCCAGTCGCAGGGCCCAGCGCAGGGTCATTCTGGAGGCCCTTGCCAATGCCGGCCTCAAGCCTTCGGACATCGACCTGGTTGAAGCCCACGGCACGGGCACGAAGCTCGGCGATCCCATCGAGTTCGGCGCCCTGGCCGACGTCTTCGCCGGCACGCGCCCTGAGGGCCGTCCGCTGGTGCTTTCCTCGGTCAAGACCAATATCGGCCATGCCGAGGCGGCCGCCGGCCTTGCCGGCGTGTGCCGCGTGCTGGTTGCGCTTGGCGCCTCAGCCATTCCGCCCCACCTGCATCTGAAGAAGGTCAATCCCGAAATCAGCCTGGACGCCATTCCGGCCGTCATTCCCACCGGGGCCATGTCCTGGGAGGCGAGCCCAGACCGCGTGCGCCGGGCCGGCGTGAGCTCCTTCGGCTTTGGCGGAACCAACGCCCATGCGATCATCGAGGAGGCTCCCCGCGCAGGGCTGCGCCAGCCGCGCACGGCAGAGGCGCCTGTCCTGGCCCTGTCGGCCCGCAGCGATGCCCAGCTGAAGAGCCTCGCCCAATCCTATCTCCTTGTCCTGCAGGGCATGACCCCGGGCGCCCTGCAGGACTTCTGCATGACTGCCTGCACCGGCAGGACGGCCTTTGCCTGCCGCCTGGCCCTTGCCGGCGACGTGGCCAGAAAGCTGGCCGGCTTTGCCGCGGGCCAGCGCATGCCCCATGCCGGCCATGCCGCCGAGGCCGATGCCAGGCGCCTGCCCGTGCTCCTCTTCGACGGCGGGGCGCGCGATCTGGCGGGCCTCGAGCCGCTGGCCGCGCGCTCGCCCCTCTTCCGCGAAGCCTTCGAGGCCGTCTCCTCCCTGGCCGAGAAGGCCGGGCGCAGCATCCGGAGCGCCGGCAACGCCGATGCCGCGGCCTTCTGCGCCGACGTGGCCCTGGCCGCCTTCTGGCGGGCTGTGGCAGGCGATCCCGCCGAAGTGCTCTACCATGGCAGGGGCGTCTTTGCCGCCGGCGTGGCCGCTGGCGTCTGGAGCGCCGAAGCAGCCCTGGCTGCCCTGCTCGGCACCGAGGGCGTGAGCTCGCCGTCGGCGCCGCGCTGCCGCCTCTTCAGCCTCGACGCTCAGAAGGAGGTGGCCGCCGAGGCGGCTGGCGACCAGAGCTTCTTCGACCATGCCGGGGAAGGGGGCAGGAGCTTTGTCCTGCCCGAGGAGGCGGCAGGCCGCCCCGTCCTGTGCTTTGCCAGCCCCGACCAGGCCAGGGCCCACCCGGACGCCCGGCTCATGGCCCTCTATCCTGAAGGCGGCAGGGATGCCTGGCCGCTGCAGGCCGAAGCCTGCGCGGCCCTCTGGGCCGCCGGCGCAGACATAGCCTGGGACGCCTTCTGGCAGGGATCCGGCGCCCAGAAGATGGTGCTGCCTACCTATCCCTTCGACAACAGGCGCTTCTGGTTTGCAGCCGGAACCGCCAGCCCCCTTCAGGCGCCGTCCCCAGTCCAGTCCTGCGCCCCGTGCCAGACGGCGGCCAGAAGCTGCGCAAAGCCGGAAGCCCTGGCCGCCGGGCCTGCCTGCGCCGCGCCTGCGCCGGGCTCCGTTCCGCCCCAGGCGCCCGAAGCGTCTGCGCCCGAAGCGTCTGAGACAGCAGCGCCCGGCAGAGAGGCGCTGGCAGACCGGCTCGAGCAGGCCGTGCGGCGCATCATGCGCCTTGGTCCGCAGGCCCTTCTCGACAGGCAGGCCTCGCTCATCCAGCAGGGCTTCGACTCCCTGCTCTTCATGGAGCTGGCACGGCAGATCAGGAAGGAGACCGGCCTTGCGCTCTCCCCTGCGCTCTTCGCCCAGAATCCCACCATCGACGGCATGGCTGAAGTGCTGGCGTCGGGAGCCGGACAGGACGCCGGGGACGAGGACCTTGCCCTTGCCGCCGATCCCGCCCGCCGCTTCGAGCGCTTCCCGCTGACCGACGTCCAGCACGCCTACTGGCTCGGACGCGGCGCCAGCATGCCCCTTGGCGGCGTGAGCTGCTCAAGCTACCTCGAGGCCGATCTGGAAGGCATCGATCTGGCCAGGCTCGAGGAAGCCCTCAACCGCCTCGTCGAGCGCCACGACATGCTCCGCTGCGTCATTTCCAGCGACGGCTGGCAGCGCTGCCTGCCTGAAGTGCCCCGCTATCTCATCGAAATAGAAGACCTTTCGGGGCTTGATAATGAAAAGAAAAGTGAAATTCTAACTCAAAAGCGGGAGGCGCTTTCCCACAAGGTGCTGCCCGTCGACAAGGCCCCCATTCTGGAGGTCAAGGCCTCGCTGCTGGGGCAGGGCCGGATCAGGATCCACCTCAAGCAGGATCTGCTGGTGGCAGACGCCTTCAGCTTCGGCATTCTCGCGCGCGACCTTGCGGCCTTCTACGCCGATCCCGGCCTCAGGCTGCCTGCCCTCCAGCTCTCCTTCCGGGACTACGTCCTGGCAGGGGAGGCGGAAAAGCAGACCAGAGCCTGGGCCAGCGACCGCGAATACTGGCTCTCCCGCATGGCGGACCTTCCGGAGGGGCCGGAGCTCCCCCTGGCGAAAAGCCCGGAGGCCGCGGGAACGCCGCGCTTTGCCAGACGCACGGCACGGCTTGGGCGCGAGGCGTGGCAGCGCCTGAAGGCTCTGGCCAGCAGGCGCAATCTGACGCCCTCGGCGCTGCTCCTTTCCGCCTTCAGCATGGTGCTTGCCCGCTGGTGCGCCTCTCCCCGCTTCTGCCTCATGCTGACGACCTTCGACCGCAGGGGAGTGCATCCCCAGATCAGCGAGATTGTCGGCGACTTCACGAGGCTTCTGCTGCTGGAAGTCGAAAGGAAGCCGATGGCAAGCTTTGCCGAACACGCGGCCGGCGTGGCCGCGCGCCTCGCCGACGATCTCTCGCACAGCCGCTTCTCGGCCGTGGACCTGCTGCGCGAGCTCGCCAGAGGGGCCGAAAACGCCGTCTCCTCGCGCTCCGCCGTCGTCTTCACGAGCGCGCTTCCCCTGACCAGCACGGACGATCCCTTCGCCCCGCTCGAGGGCATAGCCTGCGAATGCCCCTACGCCATCTCGCAGACGCCCCAGGTCTGGCTTGACCATCAGGTCTACGAATACAAGGGCGAGCTCGTCTACACCTGGGACTCCGTCGATGCCCTCTTCCCCGACGGCCTCGTCGATGCCCTCTTCGAAACCTATTCGGGCTTCGTGGCCAGGCTTGCCGAAGACGAGGCGCTGTGGGAGCAGAAGACGCCCCTGGGTGCCTTGCCGGCCTCCCAGGCCAAGGTCCGCGCCGAGGCGAACGCCACGGGCATGCCCTTCGCGCCCGGCCTTTTGCAGGACGCCCTGCTGGCCAGGGCCGCGGCTGCGCCCCAGGCTCCGGCGATTCTCTCGCCGTCCAGAAGCCTCAGCTTTGCCGAACTCGAGGACGCCAGCCGGCGCCTTGCGCTCAGGCTTGCCGCCATGGGCGTTCCGCGGGGCGGGGTCGCAGCCGTCATGATGGCAAAGGGCTGGGAGCAGATAGTGGCCGTGCTGGCCTGCGTGCGCGCCGGCTGCGCGTATCTTCCCTGCGACGCCGAGCTGCCTGAAAAGCGCCTGGCCTACATGTTCAAGGACGCGGGCGTGACCGTCTGCCTTGTGCAGGAAGCCTTTGCGGACAAGGCGGAACGCTGCGGCGCGCAAGCCTTCGCCGTTGACGGCGGCGTGTTCAGTCTGCCTGGCGGCGCCCTGCCCGAAGATCGCTGCGCCCGTCCCGAAGACAGGGCCTACGTCATCTACACCTCCGGCTCCACGGGAACGCCCAAGGGCGTCGCGATGCAGCACCAGGCAACGCTCAACACCCTCGCCGACCTGTGGAAGCGCCTTGAGCTGACGGCCAGAGACCGCGTCCTCAGCCTTGCCAACCTGCACTTCGACCTTTCGGTCTTCGACGTCTTCGGGGTGCTCGGCGCAGGCGGCGCCGTCGTCTTCCCCGATCCCAGGGACCTGAAGAAGCCAGGCGCCTGGTGCGCCCGCATGCGGGAAGCAGCCGTCACGGTCTGGAACACGACGCCTTCGGTCATGCAGCTCCTGCTGGACTACCTGGACGACCATCCGGAGGAGAAGCCGGAGGGCCTCGGCACGGTCATCATGTCGGGCGACTGGATTCCCGTGGACATGCCGGGACGCATCCACGCCCTGTGGCCGGCCTGCCGCGTCTGCGCCATGGGCGGCGCCACCGAGGCAGCCATCTGGTCGAACATCCAGGTGGTGGACGAGGTGCCGGCATCCTGGCGCAGCATCCCCTACGGCAGGCCGCTCGGCAACCAGCGCTACTACGTGCTCGACGACGAGGGCAGCCCCTGCCCCGACTACGTTCCGGGCAGCCTCTTCATTGCCGGCCAGGGCCTTGCCGAGGGCTACCTCAACGATTCCGAAAAGACCCGGGCGAGCTTCTTCGTGCATCCGGGCCTGGGCGAGCGCCTCTACCGCACGGGCGATCTTGGCCGCTACTGGTCCGACGGCACGCTGGAATTCCTCGGCCGCCGCGACAGCCAGGTCAAGGTGAACGGCTACCGCGTCGAGCTCGGCGAAATCGAGACGGCCCTGCGCAGCTGCGAGGGCGTGCAGAACGCGGCCGTGGTCGCCGTGAAGGGGCAGGGCGGCGTGCGCCTGGCCGGCTTCGTCGCCATGAACGCCCAGGCCGGAGGGCCCGAAGCCGGCGAGACCCGGGAGGAGTACGAGAAGCGCCGCCAGGCCATGAAGGCCGCCGGCATCGAGATCATCGACGCCGTGGACCGCCTGCACTTCAAGCAGGAGGGGCGCAACATCCGCAGGGACACGGCCGGCCTCGAGCGCGTCTGCTGCTTTGCGGGCGAGCCCAGCCTGGAAGACTACTCGCGGCGCATCTCCACCCGCCGCTTCCTGCAGGAAGCGGTGCCGGCGGAGCGGCTGAAGGGCCTTCTGCACGTCCTTGCGGCCCTGAACGCGGCTGACTGGCCGGTGGCCAAGTACCGCTACGGCTCCGCCGGCTGGACCTACGCCGTCCAGACCTACGTTCTCGTCAAGGAGGGCCGCGTCGAGGGTCTGGCGCCGGGCCTGTGGTACTTCAATCCGCTTGAGGACGCCCTCTACAGGATGGGCGCCCTGCCGGAGGACCTCAAGGGCCTCTTCCCCGGCCAGAACGCGGACATCTTCGAGAGTGGCGCCTTCGCCGTCTTCCTCGTGGCCGAGTTCGACGCCATCAGGCCCGTGTACGGCGACCGCGCCGGCGACTTCACCCTCATCGAGGCCGGCCTCATGAGCCAGCTGCTTGAAGAGGAGGCCATGAAGGCAGGGCTCGGCCTCTGCCAGATCGGCGCCATGGATTTCGGCAGGCTGCGCGAAGGCTTCCGGCTGAAGGAAAGCCACAGCTACCTGCACTGCCTCGTCGGCGGCCTGGTGGCCAGGCCCGAAGGCTGGGTCTTCACCCAGGCATCCCGGGAGTCCCTGCCCGATCAGGGCACGGCGCCAGCAGGCGGCGCGGACGCCCTGAAGGCCGCGCTGCACGCGTGGCTTCCTGACTACATGGTGCCGCAGACGCTGGTGCAGCTCGAGGCCATTCCCCTGACGGCCAACGGCAAGGTGGACAGGAAGGCCCTGCTCAGGCTCGCCGAATCGGGCCGCCGGGGGGCCGGCTACGCGGCGCCCGAGCAGGGCGGCGAGACCCTGCTGGCAGGCCTTATCGGCGCCATCCTCGGCAGGGAGAAGGTGAGCGTGCTCGACAATTTCTTCGACCTCGGGGCGACCTCGCTCCAGCTGGTGCTCTTCCAGCGGCGCGTCAACGAGGCCCTCGGGCGGGAGGTTCCCATCACCGACATCTTTGCCCATCCCAGCATCAGGGAACTCAACGCCTTCCTCTCGGCCGCGGACGGCGCCGGCGGGGACGGCGAGGCGGTCCTGGACGAGGCCGAAAAGCGCGCCTGCCTGCGCAGGCGCATGCGCAAGGACGCCCGCAGGCGCACGCACGCCTGGGATCAGGAATAGCGGGGCGGCCCGGCCGCATCAGGCAAGGATTTTCCACAACGACAACGGAGCGGGGCAGTGGCTGCCTCACGCGGAGTAGAAGAGGACTATGGACATCAGCGACATCAAAGAAGAGGGCATTGCCGTCGTCGGCATGAGCTGCCGGTTCCCGGGGGCAGGCAACCTGAAGGAGTACTGGGCGAACCTCTGCCAGGGCAGGGTGAGCGTCGCCTTTCTGGACGACGGCGAGCTCTCGGCCGAGGGCGTGGCGGACGAGCTTCTGCACGACCCTTCCTACGTCAAGGCCGGCTACTTTCTTGAAGACATCGACAAGTTCGACGCGGCCTTCTTCGGCTACGCCGGCAGCGAAGCGGCGAAGATAGATCCCCAGCAGCGGCTCTTCCTCGAGACCTGCTGGGAGGCTCTCGAGGACGCCGGCTGCTCGCCCCTGCCGGGTGGCCGCCTCCAGGGCAGAAGCGTCGGCGTCTTTGCCGGCAGCCGCATGAGCACCTACTTCAGCCACCTCTACCGGGGCCTCAAGCCAGGCAAAAGCGCCGACGCCTTCCAGAGCCTGGTCGGCAACGACAAGGACTATCTCTGCTCCCGCGTCTCCTACAAGCTCAACCTCCACGGTCCGAGCCTCGGCATCCAGAGCGCCTGCTCAAGCTCCCTTTCGGCCGTGCACTTCGCCTGCGAGTCGCTGCGCTCCGGCGCCTGCGACCTGGCCCTGGCGGGCGGCGTCGCCGTGAACGTGCCCCAGAAAAGCGGCTACCTCTACCAGCAGGGCATGATCATGTCGCCTGACGGCTACTGCCGTCCCTTCGACAGGAACGCGTCGGGCACGGTCTTCTCCAACGGCGTCGGCGTCGTGGCGCTCAAGCGCCTCGAGGACGCGCTGGCGGACGGCGACCGCATCTACTGCGCCGTCCTCGCCTCGGTGGTCAACAACGACGGGGCGCAGCGCGTCGGCTACACCGCACCCGGCGAAGCCGGCCAGACCTCGGTCATCGGCGAAGCCCTCGAGCTTTCCGGCCTCTCTGCCGAGGACATAGGCTTCGTCGAAACCCACGGCACCGGCACCGCCATCGGCGACCCCATCGAGTTTGCGTCCCTGAACAAGGTCTTCACGCACTTCACGAAGCGGAAGGGCTTCTGCGCCCTCGGCGCCGTCAAGGCCAACATCGGCCATGCCGACGCGGCCTCCGGCATAGCCAGCTTCATCAAGGCCTGCATGGCGGTCCACGAGGGCAAGATTCCGCCGCATCCGCTCTTCACCGAGGCCAATCCCGCCATCGCCCTCGACGCCAGCCCCTTCTACATCAACACGGAACTCAAGGAATGGCGGCCCGAAGGATCCCTGCGCTTTGCCGGCATCAGCTCCTTCGGCATAGGCGGCTCCAACGCGCACGCCATCCTGGCTGAAGTGCCCGCGCCGCCGGCGGAACGGCCCCAGGCCGAAGCCATCGACGTTTTCGCGCTTTCCTCCAGGACGCCTGCCATGCTGCGCGCCCTGGCCGGACGGACCGCCGAAAGCATTGCCAGCGCCAAGCCCCGCCTCATGGACCTGTGCCGCACGGCCCGCGAGTCCCGCTCCCAGGACCGCTGCCGCCTTGCCCTGGCCGTGCGCGGCAGGGATGCGCTTGCCAGCGCCCTTGCCGAATTCGCCGCAGGCGGCGCGCCGGAGGGGCTTGTCACCGGCGAGGCGCTTCCAGGACGCAAGGCTCCGCCTCAGCCCTTCGAGATGGCCGACTTCAGCGCGCAGAGCCTTGCCAGGGCATGCCAGGCCTACGCCGCAGGCGACGACAGCGCGCTTGCGCCCCTGCAGGAGCGCGGACTGGACATGGGCGCCCGCCTCTGGCCCCTGCCGGCGACGCCCTTCGAGCGCCGGCGCTGCTGGTTCGACGAGGACGCCATGGAAGAGGGCGCCGAAGCCCCCGGCATGCTCCGCCTCAAGGGCAGAGCCCTGCAGACGGCCTTTTCCGCGCCCGGGGGCAGGCTCCTCTTCCAGGGCCGGCTGGCAGGAGGCGATCTGGAGCGCATGAAGCAGCACCGCCTCCACGGCAGGGCCGTGGCGCCGGCCTCCCTCTTCCTCGACCTCATGATGCAGGCGGCCCGCCAGCTCCATCCCGAGGGCTGCTCGCTTGCCAGCTGCGCTGTGGTCCGCCCCCTCGTCATCGGCGATGCCGATGCCGTCTTCTTCCAGATCGGCGTCCAGGACGAGGCCGTCGAGCTCTATGCCTCGCTTGAGCCCATGAACGCGGCCTCCTGGACGCTGCACGCCCGCGCAGAATGCGCGCCTGCGGCGCGGCTGGCCCCCGGCGCCGACGGCGAATCGGTCCTGCCGTTCAGGGAGGGCGCCGGCCAGGAGGGCTTCAGCAAGGAGGCCTACTACGCCGTCTTCGAGCATGCGGGCGTCGGCTACGGCCCGGCCTTCAGGAACATTGCCGGGCAGGCGCAGGCAGAGGGCGGAGCGTTCGTGCTCGTGAAGCTCCCCAGGGAGCTGCGGGGCAAGGGCTGGGCCTTCGGTCCGGAGGCCCTCGACGCCTGCCTGCAGGCCTTTCCGGCCGCCGTGCCGCCCGAACTGCTCGGCCAGGGCCGCTGCTTCGTGCCCGCTGCCTGCCGGAAGCTCGCGCTGGCGGACATGCCCGCAGGCCTGCCCGAAACCCTCTGCGTCAAGGCAAAGCTTGCGGCAGGCGTGGAGCCCGGGGCCGACGCCGTGGATCTCGACATCGACGTCTTCGGCCAGGACGGCGCCCCGCTCGCCCGCATCGCCGGCCTGCGCATGGCGCCCGTGTCCGCCAGGGCGCTGGATCAGCAGGCCGCAGGCAAGGCGCCGTCCCTGTGCTACGGCCTGGCCTGGCGCGAGCTGAAGGACATGTCCTGCGCCCCGAAGGACGGCGACAGGTTCATTTTCATCGAGGATCAGGGAGGCCTTGCCGCGCGCCTTGCCATGCGATTCTCCGTCCTCGGACGCGCCTGCGTGAGCCTGCCCTCCGCCGAAGGCCAGCCCTTCCGCGAAGCGCTCGACGAGGCGCTGAAGGGCAGGGGCGACGTCTTCATCGGCGACTTCCGCCCGCTCGACTTCAGGGCCGAGGCCGGCTTCAGGGCCAATGCCGAAAGCTGCCTCGGCGATCTCTTCGCCGTCATGCGCGCCGTGAACGCCGGGAATGCGAAACGCCTGCGCTTCACGCTGGCCACGGCGGGCGCCTTCGGTCCCGGGGCGGCCTCGGGGCTTCCCGAAGAGGCCATGTTCTGGGGCATCGTGCCGGTGCTCGCCACGGAATTCCCCGAATGCCGGGTTCGCGTGGTCGACGTCGAGAAGGCCGAGGAAATCCCTGCCGGCTTCGCCGAAGCCTTCCTCTGCGATCTGCCGGAGAGCCGCCTGGCGGTGCGGCAGGGCCTGGTCTACGCCCCGCGCCTGGTGCCGGCGCCGCTCGAGCCGGCTGAGCAGGACGGCGGCACGGCCAAGGCCCTGGTCATGGAGGGCTCCGGACTCGACAGCCTGGCGATGGTCTCCGAAGCCCGCAGAAAGCCCGGTCCCGGCGAGGTGGAGGTGGCCATCTGCGCCTCGAGCCTTAACTTCCGCGACGTCATGATGGCCATGGGCATCTATCCCGGCGACAGGACCGCCATCGGCAGCGACGCGGCCGGCCTGGTTGCGGCCGTCGGCGAAGGCGTCGAGGGCTTCAGCGAAGGCGACAGGGTTGCCGTCAGCGCCTTTGGCTGCATCAGAAGCCACGTGACCCTCGATGCGTCCATGGTCAGGAAGATTCCCGAAGGCATCGGCATGGAGGAGGCCGCCGGCCTTCCCGTTGCCTACATCACCGCCTGGTACAGCCTGGTGGAGCTTGGCCGGATCAAGCCGGG
>ODAI012788218.1_pt1 | contig 13146 bp, 8 predicted proteins | sample 1539321 | NCBI WGS metagenome assembly ODAI01 (sample SAMN02144231, study PRJEB22623) | gut metagenome | biome: sheep rumen | host: Ovis aries | place: New Zealand | reverse complement strand
TCACGGCAGTCAGTGCGGCGTGACATCCAGTCACTGTCTGTGAAGCGGAAGCCCTCTATGCTACGGATAACTGAACAGGTGCCGGGACGCACCTCCATACCGAATCCATAGGGATCACAGTGGTCTATGAAATTGCCCTTGCGGTCGTAGATACGATATTTGTACCTCATTCCCTCCTTGGCCTCCGGTATATACAGCTCGTAAAAATTCCCGTCTGCCACAGGAGCCATGTCCTGATCCTTCCAGCCGTTAAAATCACCCACAACAGCTACTTTTGAGGCATTCGGAGCATATGTGCGGAACACCGTACCCTCTCCGGAGAGATGAGCACCAAGATATTCATAGGCCTCAAAGACCTCACCCTTGTAAAAACCGTAAATGTCCATACTGACCTCCTTCTATCACCGGTCACAAAAACCTGATTGACACGGGTCTGTTTTCTTATTATAATAATATTATATTGCAGATCGGGCATAATTTCAACAGTCATTTTTCTACATCAGTCAAATAAACGACACAAGTCGAAATTCGTCGATAATGGAGGTCCGCCTATGGATATGCGTATCGAAAAAACAAGAAGAAGTATTATCAACGCTTTTTTACAGCTCAGAGCAAAAAAGCCCCTTGAAAAGATCACCGTCAAGGAGCTCTCTGCCCTTGCTGAGATCAACAAGGCCACTTTCTATCTGCATTATAAGGATATTTATGATCTCTCGGAAACTCTGGAGCGTGAAACTGTTCAGTCCGCTCTCAGCAGCATTCAGCGGCCTGCGGATATCCTCACCGATCTCCGCAGCTTCATCCGTCAGCTCGGAGATGCCTTTGTCTCCAACGAAAGACTTATAAAGATACTATTCGAGGGCAGCAGAAGCTCAAGCTTCGTTTCTATACTTGAGGACGAACTGATGAAGGTCATACATGAGACCGACCCGGACCATTCTATCAGCCAGGAGAGCCGCATGATGATGACCTATATGATATACGGCGGCTACTATACCTACTTCAAATACTGCGATATGGGCATTAAAACTGTCCTCGAAATGATGGAGAAAATGGCAGGCAGGATCATCGGACTTTATGATGCTCCGGAAAATGAAAATTAGGTGTATTCTATTGACAAAATCCCCTGTATAAAGTATAATATTCTCAGCAGGGCTTTTCCTGTGAATAACGATATAGGGGGTACACTGTATTGGCAAAATCAACAGGTGATAAGGAGCTTGAGAAGATCTATCAGGAGCTCAAAAATGCGTCCAAGGGAAGCAGCTACAGCAGTCACAGCAGCTATGACAGCGACAGCAGCAGCGAAGGCGGGGATCTGCTGAAATTCTTCATCGGACTTCTTCTGCTGGGCGGAGGACTCTTCATGATCTTCAATAATCTGTCTGTCACAAGCACCTGGGGCGGCGGCGGATATTTCTTCCACATCGGTTCATTCCACCTTCCTAATGGTATGATAATGCTCCCGATGATCGCCGGTATCGCAATGCTTTTCCTCATGGACAGAAAGATCTTCGGCTGGGTAGTCCTCGCAATAGGTATTCTCATTGTTCTTCTGAGCGTTCTGCTTACAACAAGACTCTACTGGCGGACAACTTCTGCATATATCTTCGTGATAATGTTCGGTATGGTAGCTGCCGGAGCAGGCATGGTGCTGAGGGAACTGTTCAGAAAAAGATAATAACGCTGAAAAAGCCATAGTATTCTGTACTATGGCTTTAATTTTTCAATTAAGTCAAATATATGTTTTTGCACTCAGACCCAATATAAACAATGCCCCGGAGCAGACCTGCTGCTCCGGGGCTGTTATTATTTCAGCTATGCTGTATGTTCGCTCAGGACTTCGCTCTCTGAGCTGCCTTAACTGTCTCTACTATCGGTACTATTGCTGCAGCAATAAGTACTGCCCAGAGATAATTAAGTCCGGAAAGACTTGTCAGTGAGAAGATGCCTCTGAGTGCCGGTATGAACAGTATCAGTGCCATAAGGCAGAATGCTGCACATATCGAACCAATAAGAAGCTTGTTGTGTGACTTCATTGCGAATATGGACTCCTTAAGGCTCCTCATATTCCATGCATGAAGCATCTCGCATACTGAAAGTGTTATGAATGCCATTGTTGTTCCGGCTGCTGCACAGGTCTGTGCGCCGATAACATATGAAATAAGTGTAAGTGCTGCTATAACTGTACCCTGCCAGAGAAGATTTATGCCAAGTCCGTCTGAGAAGATGTGGGCATTGGCGCTTCTGGGCTTACGGGACATTATTCCCTGCTCGGCTGCTTCCATTCCAAGAGCTACTGCCGGGAAACAGTCAGTGATGAGGTTTATCCAGAGCAGGTGTACAGGTCCGAAGATTATGAATGAACCGCCTGTGAGCTTTCCAAGACCAAGTGTGGCAACAAGGATACACAGTACCTCACTGAGGTTGCTTGAGAGAAGGAACTGTATTGCCTTGCGGATGTTGTCATATATACGTCTTCCCTCTTCAACAGCTCCTACAATTGTTGCAAAGTTGTCGTCTGTAAGTACCATGTCTGCTACGTTCTTTGTAACGTCTGTTCCGGTGATACCCATTCCGACACCGATATCTGCACTCTTTATGGAAGGTGCATCGTTTACGCCGTCACCTGTCATAGCAGTGGTCATATTCTTCTTTCGCCATGCATTTACTATCCTTACCTTATGCTCAGGCTGAACACGGGCATATACACTGTAATCACCAACGTGCTCATCGAACTCAGCATCCGGTATCTTTGAGAGCTCTGCTCCGGTAATAGCCTTCTGACCCTCACCAAGGATACCAAGCTCCTTTGCGATAGCTACGGCTGTATCTCGGTGGTCACCGGTTATCATTACGGGACGGATTCCTGCTGTGCGGCAGAGACCGATAGCATCCTTTACCTCAGGACGAACAGGGTCTATCATTCCTGTCATGCCTATATAGATAAGGTCGTGCTCAAGGCTCTCGGGCGATATCTCATCGGGAAGCCTGTCGTACTCTCTGTATGCAGCAAGAAGAACTCTGAGCGCCTTGTCAGCCATTTCCTTGTTACGGCGGAGTATTTCGGCTCTGTCAGAATCAGTCATAAGTCTTACATCGCCGTCTACAAGAATGTGTGTACACTGTCTGAGGACCTCATCAGGTGCGCCCTTTGTGTACTGTACATAGCCGTTAGCTGTCTCATGAACAGTAGACATCATCTTTCTCATTGAGTCAAAAGGTGCCTCTGCAACTCTGGGGGTCTCAGCCTCCATTGCGTACTTTTTAAGTCCGCATTTATTTGCATATGCCACAAGAGCAGCTTCTGTAGGCTCTCCGGCAACTGTATCATCTGAATTGAGCACTGCATCACAGCAGAGTCCCATTGCTCTTGCAAGGAGCATCTTGTTGTCAGTATTCTCCTGAACTACTGTCATCTTGTTCTGAGTGAGAGTACCTGTCTTATCGCTGCATATTACCTGAGCACAGCCCAGTGCTTCAACAGCTGTAAGTCGGCGGATGACCGCTCCCCTCTTGGACATATTCGTAACGCCAATGGAAAGAACAACTGTAACAACTGCGGCAAGTCCCTCAGGGATAGCTGCAACTGCAAGGCTGACTGATATCATGAAGGACTCAAGGAAGCCGGGAAGTGTTATCTTGCCCTCGCTGACAAGCATTTTCACGATATTAAGCCCCAGGATAAAGATACATATCAAAAGTACTGCTATTGAAAGTATCTTACTGAGCTGGTTGAGGCTCTTCTGGAGAGGTGTTTCATCGTCCTCAGCATTTGCGATCGCTCCGGCGATCTTACCCATCTCAGTTTTCATTCCTGTAGCAACTACTACTGCTTCAGCTCGGCCATAGGCTATACTGCTGCCCATATAGAGCATATTCTTTCTGTCGCCCAGCGGTACCTCTTCACCGCTCAGTACGTCGCTGTCCTTGTCACAGGGCACACTCTCTCCTGTAAGAGCGGATTCCTCAGCTTTAAGTGCTGCGGCTTCGATTATTCGGCAGTCTGCCGGAACATTGTCTCCGGCTTCAAGAGTTATCACATCGCCGGGGACCAGCTCAGAGGAATGTATCACTACAAGCTCTCCGGAGCGGTATACCTTGCTCTGCGCCGCACTCATGGCCTGAAGTGCCTCGATAGCGGATTCTGCTTTGTTCTCCTGATATACTCCGAGGACGGCATTTGCTATTACAACAAAGAGGATAATGAACACATCAGCCTCCAGTTTGCCCTCGGAAATGATACCCGTTATTGCAGAGATGACTGCTGCTGCAAGAAGCACAAGTATCATCGGGTTCTTGAACTGCTCTATGAACCTTGCCAGAAGCGTTGGCTTGGGCGGCTCGTCAAGCTTGTTCGCACCGTATTCATTCAGCCTTTTTGCGGCCTCCTCAGAGGTCAGTCCGGCTTTGGTGCTCTTTACTTCATCAAGCACCGCTTCCGTGGTTTCGAGATAATGTTTCATTGATCATTCCTCCGGTAATGCATATCCCTTCCTGAATATGCAGATTCTGGTGTTTTATCACAATGTACTATGGTACGGGAACACAGTGTCAGATTGATGAAAATACTGTGACAGAATTGTGAAAATAATAAATTTAACCTGGATTTTACAATATATCATCCGTGATACGAAAAAAAGGCCGCAGGACAGGCTCCTGCGGCCTTTTGAACTTATCCTAAGAGTATCTGCCTGAGAAGCACCATATCAAATCCGTTGACCATGCCGTCACCGTCAAGGTCAGCTCGTCTGAACTGGTCTGCGGTAAACTTCTGATCTCCGAGAAGATACTTCTGAAGCAGCAGCGCATCGCCTATCTTTACATCGCCGTCGCCGTTGATATCTCCGGCCTTTTCGGCATCAGCAAGCTTCTCGCCGTATACTTCAAATTCTGCTATATTACAGCAGTATACGTTATCCTTGTTGTATGGGTTCTGCGGTGCTCCGTCAGGTACTTCATAACGGATATACCTTGCTTTTGTATCACCGCTTAATGATGTCACATACTTCATTCCGTAATCCGGTTCGGAATCGATAGTGTATATCTCATTCCAGTTCTGTCCGTCCATGGATACCAGCACTCTTCCGTCAGCCATACGGTACTCGTATCCCTTTCTTGCACAGTAGCCTATTGCCTGAATGTCATAAATTCCGCCCAGATCAGCCTGTATCCAGCCTGCTCCTACACCGTCGAAATAAGTATCTGTCCTGCCGTCAAAGGCCTTCTCATAGTTCACGGACTCTGTATCCTTCCAGGAATTGCTTCCGCTGGTTGAGACCGGAACGATGCGGTCAAACTGATCCTTGACCGAGGGCTGGCCGAAGAGCTGTATCTCAGCTATATTGCAGCAGTAGGAGCTGTCTTTGTTGTACTCATTCGAGGGAGTTCCATCAGGCACTGAATAGCGGACATAACGTGCGGTAGATGTGCCGCTGAGTCCGGTAACGTAGTGCATACCGTATGAGGGCTTATCCTTGACTGTATATGCTGTGCTCCAGTTCTTTCCGTCCTCGGAAAACTGGAACATACCGTCTGTCATACGATACTCATAACCGTTTCTCGGACAGAAGCCTATGCCTTCAATGTCATAAAGCTGTCCCAGATCGACCTGTACCCAGCCGTTGCTGACACCGTCAAAGAATGTGGAGCTGCTGCCGTCAAATGCCTTGTTATAGCTTGTTGAGCTGTCGCTCTTCCACGAGTCTGTACCTGTTATCACAGCCTTGGAAAGGTCTATCTTGTTTTCAAGAGCCTTGCTGCCCTTGACTCCGTCTATTATAAATGTAGTAACTGAGTTTGCTGCAAGTGAAACATTGAGCGTCTTTCCTGAGATAGCTGCATTGCCCACATCCTTCCAGCTTTCAGTCTTGCTGGTCCTTATCACCTGAGCAGATGAACCTACTGATGAGAATGCTTTAAGGTCATATGTTCTGTCGGATGAGCTTCCTGATGTATTGTATGCTACAATGACAAGTCTTCCGTTCTTTTCATCAAAGGCTGCCATTGAGTTGTCGGATACCTTGAGCATTGTCATTCCGGGACGGATATATCTGGTATACTGTCCCATTGCATAGTATTTCTTTGTGAGGATTATATCGTTCTTATCATGGTCTGCAACTGCAAGTCCCCAGAAGCCGCCGTTGGTATTGACCATTCCCTTATCCTTCTTGCCGTTATATCCAACGGAGGATATGTGATTGTCGATGACCTGCCAGAGTATCCATGCAGAGCTGTTCAGGCCGTTGCAGTCTGTTGCTATACGCTCAGCAAGCCACAGTGCAGAGCTCATTTCTCCTGCATTTGAACCGGCTGTACCGCTTCCGTCCACCTCACTCATCCAGAGGTTCTTTCCGGCTGACATTGCCAGCTCCTTCAGCTCAGAACGCCTGCTGCCGCCGTATGTATGAGTATCGATCCTTCCTACTGCATTCTTTGCCGCCTGAGAGAGCTTCTTGTAGGAGTCTATCTGTACATCTATAGATGTCTCATCAGTACCGCTGATGATAACGTCGCTCATGCCTCTCTTTGCCATAGACTTCTGAAGCTCAGTTATGATAAGACTTTCGGAGTTGCCCTGGTCAAAGTGACAGCCCTCCTGCTTTGCACTGTATGCTCCCCAGAAGTTGGTGTAGGGCTCGTTGACCGGCTCAACGCTCTGTATGTCAATGCCCCAGTCATGCTGGTAGTGATAGCAGACCTCAGCAAGGTACTCTGCAAAATCATCGTAATAATCGTCCTTGAGGTTGTTCTGGCCGGCATTGGTATTTCCGGTGCTGCATCCGCTCTTTGTCATATAGTAAGGCGGTGAGTTCGAGAACATCTCAACTATCATATCATCTCCGGCAGCCGCTATTGCTCTTTTCAGCACGTTGCGCTGATTATAGTCGGCTGTCCAGTCGTATGTGACCTGTCCGTTGTTATATTTTGTGTATCCGGGCATATTGGAATCGGTTCGTGTGATGTGATCGTGAGAGGGATTATCACCGCCGCCGATATTGAATCTGGCTATGTTCATACGCAGTCCGTCGTCTCCGAAAAATATATCCGCAGACTTCTGGGCAAGTATGTCTGAATATCCCACTCGGTTTGCCCACCAGCAGAGGGATGTTCCCCAGCCTTCAAATATACCGTCGTTTATCTCGTACCTGTCAAGGGGAGATATGACTACGGCAGAGGCTGCATATGCCTCCTGCTTCTCAGCCGGGACAAGTACTCCCCCAGTCAGTACCACTCCGGCCGCTGCTATGACCGATGTCAGTTTTCTGATGATCTTCATAATATCAACTCCAAATTTTAATATTTCCCCCCTGATTTTTAAGCCTACTGTTTCAGGCTCAATGTTGATGGATCAGCCTTTTTCATGTCAGAAATGTTATTCAGCATAGCCTAAAAAGCCCGCTGCCCAACTGTTTTTTTTCACTTCTGACTGTCCACGAACTCCATTCTACGGCCGCCCATCAATAACTAATTTGATTTTATCACAATTTATCTACATTTGTCAATAGCTTTCCCAAAAAATATTGACGTATCAAGATTTTTATTGTATAATAAAGACAACTTCTAAAAACAGAAAGAGGTGTGTTAATGAAAGTTCTTTTTATCGGCGGTACCGGCACTATAAGTATGGCCATAACCCGTCTGCTTGCTCAGCAGGGACATGAGCTGTTTCTCCTGAACAGAGGCAGCAGAGCTGATGAGCTCCCTGAAAATGTCACCGTCCTGAAAGCGGATATCAATGATGAGGCAGAAATAAATAAACTCATCGGCGATATGTCCTTCGACGCTGTGGGAGAGTTCATTGGCTTCGTACCTTCTCAGGTCGAAAGAGATATCCGGCTCTTCAGGGGCAGAACAAAGCAGTACATCTATATCAGCTCTGCTTCTGCCTATCAGAAGCCGCTGTCAGACTGCGTGATAACTGAGAGTACTCCTGCCGCAAACCCATTCTGGCAGTACTCCCGTGACAAGATCGCCTGCGAGGAGCTCCTTATGAAGGAATACCGGGAAAACGGATTCCCGGTAACTATCGTCAGACCCAGCCATACCTACGATGAGCGCTCAGTTCCTCTGGGGGTTCACGGCCATAACGGCAGCTGGCAGGTACTTAAGCGTATCATTGAAGGGAAAAAGGTCATAATCCACGGCGACGGCACTTCGCTCTGGACTATAACCCATAATTCCGATTTTGCAAAGGGGTATGCCGGCCTTGTGGGAAATATCCACGCTATCGGCCAGACCTATCATATCACATCCGATGAAACTGTGACCTGGAATCAGATCTACAGTATTATCGCAGACGCTCTCGGCAAAGAACTGAAAGCCTGCCATGTATCATCGGAATTCCTTGCCGCTGTCAGCGATCTGGATCTTGAGGGGAGCCTTATCGGTGACAAGGCAAATTCAGTGATATTCGACAACAGAAAACTCAAAAGAGCTGTGCCCGGATTTACTGCCGAAGTCCGTGCGGATCAGGGCATAAGACAGACTATCGCTCACATCCTTGCTCATCCGGAATTGCAGACAGAGGACCCGGAGTTCGACAGATGGTGCGATAAGGTGATCGAAACATTGGAAAAAGCTAAGGAGGTAATCATCAATGGATAATTTTCAGTTCTGGAGTCCTACAGAATTCGTTTTCGGAAGAGATACAGAGGATCAGGCAGGCAAATATGTAAAAAAACACGGCGGCACTAAGGTGCTAATCCACTATGGCGGCGGCTCTGCTGTAAAGAGCGGCCTTCTCGACAGGGTTAAGAACTCACTTACTGCCAGCGGTATCCCATATGAGGTACTCGGCGGTGTAAAGCCAAATCCCCGTGATACTCTCGTATATGAAGGTATCGACATCTGCCGTAAAAACGGTATCGATTTCATACTTTCAGTGGGCGGAGGCTCAGTAATAGATTCTTCAAAGGCTATCGCTCTCGGAGACCCGTATGACGGCGATTTCTGGGACTTTTTCGCAGGTGTGGCCTCCCCTGAAAAAGCTCTCCCTGTTGCTACGGTCCTCACTATCGCTGCCGCAGGAAGCGAGGGCTCGGGAGACAGCGTCATCACAAGAGAGGACGGCGGCCTGAAACGTGGCTTCGGAAGCGATCTCATCCGCCCGAAATTCTCTATTATGGACCCGCAGCTCACCTGCTCCCTGCCGCCGTATCAGACGGCCTGCGGAGCTACCGACATTATGGCTCATGTATTCGAGAGATACTTCACAAATACCACAGAGGTCGAGGTGACCGACAGACTCTGCGAGGCTGTTCTCCTTACTATGATAAAAGAAACTCCCCGTGTTATAGCTGACCCGGACAACTATCAGGCCCGTGCTAATATAATGTGGGCAGGCACTGTCGCTCATAACGGTATTGTCGGTGTCGGAAGAACTCAGGACTGGAACAGCCACGGTATAGAGCATGAGCTCTCCGCTCTATATGACTGCGCTCACGGTGCAGGTCTGGCTGTTATCATGCCTGCATGGATGGAGTTCGTATACAAGCATAATGTTATGCGCTTCGCTCAGGTCGCAGTTAGAGTATGGGGATGTCCTATGGACTACGAAAACCCGGAAAATACCGCTCTTGAGGGTATTCTCTGCTTCAGGCACTTCCTCCGCAGCATCGGTATGCCTATCAATTTCGCCGAACTCGGTGCCCATGAAGAGGATATCCCGGCACTTGTGGATAAATTCGGGATCGGCTCAGGAAAGACCGGCGGATTCGTTCCGCTGTCTGCAGAGGACGTGGCTTCTATCTACCGTCTTGCTGCAAGGGCTGAAATCTGATATCGTCTCCGCTCCTGCAAAGGAGCGGAGCTTTTTTTGCCCCATTCTGTTGTTTTATCCTACAGATTATTGTATAATATATCTGACGCTGCTTGTCAGCTATCTTAGAATATGGAGTTGTTCTTTCATAATGCATCCGGATAAAAAACTGTATAAAAAACTCTTCGGTATTGTTGCTCCTATCGCTTTTCAGTACCTTATGGCTTCGCTTGTATCAGCAAGTGATGCCTTCATGCTGGGATTTCTCGATCAGGACTCTCTTGCCGCCTCCTCTCTCGCCGGACAGACTGCCTTTGTATTCAGCCTTTTCTTCGGCGCTTTCGTCTTCGGACTGACCGTCCTCGCCGCTCAGTACTGGGGCAAGGGCGATAAGGCTACCGCCGGTGAGGTACTTGCGGTGACCATGAGGTACTCCCTTATTGTGAGCACAGTTTTCACCCTCGCTGCTGCTCTTTTCCCTGAGGCTCTGATGAGACTTTTTACCTCTGACAGCAAGCTCATCAGCGCAGGTGCCGAATACCTCCGCATGGTCTCGCTATCCTATCTGCTTACCGGATTCACACAGGTCTATTTCGGCATGATGAAGGTCTGTGACAGGGCAAAGCTGAGCTCCCTTATAGGCTCACTTTCAGTGGTGCTCAATATCATCCTGAATGCCTGCCTTATCTTCGGACCTGCCTTCTTCCCGAAAATGGGCATATCCGGAGCTGCTCTCGCTACGGTTCTTGCAAGAGCCTTTGAAACGGTCTGCGTCATCATTGCGGTAATGAAGAAAAAATGCCCTCCCCTCGACCTGAAACTCGTGTTCCGCACAGGCAATAAGCTTATCCACAGAGATTACTGGAAATATACCCTCCCCATACTCATAAATCAGATAGGCTGGGGCGGCGGAGTTACTATGTACTCTGTGATAATGGGACATCTTGGCTCTGACGCTACTGCTGCAAATTCCATTGCAAGCATTGTCAGAAGCATGATAGCAAGCCTGTGCTGGGGCATAGCCTCAGGAGTCGGCATAATCATCGGCGGTATGCTGGGCAGGGATGAATTTGAAAAGGCTAAAAAAGCCGGCGGCAGCTTCGTGCGCTTCTCTCTGGTCATAGGTGCCGCATCAGGACTGGTCATACTTGCTGTTACTCCTCTGGTGCTGAGAACTATTTCACTGGAGGAACAGGCTCAGCATTACCTGAAGTACATGATGTTCATGGCAGCTTACTATATAATAGGCAATTCACTCAATTCCACTGTCATCACCGGCATCTTCCCTGCCGGCGGTGATACAAGGTTCGGTATGGTCTGCGATGTTATTACTCTGTGGTGTGTGGTGGTGCCTATGGGACTGGCCGGAGCTTTTCTGCTGAAGCTGCCTGTGCTCGCTGTGGCTTTTATCCTCACTCTGGATGAATTCGTCAAGATACCTGCTGTTTACAGACACTATATGAAATACAAATGGGTGAGGAACATCACCCTGCCATCTATGGAAGGAGGCAATAAATGAAAATCATCCATATCTCGGACCTTCACCTCGGAAAGAGACTGCATGAGCTCTCACTTGTACCTGAGCAGGAGCATATCCTCGGTCAGATAACAGACATAGCAAGAGCAGAATCCCCTGACTGTGTAGTGATAGCAGGCGATGTATACGACAGGACCGTCCCCTCAGCAGAGGCAGTGACCCTCTTCGACAGATTCCTTACCTCACTGGCAGATATGGAGCTCCCCGTACTGCTTATCAGCGGCAATCATGACTCTCCGGAAAGACTGGCCTTCGGCTCTGAAATAATGAAAAAGCGCAATATCTTCCTCTCACCTGTATATGACGGCACTGTAGAGCCTGTCATACTCAGGGACAGCTTCGGTGAGGTGAGATTTTACCTGCTGCCTTTCATAAGACCTTCTTCCGGAAAAAGACTCTTCCCTGATGCAAATATCGAAAACTGCACCGATATTATAAATGCTGCCGTGGAAAATATGTGTATCGATACATCTGTAAGAAATGTCATCGTTGCTCATCAGTTCGTAACGGGAGCCTCACTGTCAGATTCAGAGGAGCTCTCTGTGGGCGGTGCTGAGAATGTTGATGCTTCTGCATTCGATGCCTTTGACTATACTGCTTTGGGACACATACATAATCCTCAGAATCTGGGCTCGGAACGTATCCGGTACTGCGGTACTCCGCTGAAATATTCATTCTCTGAAGCCTCCCGTGAAAAGTCCGTTACTATTGCTGAACTGGCAGAAAAAGGCTCCCTTACCATAAGGACAGTCCCGCTGAAACCCATACATGATATGCGTGAAATAAAAGGGAACTTCCGTGATATCGCTGAACTCCCCGCCTCAGAGGATTATCTCCACATTATCCTGACTGACGAGGACGATATACCTGATGCTATGGACAGGCTAAGAATGCGTTTCAATAATCTGCTGTGGCTGAGCTATGACAATATGCGGACCCGTGCTTCCGGCAGCATTGGTCAGCTTACTGCCGTCCGTGAACGCTCCCCTGAGGAGATATTCAGCGATTTCTTTAGTCAGAGAAACGGCTCTGATATGTCGGAGGAGCAGTCCGAATATATCCGCAGCCTTATCTCGGAAATATGGGAGGGAGATAAATGAGACCTCTGAAGCTTACACTGTCTGCCTTCGGGCCATATCCCGGTGAGACAGCACTCGATCTTGAAAGCCTCGGCAAAAGCGGTCTGTACCTTATTACAGGAGATACCGGCGCAGGCAAGACAACTATCTTCGACGCAGTGACCTTCGCCCTCTACGGCCGCCCCAGCGGAAAGAACCGTGAGAGCTTTATGCTGCGCTCAAAATATGCCGACAAGAATACCCCCACATTTGTAGAGCTCACTTTTTCCTACAGAGACAAGGTATATACTGTCCGGAGAGGACCTGAATACGAGCGCCACAAAAAAGTCGGAGAAGGCACCACCATCCAGCCGGCTGTGAATGAACTCACTATGCCGGACGGAAAATTCATTTCCGGCAAGGAAAATGTTAATTCCGCTGTGATCGGCATAATCGGAATTACCGCAGATCAGTTCACTCAGATCGCTATGATCGCTCAGGGCGATTTCCTGCGGCTGCTTTATGCAGATACAAAGGAGAGGCGAAATATACTCAGAACTATATTCTCCACAGATAACTACCGCATACTTCAGGAGAGGATCAATTCCGATTTCAATCAGATCAAAAATCAGTGCAGTGAGGGGCAGCGGAGCCTGATCCAGTTCGCAGATCAGATCTGCTTCTCAGATGAGGATGAGCTGCTGCCGGAACTCGATAACGCAAAAGCCTCCCCGGAACTCTCCTCTGCCCTGAAAGCTCTCCTTGACAGTATCCTTGCCCGTGACAAGGCT
>ODAI011982912.1_pt1 | contig 13147 bp, 12 predicted proteins | sample 1539321 | NCBI WGS metagenome assembly ODAI01 (sample SAMN02144231, study PRJEB22623) | gut metagenome | biome: sheep rumen | host: Ovis aries | place: New Zealand | reverse complement strand
GCGGAGGCGGCGGCGACGCTCCCGTAGTAGACAATGGCGGAGGCGGCGGCGACGCTCCTGTAGTAGACAATGGCGGCGGCGAAGATTGGTAAAAAGGTGATATTTTGAACGGTAAACTAAGACTTTGCTGTCCATGCCACTTTGGTCTGGAAAGCGTACTGAAATACGAAATTACTAAAATTGGCGGCGAGGACCTCAGAGTCAGCGACGGCAGGATAAGCTTCAGCGGGGACGAAAATGTCCTCGCAAGAGCAAACCTGTGCCTTTCCACCGCAGAACGTGTTCTGATAGAGCTCAGCGAATTCAGGGCAACTACCTTTGAGGAGCTTTTTCAGGGCGTCAAGTCTGTTCCGCTTGAGGAGTTCATCTCCGCAAAGGACGCTTTTCCCGTCAAGGGATATTCACTTAATTCCGCCCTTCACAGCGTTCCGGACTGTCAGGCTATCGTCAAGAAGGCTGCAGTTGAAAGGCTGAAGTCAAAGTACGGCATAAGCTGGTTCGACGAAACAGGTCCGACAGTGCAGATACAGTTCAGCATACTGAAAGACGTTGCCACGCTTTACCTCGACACAAGCGGTGCGGGTCTCCATAAGCGCGGCTACAGGCGCAATTCCAACGCTGCTCCTATCAAGGAAACTCTCGCGGCAGGTATTATCGACCTCGCCCGCGTTCGTCCCGGCTCAACCGTCTGCGACCCGTTTTGCGGAAGCGGTACGCTGCTTATCGAGGCAGCTCTGAAAGCCCTGAAGATAGCTCCCGGTATCAACCGCAGATTTTCCGCCGAGAAATGGGGCTGCTTCAATGAAAACGTTTGGCGCAAGGAACGCAGCCGCGCTCTCGAGGCAGTTGACAAAAAGGCTGAATTCCATGCGATAGGTGCCGATATCGACGATGCTGCAGTGGCTCTTGCTCTCGACAACGCTCATAAAGCGGGAATAAGGTCCCGCGTTACTATCGAACAGGCTGATATCTCAGCCTTCCGCCAGCCGGAAAATTCGATCGTTATCTGCAATCCTCCGTATGGCGAAAGACTCCTTGAGCTCCGCGAGGCTGAGGATATCTACCGGAGAATGGGAAGGGTGCTCGGCAAGGGCGGCGACCGTCAGTCCTACATAATCTCTCCCCACGAACAGTTCGAGAACTTCTTCGGCGAAAAGGCAAAAAAACGCCGGAAACTCTACAACGGCATGATAAAGTGCCAGCTGTATATGTACTTTTAGGTGAGAATATGGAAATTATTATTGTTATACTCTGCGCGGTGCTCGTTCTGCTCGCAGTGCTGATACTTGTTAAGCTTAACGCTCCAACCGGCGACGGTATCAACGACGAGCTGAAAAAACTGCTCGAAAGCTCACGAAGCGAAAATGCTTCCTCAAACCGTCAGCTCCGCGAGGAGGTCTCAGCAAACGTTCAGCTAAGTGTGAAAAACCTCGGTGATATCCTCAGCTCCGGTCAGAAGGCTTCCGGAGAATCGGTCTCTGAACAGCTGAAACTGCTTGAAAACCGCTTCAAGACCCTCGAAACTTCAAATGAACAGAAGCTCGAGGCGATGCGCCTCACTATGACCCGCCACCTGACTGGTATTCAGGAGGAAAACTCAAAGAAACTCGAAGCGATCCAGGCTACCGTCAGCGAAAAGCTCGAAAGCAAGATGAATGAATCTTTCAGGCTTGTCAGCGAAAGGCTCGAACAGGTCTACAAGGGACTCGGTGAGATGCAGACTATCGCAGCCGGCGTCGGTGACCTCAAGAAAGTGCTCTCAAATGTCAAGAACCGCGGTATCCTCGGCGAAATACAGCTCGGTGCAATACTCGAGGATATACTCATCCCGGAGCAATATGACCGCGAGGTCCCCACAATACCCGGCAGCTCAAACAGGGTAGAATTTGCTGTGAAGCTCCCCGGCGGCACGTCCGGCAGTACGATCTACCTGCCTATCGACTCAAAGTTTCCGGGTGATACCTACGCGGCCTTGCAGGACGCTTATTCTTCCGGTGACCCGGCTGCTGTTGCTGATGCAAAGAAAATGCTCATCAATGCTGTAAAAAAATCAGCAAAGGATATCCGCGAAAAATACGTTCAGCCACCTTATACAACGAATTTCGGCATCATGTTCCTCCCCTTCGAGGGACTTTACTCTGAGGTGGTCAGCAGCGGCATAACTGAAACGCTCCAGCGTGAGTTCAGTGTGACCGTCGCCGGGCCTTCAACTATGGCAGCAACCCTCAATGCCCTGCAAATGGGCTTCCGTACCCTCGCTATCCAGCGCAAGAGCGATCAGGTCTGGGAAATACTCGGGGCTGTGAAATCTGAGTTTATCACGTTCAGCAAGGCTCTTGAGGAAACTCAGAAACATATCAAAAAAGCCGACGATGATCTTGAAAAGCTCGTCGGCGTGCGTACAAGACAGATAAACCGCAAGCTCAGCAGGATAGAGGCTCTCGACTCCACTGAGGAGCTGCTCAGCGAAGATTAACAATAAGCTCCGTTCTGCGGAGCTTTGTTTTTGCCGGAGGTATTATGGATCAGAAACTAAAGCGTACTCTGCTGCATTTTTTCTTCCCGAACCGCTGTCCGGTGTGCGGGGAAGTGATCGGTGCTATGGATAGCTTCTGCAAGAACTGCGAGGAAAAGCTCAATGTCTATACCGGCAGTTTTTCCATTCGCGGTGCTTCCGGCACCGCAGCAGCTTTCATCTATGACAAAAATATCTCCCCTGCTGTTATCCTGCTCAAAAACGGTATCTGCGGCAATGCCGCCTATGCGCTCGGAAGGGCGGTTGCCGGAACTGTGCAGAATAGCAGCTTTGAAGGCTTGCCGGATGTAATTATGGCAGTGCCGATGCACAGAACTGACCGCCGCAGACGTGGATATGATCAGGCTTTTCTGATCGCAAAAGAGGCTTCGGAAGTCCTCGGTATCCCCGTCGCCAAGAGCTGGATCGTAAAACACAAACATACCGCTCAGCAGAAGCACCTGAGCCGCCTTATGCGCCGGAAAAACCTCTCAGGAGCGTTCTGCGCGGCACATCCGGAGCTGATCCGAGGCAAGAAGATCCTGCTCGTCGATGACGTTTCGACCACCGGTTCTACCCTTGAAAATATTACCGCACTTCTTCTGGAAAACGGCGCTGAGGCTGTGTACTGTGCTGTCGCGTGCAAAACCCTTCCACATAAACTGCGGGAGAACTGATTTCCCCAGTGCAACATTATTTGACAACCGGCTCAGACTGAGTTATAATACTTTATGGATCCCGCCGGATGACCCGGCTTTCATTTCTGGAGGTAAAATATGGATAAGGAAATTTTCAGCAAATACAGGATAATCGACGCTCACGCACATATCTTCCCCGAGAAGATCGCCGAAACCGCTACCGTGAATATCGGACATTTCTATGACCTGCCGATGAGCGGCTGCGGCATGAGCCAGAAGCTTCTTGAAAGCGGCAGACGTATCGGAGTTGTAAAATATCTCGTCTGCTCAACTGCTACCGCTCCACGACAGATCAGCTCGATAAACACCTTCATTGCGGCTGAATGTGCTGAAAATCCCGAGTTTATCGGCTTCGGCACCACTCATGCAGAATCGGAGGACATCCAGGCTGACGTTGAGCAGATAATCAAACTGGGACTGCACGGCGTAAAGCTTCACCCGGATTTTCAGAAGTTCAATGCCGACTCCCCTGAGGCTTACAAGATATATGAGGCTATCGAGGGAAAACTTCCTCTGCTCATTCACTGCGGCGACAACCGCTATGACTTCTCCGCTCCGCAGAGGATCGCCAATATCCACAGGGACTTCCCGAAGCTAAAAATTCTCGCCGCTCACCTCGGAGGCTATCAGCGCTGGGATGAAGCTGAAAAGTGCCTGAAAGGCGATGATACGCTTAAATTTGACGTCAGCAGCTCACTTGCATTCATGTCCCCGGAGCGTGCCGGTCATATAATACATACCTACGGCGCTGAGAACTGCTTTTTCGGCTCGGATTTCCCGATGTGGAGCCATGAGGACGAGCTTGAACGCTTCCTCGCTATCGGACTTACTGAGGACGAGAACCGCAGGATACTTGCCGGAAATATCATCAGTTATCTTGATATATGAACATAGGGTGCGAATATCACCCCCTAAAATAAAAGCTCCCGGAAGGATCATTCCTCCGGGAGCTTCGCTTTTATCAGTCTGCCATAAATACTGCAAATGCCTTGTATGCCATGTAAGTGTCGATCTTGGAAACTATCTCATAGGGCGCGTGCATAGAAAGCACCGGTACACCCATATCTATCGTGTCAACGTTGAGGTTGGCGATATATGCTGCAACGGTACCGCCGCCGCCCTCGTCTACCTTTCCAAGCTCGCCGGTCTGCCAGATAACGTTGTTGGCATCCATGAGAAGTCTGATACGTCCCGCGAATTCGGCTGAAGCGTCAGATGTACCTGACTTTCCGCGTGCGCCGGTATACTTCGTTATGCACACGCCCTTGTTGATATAAGCACAGTTGTTGCGCTCATTGACCTCCGGGAAGGTCGGGTCAAATGCCGCATTTACGTCCGCAGACAAGCACTCAGATGCAGACAGTACAGTCCTTCCGTCCGAACCGAGAGCCTCTGCAAGATCATATATGAAATACTTGAGGTATGCTGAACAAAGTCCGGTATTTCCGTCGCTTCCGATCTCCTCCTTGTCAGTAAGAACGGTCACTACGGTATGCTTCGGAGCCTTGCAGTCTATAGTTGCAGTCAGCGCAGGATATGCACAAACCCTGTCATCATGTCCGTATGCGCCGATCATGCTCCTGTCAAAGCCGATATCCTTAGCCTTGAACGCCGGTACTGCTTCAAGCTCAGCCGAGATGAAATCAGCCTCTATAATGCCATACTTCTCATTGAGAATACGCATAATATTGAGCTTTACAGCGTTGCTTGCCTCATCATCACGGAAAGGACGCGAGCCGATGATTATGTTCAGATCCTCGCCCCTGATAGCCGTTGCAAGCGGACGCTTCATCTGCTCGTTTGCAAGATGCGGAAGAAGGTCACTTACACAAAATACCGGATCAGCCTCATCCTCACCGATGTTAACGGTAACTGAGCTGCCGTCAGCCCTTATGATAACTCCGTGAAGCGAAAGCGGGATAGTTGTCCACTGGTACTTTTTTATACCGCCGTAATAATGTGTCTTGAAGTAAGCGGTCTCGTTGTCCTCATAAAGCGGGTTCTGCTTCATATCAAGGCGCGGAGAGTCTATGTGAGCTGCACAGAGGCGAACACCTTCACTGACAGGCTCGGTACCAATAACTGCGATAAGTACAGCCTTGCCGCGGTTCACACGGTATATCCTGTCACCGGCTTTGAGAGCCATACCAGCAGTGTACTCCGTGAAGCCATTTTCTCTGAGCATCCTGACTGCCTCCGTAACTGCCTCGCGCTCGGTCTTGGCAGCGTTCATAAAGCTCTTGTAGCCCTCACAGTATTCATCGCACTGAGCGATCTCCTCGTCAGTAAGTCTGAATACTCCGTTCTTTTTCTGCATCAGGAGCTTCTCTCTGAGCTCCTTTGCTGCACTGTTTTTTTCTGACATATTATCTGCTCCTTTCAGCTAATTGCTCACTCCGCACAGCCGCTCGTTATATTCTCGTGCTCGCGGGTCATATACATATCCCTGATCTTGTCGGAGACCTCCTTCGAGATCTCGTTGACCCTGGAAAGCTCGCCGTCGTTATGTATGATATAGTCCGAATGGCTCTCAAAAAAATCCTCGTCAAGCTGAGAGTTCATCCTCCTCTGTGCCTGCTCGGGAGTGAGCCCGTCGCGTGAGATTATTCTTTTTTTGCGTAATTCAGCCGGCGCAAGAACTGAGATTATTATCTCACAGAAGTCATCTGCACGGCTCTCAAAAAGGGTTGGGGCATCAAGAAGTATAAGCTTTTCCCCATGCTCAGAGAAACGCCTTATGCTCCTGAGGATCTCGCCGGTGATATAGGGGTATACGATCGTATTGAGAGTCTCGAGCTTTGCCTTGTCTGAGAATACTATCCCGGCAAGTGCTCTGCGGTCAAGGGTATCATCACTGCTCAGAACATCGTTCCCGAAGAAGTCAACTATCTCGTCAAGACACCGCGAGCCCTTCTCCACGACCTTTCTTGCGACCATATCCGCATTTATCACGGCAAAGCCGTTCTCAGAGAATATGCGTGAGACCGTGCTTTTCCCGGCTCCTGTCTGACCGGTAAGCCCAACAACCATCACTCCGTGAAGACTGTTCATACCCTTATCACCTCAAATCCCGCCGCCCTTATAAGGCGGTTATATACTGCAAGTCCCATGCCCTCCGGTGAGGGTGCGCGGACGTATACCTTCTTTGCACCTATCTCGTCAAGCTCCCTCAGGCGCTGAAACAGCAGATGAGCCTGCTGAGCGCTGTCTGCGCCGTATGTCATATACCTGTAGGGGAAGCTCTCTGCATCGCCATCAAATATCAGTGCGAATACCCCCTCGCCCTGACTGCCTCCGACCAGCTCCGTGAAGCCTCTGATGCCGCCATCAACCATGATGATATCAGCCTTTGGCGAATAGTGCTTGTATTTCATACCAGGCGAAGCTACTCTTGCTCCTGCCTCGACCTCGCTGAGTATCGCCGGGTCGATCACGACCTCATCGCATACCTCCAGCAGCATTCCCCTTGTCACAGCGCCCGGACGAAGTATCCGGACTGACCTGCTGCTGTCGAATGATATCACTGTTGATTCAACCCCGAATTCCGACTGTCCTCCATCAACAACGGCAGCTATCCTGCCGTTCATATCACTGATAACGTGCTGTGCTGACGTCGGGCTCGGATAGCCTGACGTATTCGCCGATGGTGCAGCTATCGGGCAGCCCGAAAGCTCTATGATACTGTGCATCACCCTATGTGACGGCACCCTTATACCGACTGTGTCAAGTCCTCCGGAGGTCACCATTGGTATCCTGTCGTTCTTCGGCAGAACCATTGTAAGCGGTCCCGGACAGAATCTCTCCGCAAGCTGCCATGCAAGCTCCGGTATATCCGAAGTATATCCCACAGCCTGTGAAAAATCTGCAAGATGAACGATAAGCGGATTGTCGGCAGGTCTGCCTTTTGCGGCAAATACAGCTCTTACGGCATCCTCATTGGCGGCGTCCGCGCCAAGTCCGTAAACTGTTTCGGTAGGGATGCCGACTATACTGCCGTTCCTGATAAGCTCAGCGGCCTTTTTCAGGTCGGAAAGGCAGTCGCTTAATATAAGTGTATCCATATTCCTACGCTTCCTGATTTGCAAGCTTTGCAGCCTGATCTGCGGTTGCAAGAGCGTCAAATACTTCATCAAGATTTCCGTTGAGAACGTCCTCGAGCCGGTAGAGTGTTAGTCCTATGCGGTGGTCAGTGAGTCTTCCCTGCGGATAGTTATACGTCCTGATGCGCTCCGAGCGGTCACCTGTGCCGACCTGATTCTTTCTTTCCGAAGCGATCTTAGCGTTCTGTTCCTCCTGCATTGCTTCATATATCCTTGAACGAAGGATCTTCATTGCCTTGTCCTTGTTCTTATGCTGGCTTCTCTCGTCCTGGCACTCCACAACCACATTTGTCGGGAGGTAGGTTATACGCACGGCAGACTCTGTTTTATTTATATGCTGTCCGCCTGCTCCGCTTGCGCGGAAATAGTCTATTTTAAGGTCAGTAGGGTCAATTTCAAGCTCGACCTCGTCTGCTTCGACAAGCACCGCCACAGTTACCGTAGAAGTGTGTATGCGTCCCTGGGATTCAGTCTCGGGAACTCTCTGCACACGATGCACTCCGCTTTCATACTTCAAGCGTGAGTAGGCACCTTCACCCTCAATTGAGAAGCTTATCTCCTTGAAGCCGCCAAGCTCCGTGGGATTCGCGCTGAGCACTTCCTGCTTCCAGCCTCGTGCCTCAGCGTACATCGTGTACATACGGTAGAGGGAATTTGCAAAGAGCGAAGCCTCCTCGCCGCCTGCGCCGCCTCTTATCTCGATTATAACGTTCTTGTCATCGTTGGGGTCCTTCGGAAGAAGCAGCACCTTCAGCTCCTGTGAGGCAACCTCCATTGCACTGCGTGACTCCTCCAGCTCAGTCTGAGCCATTTCCCGGAAATCCCTGTCAAGTCCGCCGCCGTCAAGCAGCTCCTTAGCCTCGTCAAAGGAAACCTTAGCCCGCTTGTATTCTCGGAACTTCTCAATTATCGGCGTCAGGCTCTTGAACTCCTTCATGAGCTGCGCGTACAGCTTATTATCGGCAATGACCTCCGGGTCGGAAAGCTTATCACTTATCTCGCCGTAACGCTGCTCCATTACTTCAAGCTTTTCAAACATTCCAAAACTCCTGTCCTGTTATATATTAATGTATGCAAGAACAGCGAGCCTATCCCTCGTCGGCGTGCTTTACTGAGCGTATGCTCTTTTCGATCTTATTGCGCGGTACCATGAACTCGCGCGAGCACTTTACGCACCTTAGGCGGAAGTCCATTCCGGATCGTATCACGAACATCTCGTTCGCACCGCACGGATGATTCTTTTTCATTGTGAGCACATCGCCCGGTCTGATGTCCAAAACGTTCCCCTCCTCCGGTCACTGTCAGCACCGCTCAGCAGGCTGACTTGAAAAAATCGTACATTTCACATTATACCTCAAAACAGTCCATAAATCAATATTTAAACGGTATATTTTTTTGATTTTGTGGAAAAATAATAAAAACCAACCCATAAACATATTGAAGTCTACTAATTTTAGGAAGTCCTCCGTTACGTTCCTGCAACGTCCGACTGTACTTCCGGGAAAATTGAAAGGATAAACTATGATAGCCAGAATATCAGCAGAATTTGAGACCCCGGAGCTTGCCGAGCTTGCTGTCAAAAAGGTCCGCGAAAAGGTCGGCAGCGTGTATTCCTCCGGACTTATGTACAACAGGCGCTCCGACGAGGCGGTCAAGCTGCGCGGAGGCTGTATTTATACAGTTATCCCGACCGCAGTCACCACTCACAACTACATTACTGCCGTCATGGAATCCCCCGCCTCCGAGGACGTGATACCGGAACCATCACGCCGGAGAAATACCCGGATATACGTCATCTGCGAGAAGTCTCAAACCTCTGCGGTAAAGGCTGTTTTCAACGCTATGGGCGGTCTGTCAGTGACCTCGTCTGAATAATAGCATATCCTCCGCCTCCTGTGCATATAATCAACTATCAAAGCTATTGGAGGTATAAATATGAACTTTAAACCTGAAGGAGCCCTCATAAATTCTCCCGAAAATCAGCGCTGCATCTCCTCGCCGGAGGGCCTGAGCGAGGCTCTCGAAAAGGGCTTTATCCTCGAAGCGCGGGCTGTAATGTGTACCGGCTCACACGACCTCATTGTTGAGCTGCCATGTGCTGCCGGGATCATCCCCCGCGAGGAGGGCGCTGTCGGCATTGCTGAAGGCACTACCCGCGATATTGCGATAATTTCAAGGGTCAACAAGCCTGTCTGCTTCAAGATAAAGGAACTCACACTCGGCGACGACGGCAAGGTTACCGCCATCCTCTCGCGTCGTGCCGCACAGGAGGACTGTCTCACAAGCTATATCTCAGCCCTTCACTGCGGGGATGTCATAGACGCACGGGTCACCCACCTCGAGCAATTCGGCTGCTTTGTCGATATAGGCTGCGGTATCCCTTCCCTCATACCGATAGATGCGATCTCGGTCTCGCGTATCTCTCACCCCTCAGACCGCTTCCGTACAGGCCAGTACATCAGAGCTGTTGTTAAGTCCCGTGACAGTGGAAGGATCTGCCTCTCACACAAGGAGCTGCTCGGAACATGGGAACAGAACAGCTCCCGGTTTTCCGCCGGTGAAACGGTCTCCGGTATCGTCCGCTCAGTCGAGGAATACGGCGTTTTTGTCGAGCTTACGCCGAATCTCGCAGGGCTTGCCGAGCCTAAAGAAAACATATCTCCCGGTCAGCGTGTAAGCGCGTACATCAAGGCGATACTACCAGATAAAATGAAGATAAAGCTCGTTATCGTGGATGTCTGCGAGGAAAGCAGTTTTCTCCCCGAGCCGGAATATTTCATAAATGACGGACATATCTCCGAATGGGTCTACTCCACCCCCGTCTCAGGAAAGCAGATCATCTCAAGGTTTGAATAAACACAAAAGGGCGCAGTTATGCGCCCTTTGTTTATTATAGATCATCATCGGATCAGAATGCGATCTCCTCTGCGATCTTGTGAAGCTTGATATCATAAGGCTTCTGCATTGAGAGAGCTTCCTGGATATCATAGTCAACGAGCTTGCTGTCCTTGATGCCTACAACGCGGTTGCCGATACCCTGCTCAAGCAGTTCAACTGCATAATAGCCCATTCTGGTTGCCTCAACTCTGTCTCTTACTGTAGGCGAGCCGCCTCTCTGAACGTGGCCGAGAACTGTAGCTCTTGCCTCGATGTGGGTTTTCTCCTGGAGAGCGGTCGCGATCTCCTGAGCGTGACCGATTCCCTCTGCTACGATAACTACGAAGTTCTGCTTGCCCTTAGACTTCTTCTCAAGCATTGTCTTTGCAATTGCATTAAGGTCGTAGGGAACTTCCTTTGTGATGATATCAGTAGCACCGCAGGCAATACCTGTATTTACTGCGATATGACCTGCACCTCTGCCCATTACCTCAACAACAGAGCATCTGTCGTGGGACTGGGAGGTATCACGGAGCTTGTCCACCATTTCCATAGCGGTGTTCATTGCTGTATCAAAACCGATAGTATATTCTGTGCAGGCTATATCATTGTCGATAGTTCCGGGAAGACCGATGCAGAGCACACCCTGTGCTGAAAGGTCAGCCGCGCCTCTGAATGAGCCGTCTCCGCCGATAACAACAAGACCCTCGATACCAAGCTCGTCGCACCTTGCCTTACCCTTTGCAACGCCCTCAGCAGTTCTGAATTCAGGACACCTTGCTGTATAGAGGATCGTTCCGCCTCTGTGGATTATATCAGAAACGCTTCTCTCGTCCATCTGGAAGATATCGCCGCTGATGAGACCGGTATAGCCTCTGCGGATGCCGTAGACCTCCATACCCTTGCTGATAGCCGATCTTACTACAGCTCTTACAGCAGCATTCATTCCGGGAGCGTCTCCTCCGCTGGTCAATACACCGATTTTCTTGATCATAAATATTCTCCATTCTGCACATGGCGTTATATTATTCACTTACAGCAGGTCTCTGCCGTAACATAATTCCATACAATATATATTGTACTACTTTGCTGAAAAATTGTCAAGGGGGATTTCTCATATTTTTGCTCAATTCAGCAAAAATCTTCTTTTCACACTATGAGTCCCACCTGCGATGCTCCGAAAAGCTCCGAAAGCTCGCCCGAAGACTGAGCCGAAATTCCCAGTGTCAGCTTATTTTTAGGCATAACAAGCTTTTTCCGGTCAGTGAGATAGAAGCATACCGGCGTGTTTCCGGGATATTTCGCGCATATCCGGACAAGCTCAGGGCTGACTGATGCCTTTTCCGATGCCGTCTTAATGCAGAGCTTCATGTTCTCCGTCATCCTGCCAAGCTCCTCCTCAGCGGCGATCGAGCCGCATATCACGCTTACGCTATCGTCCTTCACGGAAAGCTTGCCGCTTATCATAATTATCCTCTCGGGAGCAAGCTTTGCCGCGCTTATAGCAAACAGATCAGGAAATACGACCGCTTCGGTCTCGCCTGTGTCGTCCTCGACCGTCAGGAAGCTCATCTTGTCACCTTTTTTAGTGGTATGCAGCTTACGGTCAGTTATGCTGCAAAGCAGTCTCACCTGTTCGCCGTCGCGGACACTCTCCGTATCAGATATCTCAGCGATCCGCTTTGCGTGCATGAGCGATGCTAAATAGGCAAATTCATCAAGTGGGCTGCCGGTGATGTACATACCTGCCGCTTCCTTCTCCATTGCCAGAAGCTTCCGGCGCTCAAATTCGGGTCTCGGAGGAATACGGATGTTAAGCTCGGAGCTGTCCTGTGCTTCAAGAAGGTTAAGCTGACCGTCGATGATACCGCGGCTGCCTGAGGCTGTGAGGTCCATTATCATGTCGTAGTTTTCAGCCATCTGCCTGCGGTTCAGTCCGAGACCGTCGAGTGCTCCCGCCTTGATGAGATTTTCAAGAGCCTTCTTGTTGAGCTCCCTGCCGCTCAGCCGCTCGCAGAAGTCCTGCAAGCCGGTGTATCTTCCGTTGACTGAACGTTCCTGTATTATCCTGTCGGCAAGTCCGCTTCCGACGTTCTTTACTGCAAGCAGTCCGAAATACATCATTCTGCCGGAATATCTGAAATTCTTCGTGCTCATATTGACATCCGGGCGGTGCATCTCTATGCCGGCGCTGCGGGTCGCTGAAATGTACTCTGCAAGCTTTCCGGTCATGCCCATTACACTTGACATAAGCGCTGCCATATACTCACCGCAGAAGTGATATTTCAGATATGCCGTCTGATACGCAAGATAAGCATAGGCGGCTGCGTGTGACTTGTTGAAAGCATACGAGGCAAAGCTCACCATTTCGTCAAATATCTCATTGGCTGTACTTTCAGGGACACCGTTTTTACGCGCTCCCTCAACAAAACATTCGCGCTCGCGGAGCATCACATCGTGCTTCTTCTTAGCCATTGCCCTGCGGACGATATCCGCGTGACCGTACGAATACCCCGCTACCTTGCGGCATATCTCCATGACCTGTTCCTGATAGACCATACAGCCGTAGGTATTCTTCAGGATCGGCTCCATCAGAGGATGTGCGTATTCGATATTGCCCTCATGCTTGCCGCGGATATAGCGCGGTATCTGCTCCATCGGACCCGGACGGTACAGGGAAATACCTGCGATCAGATCTTCGAAGCAGTCGGGACGAAGCTGCATCATAAACTGTCGCATGCCCCCGGATTCGAGCTGGAACACGGCGTCCGTATCGCCCGACGCGATCATTTCCCAAACAGCAGGGTCGTCGAAATCGTTTTTTGAGAAATCGGGAACCGGTTTCCCCTCCTGACTGATGAAATCGAGTGTATCGCGAATGATCGTGAGCGTACGCAGCCCCAGAAAGTCCATCTTGAGCAGACCGAGCTCCTCAAGCGTTGTCATCGGGAACTGGG
>ODAI011570526.1_pt1 | contig 13148 bp, 6 predicted proteins | sample 1539321 | NCBI WGS metagenome assembly ODAI01 (sample SAMN02144231, study PRJEB22623) | gut metagenome | biome: sheep rumen | host: Ovis aries | place: New Zealand | reverse complement strand
GAGATGAAATGCCTAAACCAATTTTAAGACAAGATGTTTTAAAATTTGAGGATTTAAAAGAAGGTATGGTTTTAACTGGAACAGTTAGAAATGTTATAGATTTTGGATGTTTTGTTGATATTGGAGTTAAATATGATGGCTTGGTACATATTTCAGAAATGAGTGAAAAATATATTAGAAATCCATCAGAAGTGGTTTCAGTAGGGGATGTTGTTAAGGTTAAAGTTATAAAAATTGATACAGAAAGACATAAAGTTGGGCTTTCTATGAAAGTGTAAGTAAAAATGGAAAAGAGAGTTTCTCTTTTCCATTTTATTTTATAAATTTTTCTTGAATTTCTTTTATTTTATCATAATTATTTCTTAAAATATCTAAAAATGCGTCAGCTACATTTGGATCAAATTGAGTACCTTTATTTTTTTCTATTTCTTCAATTACAACATCTATTGGTAATGAATCTCTATATACACGCTTTGAAGTCATTGCATCAAAAGAATCTGCAATTGCAGCAATTCTAGCCAAATATGGTATTTCTTCTCCTTTTAATTGTCCAGGATATCCTCTACCATCAAATCTCTCATGATGATGTTTAACTATAGGTATTATATCTTGGAAAATACTAGCAGATGATAAAATATGAGCACCTATTGTAGGGTGATTCTTTATTTCTGAATATTCATCATCGGAAAGTTTACCATTTTTTTGAAGGATGTTATCAGGAACACCTATTTTTCCAACATCGTGAAATAATCCACCTATACGAAGTCTTCGAATATCTTCTTGGCTTAGGCCTAATTTTTCACCAATTAATACAGAATATTCTGAAACTCTGTCTGAATGACCTCTTGTATATGTATCTTTAGCTTCAACAGTATATCGTACTGTTTGAATACTTTCCATATATGCTTTTTCTAACTTCTCATAGGTATCAGAAAGTTCATCATTTATTCTTTTTATTTCTTGCATTTGAGCAACTGATTTTATTCCAGATTCTATTAATAAAAGTAGTTGGTCAAATTTATCACTTTTTTCACAATAACCTTGAATATCAAGCCTTCTAATTGTTTCTAATGGAGGAGCTAAATCTTTATGACCTGTAAGTAGAATAATATATAATTCTTTATTAAATTTACGAATTTCTTCTACAACTTGATCTCCATGTAATGGGGTCATTATAAAGTCAAGTAAAAGTAAATCAAAATGTTCATTCTTTAATCTCTCTATAGCTTTTGTAGGGTCTGTTTCTCCTGCAAATGTATAACCAGAGCGCTTTAAAAATATTGACAAAGAATCAACTATACCTATTTCATCATCAACAGCGAGTATTTTATATGATGAGTTATTATTTTGAGCATTTTGCGCTTCTTCTTGTTCTTTTAAGATATTTCCAATTCTCATAATTGTTCCTCCTTTAATTATTCACATTATAATAATAAATTCGACAAAAATCAATAGATTTTTATATAATTTTATTAATAAACTATATAATAATTTGTAAGAATCAAAGTTATTAATACAATTATTTATAATAATTAAAAAAATCAAAAATCAAAAAATTATAAAAAAATGTTGAAATAAAAAAAAGATATGATATAATGATATAAACAAAAGTAAAATATAATAGGAGGAATTTTATATGTACAAGAGAAACGGAAATAGAGGTATTACGCTTATTGCATTAGTTATTACTATAATTGTATTACTTATTTTAGCAGGAGTTTCTATTGCTATGCTTTCAGGAGAAAATAGTATATTATCAAATGCAACTAAAGCAAGAAAAGATAAGGCTATAAGTGATGTTAAAGAGCAAGTTTTACTTGCAATAAATACAGCTTTTACAGAATATAATGCTAAATTAGCAACAAAAGAATTAGAAGAAGGAAAAAAATTATATGATTATTTAAATGATGCTTTATCTGAGAGTAACTTAAAATCAAATAATAATGAAGTAGAATATCACTATAGTTCAAATATTGTTACTATTAAGTATAAAAAAGATAATACTACAATAACAGGAAAACTTGAACCGGAAACTGGTAAATTTAATTGGAATCCATAAATAAAAAATCTAAGAGAAATTTAATCTCTTAGATTTTTTATTGCGTAAGCAACAAGGTTCTGGGGTACCTCACCGACAATCTTTGATTGTGAGGTGGGTAAGGTTCTTATATAATTGATGAAAAAAGATTTAAGATATGTTGATAATCATTTATATCTATATCGATTCAATTTAAATTATGGTAGAACTATATTAAATGATGTACCTTTTCCATCTTCAGTTTCCACTGTAATATCACCATTAAAGTGAGCTCTAATTGTAGAATATGACATATAAAGACCTAATCCTGTTCCATTTTTTCCTTTTGTTGTAATCATTTCTTTAAATAGTTTTTGTTTAACTTTTTCAGGAAGTCCTGGCCCATAATCTTTTACTGTAATTACTATATTATTGTTATCATTTTTCCATGCTGTTAAATCTATTTGTTGTTCTGGCTTTCCATCATATGCTTGTATTGAATTTGAAATCATGTTGTTTACAACTTGAACAAGAGTGTTTACGTCTCCATTGATTATAGTATTTTCATCTATTTTCATGGCCATATTTAAATATACGACTGCCTGTTTTAACTCATGTTTCATTAAAATATTTACTCTTTTGAATAACTCTCCTATTGTAAAGTCCATGTCATTTTGTTCAGACAATGCAACAGCTTGTCCTTTAACTGCTGTTAATATATCTGACATATATTCTGTATATGAATTTATTTTATCAAGCCATTCTTTCATATCTTTTGCAATATCGTGAAAATCATCATTATTAACAAGCGGATTACCAATCGATGCATCAAACTCATTTACTAAGTCTTTAATTCCCTCAGATGCACCAGATATAGACATAATAGGTGTTTTTAAGTTGTGTGCAATTCCACCAATTAATTGTCCAAGGGATGCTAGACGTTCCCTTTCTATTAAAAGGTTCTGGTTATCCTTAATTGTTTGAACGTCTTTTTTATGTTGAGTTACATCTTTAAATAAGAATAAAGTACCTATATTGTTTTGATTAGAAATAATAGGAGTTACTTCAACTTCAAATATTTTTCCTAATTCTTTAAATTCTTGTTCAAAATGAATAATTTTATTACTATTTGAAACCTGTTTTATTGAATCCATTATTTTATTGATATATAAATCAGGTGTTTTTACTTGTATTAACAAGTCATTGAAATTTTTATTTTTTATTTTATTTTTTGTAAGCTTAAAAGTTTTTACAAAAGTGTCATTGAAGTCAATAACATTGTTATATACACCTAATACAACATAGCTATCTGATATTTGATTTACCACCATTTGAAGAGCAATTGGCGCAATTCCTAAAAATTGAAATTTAAATATAGCAATAGCACACATAACAACTGTTACAATAAATGTAATAGGAGTTATGTATATTGACATATTAAAAATTTCAAAAGTGCCTAATATGTTTACAACTATAGGAACACTTACTCCCAATAATATTAGTATTGATTGTTTAGACAATATTCCCGAACTTTTTATAGTTGATTTTAACAGATAAAAAATACCTAATCCCAACATTATATATGAATAATAGGTATGTATATCTGAAAACGGCCCATATTTAGTAGCAGATAATTGAACTGAATAATATTGATAAAACAAATGATGTGAATCGTTTGTCCATAGTGCAATTAAAGAGATTATAGGAATGACAAGAGTCAATAAGTATACAGCTTTGAATTTTATCTCTTTTTTTAAATATATAAGCCCTATAAAAAATACACCTACAGGTACAAAACATGTACCTATATATACCAGATATTCGAAATATATTGGTTTTATACCAAGAGGTTTAGAAAGTGTTATTTGTAAAATCAAGGAAAAAACCATAATAAATAATAAAAATAGCGTAAATAAAAACATTTTGCTTAGTTGATTTTTATTATGACTTTTTAATAAATATACAATTAATCCTACATCAACTATTAAAGCAAATATTAATGAGATTAGTGTACCTATATCTGTTAACATTTTTAGTCTCCTTTTATTAACTTTAGTATTTTTGAAATATAATTTTTATCTATATTTTGCCATTCGAAATTATGTGCTTTTAAAAATTTTACAGTATAATCTGAATCTATTATAATCTTATCATAATTTAAGTTTTTATCTTTGTCAAGTTCATTTATTAATGTAGTTAAAATATCTTCATTAGAACTATTTAATAATTGTTGGAGTAAAGCTTTAAATTCAGTTGAATCTATTAATTTTATATCTATACCCATACTAAATAAAATACTAATCAAGTTATTAATACTTAAGTATTTATGATTAAATATATGATATATTATATTATTTTCTTTTGCGTAATATACAACATTTAGAATAGCTTTTGCAGCACTGTCTACAGGTGTGAATTCAAGATTGATTTTTGATATATTATCTGGTAGAACTTTTAATTTTATAAAGGTTTTTATTCTATTTATGAATGCATTTTCGTCCATATTTTCTTGGAATTTTCCGTCTGATAGCCTAGGCATTATATTTCCAACTCTTAAAATATGGGCTTTGGTTCCTTTTAAGATTGCATCAAGAATAATTTTTTCAGCTTCAAATTTGCTCTTAACGTAAACATTATCTAGATTTTGTCCTATATAAAAATCTTTTTCTGAGAAACTATCATAGTTTTCCCTAATCATATCACCGGAAACACTTAATGTTGAAATATGAAATAGGTTTATATTAAATAAATTTACAAAATCAATCATATTCTCTACACTTTTTACATTTGAGATATAAAAATCTTGGTAATTTCCGTAATGTGATACTTTAGCAGCACTGTTAATGACTGCATCTACTGAATTCCCTAGATTAAACAAATCTTGCTGATTTAGACCAAATCCATCTTTGGTAACATCACCTTCGATTATAATTATTCGAGTATCTATATATTTATCAAGTTTATTGCCATAATAGTAATGGAGTTTATTTTTTAGCTTATCTTTAACACTTATACCAGGGTCTTTTCGAATTATAACATAAGCATTTCCTTTTTGAGTAGATAAAAACTCTTTTAAAATATGTATTCCTAAAAAACCTGTACATCCAGTTAATAATATATTTTTTATGTTATTTTTTTCTTTACTATTTGATACTATATTGTTTTTTTCAAGAATGTCAGTATATTTTTCGAATAAACCATTATATGAATTATCAGTAGAACTAGAAATATTGGATTCTAGTTTTTCTATTAAATCTGAGATAGTTGGAAATTTGAAAATATCAGCATATTTTATGTTATTAGATATTTTTAGAAGTTGTATAGTCAAACTCATTGCTAAAACTGAATCTCCACCCAATTCAAAGAAATTATCTTTTAATCCAATTGGTTTTGTATTTAAAATATTTTCCCATATTGATACAAGTTTTATTTCTAAATCTGTCTTTGGAGCAATATAATTAGAACGCTCAGATTTTAATACACCTTTAGGTATTGGTAAGGACTTTTGGTCAATTTTACCGCTCGGAGTATATGGAAATTCATCAACAGGTGTAAAGTACGAAGGAATCATATACTTAGGTAAACAGCGAGATAAGTGTCTACGTAATTCAGGAATTCGTATTTTTTTAAATGGGATAAAATATGCAGAAATTATTTCACGATTTCCTACAATTTGTTTAATAACTTTTACTTTTTGAATATCAGAAAACTCAAGAATTCTGTTTTCTATTTCCTCAAGCTCTATTCGCATTCCTCTAATTTTAATTTGATTATCAGTCCTGCCTAAACAATAAACATTACCATCATTATCAAATTTGCATAAATCTCCGGATTTATACATTATATTATTTTTAAAAGGATTTTTTAAATATCTAGAGGCGGTTAAATCTGCTTTGTTTAGATATCCTGCACTAACACCATCACCTGCAATGTATAATTCGCCAGCAACACCTATTGGAACTGGATTAAGGTCATTGTCTAAAATGTACATTTGTGTATTTGACAACGGTTTTCCTATGGATATTTCTTTAACTTTTGTGACATCAGTGAAAGAAGCATAAATAGTAGTTTCACTTGGACCGTATCCATTATATACTTTCTTAACACCCAATTTAATCAAATCATCTCGTAATCTTAATGGTAGGGGTTCACCTACTAATGTAATATATTTAATATTTGAAAGATTTGGCATATCTGTAATATTGTCTAAAAATAATTGCATTCTAGATGGTGTCATGTGAATTATTTGGCCATCATTTTTTTGTATCAATCTATCTAATAGAGTAGGTATTCTTTGCTCATCTTCATTTGCTAGTATTACTTTTAAACCAATTTGAAGTGGAAATAATGTTTCAGCTATAAATAAATCAAAACTTACTGTTGCAATACTGACTATATTTTTGTATGCATAAGTCTTTTTATAAAATTCAACATAATTAGTTAAATATGTAAATAAATTAACTAAGGATTTATGCTTTAACATTACTCCTTTTGGAAGGCCAGTTGAACCAGAAGTATAAATTATATATGCTAAATCTTCGGGAGTATTAATGTTATTAATATTTCTATGATTTTGCATATATATATCTTCATTAGAAATATTTATAATATTATCGAAATTGATAAAATTATACAATTCATTTGTTGTAATAAGAATTTTTGCTTGACTATTTTCTAACATATATTCTATTCTTTTTTCTGGAAATGTTGGATCTATAGGAACACAACATGCACCTGATTTTAAAACTCCTAATATCGCGATTATTAGTTCTAAGGATCTAGGAAGCATTATTCCTATTATATTATTAGTAACTACATTTTTACTTCTCAAATAATTTGCTAATTGATTTGACTTTTCATTTAACTCAGAATAGGTAAGCATTTTATTTTCAAAAACAACAGCAATTTTATCTGGTGTTCTTTTAACTTGTTCCTCAAATAGTTGTGATATTGTTTTAGTTTTATCATAAGTGAAATCTGTTTGATTAAAGTCATATAAAATCTTATTTTTTTCTTCATTAGATAATATTGAAAGTTTTGATATTTGTTCTTCGGTATTATCAAAAATATTATCAAGTAAATTAATATAATGATTGAAAAGATTTTCGATAGTTTCTTGCTTAAATAAATCAATATTATATTCTACATTTATAGAATGAGAAGATGGCTTTATTTCAAAAGTTAAATTAAATTTTGAAATTGGATTTGAAAGTTCTGTAACGGGGTATTTTTTTCCATCTATCTCTACATGAGTTTCTTCGCTATTTTGGTATACAAAATAAGTATTAAACAAAGAACTTAGTGCTTTGTCGTTTTTAATTGGCAATTTTTTTATAAGAGTATCAAAAGGATAAGGCTGATTGGATAAATCAGAAATTGCTTGGTCTTTTATGCTTAAAACAAAATCTTTAAAACTAGAATTTTTATCTATAATTCCTCTTAATACGATATTATTTACAAACATACCAACAATGTTTTGTGTTTCTTCAAATTCTCTATTAGCAAAAGGTGTACCTATATTTATATCTGTTTGACCAGTATATTTATAAAGTAAAACAAAAAATGCTGATAGGAAAATGATATATGGAGAAACAGAATATTCAGATGAGATTTTTTGAATTTTATCAAAATATCTTTTGTCTATGGTTTTTGATATTTTTGATCCTTTATGTGTTGCATTATGTGATTGAGTATAATCATAAGGCAGGTTTAATTCAGAAAAATCAGATCCTTCAAATTTTTTTATCCAATATTCCTCATTTTTTTGTAGTATACTATTTTCATTATAGTTATTCTCCCATATTGAATAATCTTTGTATTCAATAGGAAGATTTTCTAAAGTTTTATTTCTATATAATGCATTAAACTCCGTTATTAAAATATTTAGAGAAATTCCATCCATAATGATATGATGAGAATCTATCAATAGTAATGTCTTTGAACTATCTATATAATGAAGTTCTATTCTAAATAGAGGTGCTTTATCTAATTTGAAAGGTTTGGTGAATTTTGATATTATTTCAGCAATTTCGTCAGATGTATTATTATAAGTTGCAACATTAAAATCTATTGTTTTAGAGACTTTTTGTACAACCTCATTTTCGTGTATAACAAAACTTGTCCTTAAAGAAGAATGTCTTTCTATTAGTTGCATAAAAATATTTTTTATTTTTTCTGCGTCTACAATATGATCTATAAATATACTTCCAGGCATATTGTAGACAGTATTTTTTTCATTAATCATTTTTGTATTATAATATATTCTTCTTTGTGCAGAAGATAATGGATAAAAATCCATTTGCTTAGATGGCTCAATATGTATTTTTACATCATTACAATTTCTGTTTTCATCAATATAATCTGACAATTCTTTGAAAGTTACATTAGATAGAAGTTTTTTAATATCTATTTCAACACCAAAAATAGTTTCTATTTTTGCTGATAAAGTTATAGCTGATAAAGAATCTCCTCCTAAACTATAAATGGTATCTAATAGACTTATATCTTTAATATTTAAGGTATCTTGTACTAATTGTATTAATTGCTTATCTGTTTTATTTCTTGGTTTTGATATTTCTCTATTAATATTATTAATTGATGGTAATGGCAATGATTTTATATCTATTTTTCCATTAGGTGTCAATGGAAATTTTTCTATTTCTACTATGCTTGGAACCATATAATGTGGTAAACATGATCGTAAATCTTTATATAAACCTTGCATATCGAATTTATTGGATTTAGTTATTATATAAGCAACTAAAATAGATTTGCTGTTTGTATCTATCTTTTTTGTAACTAGCACATCTGCTATATTTTGATTTTTTAGAATATTTTGTTCAATTTCTTTTAATTCAATCCTAAATCCATGCAATTTTATTTGAGTATCGGTTCTTCCAATAAACTTAAGATTTCCATTTTCAGAATATTCTACTAAATCACCGGTTTTATATAATTTATATTTACTGTCAAAAGGATTGTTTAAAAATTTTTCTTCTGTAATGTCTGGTTTATTTAAATAACCTTCTGATACACCAGGACCAGAAAGATATAGTTCTCCGGGATATCCAACAGGAATAGGTTGTAAATTATTATTTAAACAGTAACATTTACAATTACTAATTGGTTTTCCAATATATATTTCAGTATCGCTAGGATTTAATTCATAATATGTAGAACATACGCTATTTTCTGTTGGTCCATATTCGTTTATTAGTCTGACATTTGGAAGTTTTTCAAAATGTTCTTTTACAAGTGAAAGATTGAAATCTTCACCTGCAATTGTTACAACTTTTAAATTTTTAAGTTTTTTGTATTTTTCTTTTAATAGTATTTTATATAAACTTGGAACTACTAGAAAATTATTTACATTGTATTTTTCAACATCTTCACACATTTTATTTATATCGATTTTTGAAGTTGAAGGTAAAACTAATTTTCCGCCAGAAATAAGTGGAGTAAATATATCTTCAACAGAACTATCAAATGAAAATGAAGGTACTTGAAAAACAGTAGTATTTTTGTTAAATTTGTATAATCTTTTTCTCCAAAATAGGGTATTTATAATATTTTTATGTTTAATTAAAACACCTTTAGGATTTCCTGTCGTGCCAGAAGTATATATTATATATGCATAGTCTTCTGGAATTGCTTTATTTTTATATAATGATTCTTTAGAAAAATCTAAATTATCAATAATAATTTTGTTATTAAAGTTTTTAGTTATATCGTTTTCATGTGAAGAAATTAATATAGATGCTTCACTATTTTTTAATATATACTGTATTCTCTCATTTGGATATTCAGTATCAATAGGTATGTAGCAATTTCCAGATTTCATAATTCCTAAAAAGCTTGCTAATGTTGAAGCTGATTTATCAGATAAAACTGCAATTTTCTTACCTTTAATATCTCCAATTTTATTTGCTATAATATTTGCCATATTGTTTAATTCTTTATATGTGAATTTAACCGAGTTTTGAATTACAGCAATATTATCTGGAGTATTTTTTACATTTTTTTCAAATAAATCTATTAGAGTTAAAGATTTATTATAGTGCGAATTAGTATTGTTAAATTTGTTAATAATTTCATTTTTTTCTTTTTGGATAAGTATATCAATGTCATTAATCAGAATATCTTCTTTTGAAATTATTTGATTTATTATATTTATAATTCTATTATTTAATTTAAATATATCTTTATCTGTATATATAGAAGTTTTATAATCATAGCAAATATTTAACAATCCTTCGTTATTTATATCGTAAATTTGAATAGCTAAGTTTTCTGCAGATGTTCCATTAAAAATCCAATCTGTTTTATTTTTTGCAAATATTTCTTTTGATTGAGCAACTGTAATTTGATAAGAAATTACGGTGTTGTATAATGTAGGAATATTACCATGTGTATTTCTTAAGTCTTCAATTAAACTCTGATAAGAATATTTTTGATGTTTTAACATTGATGTAGATTTTGATGCAACATATTTTATTAAATCTTCAAATGATGTAATATTAGAAAATTTTACTCTAAATGGAGCCATATTTACGAACATACCAGAAGTATTTTTTTCTTTGTAATTAACCCTGTTAAGAATTGGAGTGCCTATTACAAAGTCATTTAGACTTGTTGTGCCATGAATGTATATACTGTAAATTGCCATAAAAAAGTTAAACAAAGTTATATTATTTTTTTTACAGTATTGTTTTATTTTTTTGACAAAATCTTTATTTAACGTATATTTTATTCTACTTGCAGAGAGGTTTTCGGTATGTAGTGAACCTTTTATACTTCCAGGAATAAAAGGCAAATCAGGTATAGTTTCAAATTCTTTATTCCAATATTCTTTATCATTTAAAAAGCGTTTAGAACTTTTATATTTTTCTTCTGACTTAATATAATCAATATATGAATAGGTTTCATATTGATATGGAATATCAGAAAGAATATAGGCACAGTATGTTTTGATGACTTGTCTAGAAAGAAAACCTAGAGTCCATGAATCTGCTAGGATGTGATGTATATTTAAACAGAATGCTGCATTTCCATTTTTAAATTTGATTATAAAAAAGTTGTAAGGATGTGAATCTAATATATTAAATGGCTTAGCCACAATTTCATTCAATAATTTTTGAAAATGTTTATAATTTTTGGCGCACAAATACACTATATCAGAGTTTACATAATCTGATACATATTGCATAACATTATTATCTTTTATAGAAAATTTTATTTTAAAAATATCGTTATTTTGCAAAGTTGTACGAATAGCCTTTTCTAGCAATCTTAAATTTACTTCTTCTTTTATTAAGGCTGTTCCGCAAATATTGTTTATGCAAGAGCCTTTATAGTATTCTTCTGTAACCCATATACTCTTTTGTGGATTTGTTAAATTGTAGAATTTTTTTTCAAGCATTTTAACCCACCTTCAAACTTTTTTTTCATTATAATACTTATTGAATAGTTTTGCAACAGTTTTTTGACTAAAAAAAATATTTTTGTACATAATATAAAAAGGTGAAAAATATGAAAAATAAAAAGAAAAGTCAATTCCTCAAAATTATTGTAACTGCAACGATTACAGTATCAATTGCAGTAGGCATATATTATTTGATTAAAATGTATAACAATATAGAAATTTTAGATAACTATACGGCAGAAAGGACTCAGTTATCCACAAATAATGAACAAAATGTGGAAAACACTTCGGAAAAAAGCAAATCAACAGCTGATATGATAGAAAAAGTAATTAAAAGTGTATGTGGAATTTCAAAACTCTCAAATGTCGGAGGTTCAATTTTATCAACTGCGACTGAGACAGAGCTGGGGATAGGCACAGGAATTGTGGTTTCGAGTGATGGATATATATTAAGCAATAGTCATGTTACTGGTGAAAAATTTAGTACTTGCTATATTACAATAGAAGATAAAGATACATATACGGGGAAAGTGGTATGGGCAGATAAAAGTTTAGATTTATCTTTAGTGAAAATTAATGCAAGTAATCTTATTCAAGCTAATATAGGGGAGTCTGAAAAAACAAGAGTAGGAGAAATAGTATATGCAATAGGAAATCCAGTAGGTTTTCAATTTAGAAGAACAGTTACCTCAGGAATAGTTAGTGCATTAGATAGAACAGTAAAATTACAAGAGGACGGGAATGATATATATATGTCAGACTTAATTCAAACAGATGCAACTATTAATCCAGGGAATAGTGGGGGACCACTTATTAATACTGATGGAAAAGTGATAGGTATAAATTCAGTAAAAATTACTACGGCAGAAGGAATAGGATTTGCTGTTCCAATAGATGTTGTAAAACCTGTTATTGAAAGCTTTATCAATAAGGGAAGTTTTGAAGAAGCAACTTTAGGTCTTTTTGTGTATGATGAATCTGTTTCAAGATATATGAATTTAAATAATAGATTTTCTTTTGGAATATATATTTCTCAAATTATTAAAGGTGGCCCAGTTGATGGAAAAGGAATAAAAGAAGGAGATATTATTGCAAAAATAGATGATAAATATTTAAATACAGTTAATGATTTAAGACAATATATTTATACTAAAAAGCCCGGAGACAAAGTTACATTAAATATAAATAAAGGAAAATATACAAAAGATATTGAGGTAGTTTTAGGAAAAAAATAAAAGTTGCTTTATTTAATAAGGCAACTTTTTTAAACTATTTTAAATCTTTTAACATTTTAGCCATTTGCAAAACGACTTCTAATTTATCTGTTGACAACTCTGAAAGACTCTCGGAAACCTCGATTTCCTTTTTTACTTTTGGATTAGTTACAAATTCTTTATAAAATAAATTAGGAGTAATACCTAAAATATTTACATATTTTGCTAAGGTTTCTTTACTTATACCGCCAATACCTGTTTCAACTCTTGAAACATATTTTTCAGAAATTCCTAATTTTTCTGCCATATCTGCTTGTGTATAATCCATTTTATTTCTATATTGTTTTAAAATAGAACCAAAAACTCTATCCATTTCAGATTTTACTTCTGCGTTCATACAAACCTCCCAATAAATTAGTTTTATATAGTATATCAACAATTTACATAATAATAAACGAACTAATAGTTAGAATAGTTAATTAATAGTTATAATATT
>ODAI012896757.1_pt1 | contig 13149 bp, 20 predicted proteins | sample 1539321 | NCBI WGS metagenome assembly ODAI01 (sample SAMN02144231, study PRJEB22623) | gut metagenome | biome: sheep rumen | host: Ovis aries | place: New Zealand | reverse complement strand
TTGATGATTCGCGATACCTCGGAAGGGACGACGGGAAAGGCGACAATAGCGGACATCGCGCCGAAAGTCGCGGAAAACATCGACATTTCGAAGCTAGAATCAGTCACACCAGCCGCCGCCGATGTTTTGATGATTCGCGATACCTCGGAAGGGACGACGGGAAAGGCGACAATAGCGGACATCGCGCCGAAAGTCGCGGAAAACATCGTCCCTCGGTCGGGAGAGTTGACCATTATTTTACAGGACTCTACGTTAAGTTCTCCGTTAAATTTTATAGCAACTTTTAGCGGTTTATTTTTTATTACACTCTCAAAATCTAGTATTGGCAATACCGTAATAATATTTGTTAACGGAACTAGAGTTTTTCAGACGGCAAATTATGCGGAGGCATACTCAAATGTATTATTTGCGTTTGTTCGACAAGGTGATAACGTGTTAGTTGAAGCTGATGGCTATGGGGATTTGTATAAAATACAAACGGCCGGGCTACAAAAAATAGATTGGATTAAGGTATGATAAAAAATGCTAATCACAGATGGCGCGGTTCATCCGCTCGAATACTTTGACGAATATTTCTCACAAGTCTACACACCGCGCGAAGTTTCCGCGCAGAGCTTCGCGGCGGACGTTGCCGCCGGGCTTTGGACGTATAGCGGCGATGTCGTTTTAGCCAATGCCGAATCTTTGGTTTTTCGCTATTACACGCCGGACAACGTTTTAATCAAGTCCGAAAGCGTCTCAATCGTTTCGGACGGAAAAAACGCCGTCGCTATGACTTCGCCGACAACGCCGCCGGGGTCTTACACCGGGCAAATCGGAATGTATGCCGGGCATTTCTACCAGTGGAACGGCTCGGAATGGATTCTACAGGACACGGCGACAACGGCGGACGTTGCCGAATACACACCGCGCTATCTTGGAATGTTCGCGAGCTACCCGACAGACGCGCACGCCGGGGACTGGTGCGTTTTGTCGGGCAACGGAATTTTGTATCTGTACACGGGCGCGAGCTGGCAAGCCATAACCGATTACGCTGATTCGCAATATACGCGCCTTTTCATGTCCGCAATGGGCGATTTGTTCGCGCTGGCAAAAAACACGGGCGAGCAGTTGTTTGTTTCTCGTTTGGTTGCGCTTACAGCGTTCATTCAGACGCTTTTTTCAAAACAGATTGTTATCTCTTCCGACGGTACGATTTCGAGTGAGAGTTATTCCAGCGGTTCGGCTGGGTTCCAAATCCAGGGCAACGGAACGGCGGAATTCAACAACGGAATTTTCAACAAGAGTACATTTTACGATATGACAGTTAATAAAGGAACTTTCACCGAAATCAAAATAAGAAATACCGATAACATTTTTATAAACGAGATTAGCGGACAAATGACATTTACGGATTTCTTAAATTCCATCGTTACAAAAACCGGGATTTCATGTTTTGGGAGTCTTTCCGTTAGTTTCTATGATAAATCATCTAAATATTACGAATCGATTCTTTTTTTTCCAGATTCTTTCACATTTAAAAGATTTCAACGGGCGAGCTTGGAAGGGACTTTTATAAATCTTCATCAGGGAAGCGCGCCGGCTGGTTCATATACTGCCCATTATATCGCCCCAGCTATTGGCCGCGGCGAATTATATATAACGCCGACTTATTCTCACGTTGTATATAGAGCTTATACTATTGGTTCTTCCGCTCCATCTATCTCACAGAAAACTAGTGAGATAGATATGACTAAGCAAAATATTATAGGGTGCAGACTGGGATATTAACCTATTTCAAAAGGTTTTCTTTCCTTTCTGCTTCCTCCCGCAATGTCTTCATCTGTTTTTTGAAATCCGGCACATTGAGAAAATCGGCCATGTCCCGAAAGTCTTCCAGCGTCATTTTTTGCGCCGGGGCTTTTATTTGCCCGAATTGCCCGCACGGTCTGAAATACATCTTTATGTAAGATTTCCCGTTTTCCGCAACAAAATAAAAGCAAATGTCCGTGCCGTCATGTTCATGAGTTTTCAATTCTTCTTTTATGAGGTCGCCAGAAAATTCATTGCGCGGAAACTCTTTTTCTATGGACATTTTTTCCGTCTCGGCGACACGCGCCCATTCTTCCGCCTTTGCGCATATCTTGCCGATTTTTTCGCGGCCATATCCGCCGACCTCGAACCAATAGCGGGATTCCCACCCGTAATCCTCCACGAAAAACATATACAATTCTTTGTCGTCGGTGTCGTAGACGAGTTTCATTCCCGCGCTTCTAAGATTCCGCTCCGGGTCTGTCTGGATTGTCGGGTAGGTCTTCAATGTCACTGTTTCCGCGAAAAGGAAGGAAAAGGAAAGGACAAAAAGAAAAGATACTAAAAAAGATTTCACACGCATTTTTCACACCTCAAAAAAGATTATGACACATGGAAGAGGAAAAGACTATATTTAACGAGGTTGAAAAATATGAAAGTGCAGGATTTTGCGGCGAGCATAGGCGCGGGCGGTTGTCTGTTTTTTTGTTATCTCTATTGTTCCGGGGCGTACACCAGCGACGCGGACGCGCTGAAAAAGGCGGCCGAGGCGATTGAAAACGGAACCATTGAAAATGATTGTACCGTTTCGCACCCAGAACGGATTTTTTACGAGAACGCCGGGCGGAGGGTCCGCATTTTGCGGAAAAAAATATCGTCGCTGGACGAGATAAAGGAGAAAACGCCCGTCAATTTCGTGAACGGACAGTTTAACCACTGGGTCGTAGTCGAAAACGGGAAAGTCGTCTTCAATTCGCTCGAAAGGTCGGTTTGTGTCGCGAAGGGCAAGCCGACAGAGGCGCGAATCATCGAATATGTATGAAATATGTTTGGAGGTAAAAAGAATGTTGAAAGCGTTTTTTGAGAAAAAAGCAGTAAAGATTGTCGAGGGTGTTTTGATTGGCTTGGCTTCCGCCGGACTCATCGCCGGGGGCGTTTCCGCCGGAACGGTCGCGAAGATTCCGCCGCTTGTCGTCGGTGTCTTCACGGCAATCGAGGCAATCATAACAATCATACAGGGAATGACGACGAAGGAGGCTGAAAATTCGTGAAATTCGTTTTTTGTTGCCTTGTCTTGTCTGTTTGTTGGTTGTGTTCGCCTCGGCTGGATGCGCAAGCGTACATTGTGACCGAGGAGCAAATCAAGAAATTGGAAACAATATTGACGGAATACAGAACCAGCAACGAGAGACAGAAAGCGGAATTACAGGAGTTGAAGACAGCGGCCGCCGCATTGAGGACGGAATCAATGGAATTGAATCAACAGCTGACGAAATCGAAAGAATCGTTAGCGAAAGAGATTCAATCGACGGAGATTTTGAAAGAGAATTGGAAGGTCTACGAAAACGAAAAATCGAAGGAATTGGCGGCGATGGAGAAGGAGAATCACGAGTTGAATAAAAAAATCGCGTTCATTCGTGGTTTTCTTGTCGCGTCGTCAATTATCATTGTCGGCCTTTCAATCGCGCTGTTTTGTATTTCGTGGAAAAACAGGATTAGCCGATTTTAGCAAAGTTGGAATGTTTGTCACTCAAGAAGAACCGAGAAAACAAATCTTGCTCGACTTGAGTTAGTTTTCCGCCGTGCAAATCGGCTATCGTATCATCTAAAACAACGTCGTAGAACTTGCCGGAATAAAAACATTTAACGCCGAAGTCTTCAGAAATGCAGATTTCGGCGTTTTTGTTTCGGAGAACAGGACATTTGAATTTTGTTTCGTGGAAAATGAAAGAACCGTCATATTTCAGTTTCTTTGTTTCTCGTATGCTGAATAGATAATCTTCGTTGATGTTTCGGGGCTTTTCCTTCCAGCTCACCGCCGAACGCTGGGGAGCGACTGAAAAACGATTGTTGAAAATGTCGATGTAGGATTCTAGAAAAACATTCGCTTTTTCGATTGTCTTTATTCCGTAATATCGGAAAATGTAGGGCAAACGCTTTTGAAGGGTCTCCCAGAGCCTTTCTATCCGCCCTTTCGCCTGGGGGGATAACGCCGCGATTAGTTCAATTTTCAACTCGGCGGCCAGTCTTTGCCATTGTGTCCTTTTCTTTTTCATTCCGGCTAACTGTTCTTCTATCGTCAATTTCGCGTTTTTCGTGACGAAGAATTCCGCCGCCCTATCCGAATAAAACGCCCTCGGAACGCCGAATTTATTGATGATGTTTCTTGTCATTCGGAAATATCCCAGCGAACATTCGTTTTTTGTCATGTATAGACTGACTATTTTATGTGTCGCGTCGTCAATCGCGCCGTGTATCGTCTCTTTGCTTCCGTCCAGAAACCAATCATGCGCACAGCCGTCAATCTGGATTAACTCGCCTTCCGTCGGGCGTTCTTTTCTTGGCTTGTGCAGTCGCTTTTCTTCCGGGGTCTTGTAGTACCCGACGGGCGAAAAAATCCCGGCTTCGTGCAGAATCTTCGTTATCGTCGGATATGACAGGAATATTTTCTTTTCTTGCCGCAAATAGTCCACGAAAACCGAAAACGGCGCGCCGCTCCATTTATCATGGTAAAACTCAACGATTGTTTTTTTAGTTTCAGTGTTCACGGCGTTCGGACTTCGCCGACCTTTCGAGCCGTGAATAAATGCTTTTTCGCCGATGTCCCGGAATTTCTTTTTTAGGTTTATCACGGTTTGGCGAGTGCAACCGATTAGCCGCGCGGCTTGTGAAATCGAAACATCACCTTTAACGCATTGCGGAATGTACAGTTTTTTGAGTTCACACGTATTCATTAATTTTTCTAAAAGTTTTATGCATTTGCATAAAGTTTTATTTTTTGCATTTTTTTTGTCTATGTAATATGTAATATGTAATATGTAATATGTAATATGTAATAGTGTGTAAATGTAATATGTAATAAAAAACAACAATGCTTTATTTTGCATTGTTGTTTTTTATTTTTGCGTTGCGAAAAATTGCACTACATTTTTTTTAGTAAATTTTTGATTTTTTATTGACACTGTGAAAACAACGTGATATTTTGACCATATCGAGGCAATTAATGGGTTCCATGACCGTTAATCAGTCTTGTTTGACGTGTGTTTTCCTAAAATTAAGATTTTAGCCTTTTGGATTTGGTGTTTCGGGTTTCACACGTCCCCGGAATCCGAATTTGAAAGGCTTTTTTTTGGCTTATGGACTTGGACAAAATCGAGAAGGACGGACGCGAAATATTCCGCGCTCCAAACAGACAGAAAAAAATCGAAATCGTTGTTTTCTGTCTCGGTGTCGTTTTCGGGCTTGTCTTGTGTCTAGGGCTTTGGAGGTAGTCAAAATGTTCATTGAAACATATCAACCAATGGATTCAATTGAGAGATTCGACGTTTCTGACGGCGCACACATTGTCCAAATCGTCAACGCACAAAGGACTTGGACTAAAGACAAGACAAAACAGATGATTCTCGTCGATTTGAGGGTCGAGGGACAGCGGAACCAGTGCAATTATCAATTCCGCATTGTCGAGGGCGATTCTTTCGGCATGATAATGACCAACTTTTTCAAGATGTTTGGAATCCAGCTCGGCAACTTCAATTTCGTCTCATGGCTCAATATGCGGGCTATGGCCAACTTCGAGCACAAGCGGCGGACATACAACGGCCGAGAAATCGAATCATGCGAGCTTACGAGCTTCGCACCAATCGCACAACAACAGCCCCCGATGTACGAGGCACAACAACCGACGATGTACGGGGCACAACAACCGACGATGTACGGGGCATAATTTAGTAGGAGGAAATCAAAATGAAAAAGGCGTTTTTGCTTTACGCGGATTATTTTGATTATTTTCAAACGCTCAACGATGACGAGCTGGGGCGCGTAATCCGCGCTATCTTCGTGTATCAGAGAACGGGAGACCTTCCGAGCTTCGACGACCGCGCGTTGAAACTTGTCTTCGACCTCATCAGAAATCAAATCGACAGGGATTTCGACAAGTGGAGAGCCTCGGCGGAAAAACGCAAGGCGGCCGCTCAAAAACGCTGGAGCTCGAAAACTTCCCGGAATCGGACGGAATCGGAAGAAGCCCCGGAAGAAAAAGCGGTCGAAGAAGTCCCGACCGTTGAAAACGCACTGAAGGAGCGGACGGAATCGGAAGAGGCCCCGGAAGAGAAGAAAACGCCCTCAAAGCGTTTCCAGAAACCGACGGTTTCCGAGGTCGCTGAATATGTCATGCAGAACGGTTTCGATTTCGCGCCGCAACAGTTTTTTGATTACTACGAATCGAAGGGCTGGAGGGTCGGAAACGCACCAATGAAAGATTGGCGTGCGGCCGCCCGGCTATGGCAACAACGCACGGCGAACTACGCGCCGCCGCAACGCTCACCGCCTACGATGGCGGCTGACAAAAACATTAATATCCAGGAGTTAGCGGATTATTTCGGAGTCCAGACGGGGGCGGAACTATGCGAGGATTTAACATCAAACAAATCGACATGAAAAAAATATTTTCCGCGGAATGTCACGAATTCCATGACAGATTGTCGGCGGAAGTCGAAGCCGTCGCGAAACGGGAAAAGAAAAACAAAATGCTGACGCGGATTCCGGCGGAATATCGGGCGGGCTTCGATTCTTTTGAGTGTCCATCGCCTCATCATTCTTTGGTTTTGGACAACGTGAAAAAAGCCTTCGCCGATTTTTCAAATGGCGAATGTGTTTTTCTTTGCTTGCTGGGGTCTTTCGGGGTCGGAAAGACAAAACTTGCTTGCTCTTTCGCTTTCGAGGCGGTCGAGCGTGTGGCGCAGAAATATTCGATTTGCGGCTACGAAGACGAGCGGATAACATCGGTTCGCTATGCGCTTGTGTCCGAGATTTGCGAGGAGTACGACCGCGCCCGCTCATTCTCCAGCGCGGAAAGTCAAACGGAGGTCATCGAAAAATATTGCAGTGCTGACATCGTGATTCTGGACGAAATCGGGCGGACAAAGTTTTTCGACACCGAAAAAGAAATCATCTATCGGATAGTTAACACGAGGGAGCGCGAAAAGAAAACGACGATTCTTGTGTCAAACCTCAATTTCGGGGAGTTCGGGGCATATGTCGGGGGCGCGGTCGTCGACCGTTTGAAGAGTTTCGGCCGCTTTCCGTCCTTCCTCGGTGTCCCCTCGTGGAGGGGGCGGAAATGCTAGAGGTTTCATATACCAGAGACGACCAAAACGTTACAGAGGTGTTTTCTTCTTCTGATGTGCGATTTTGGGAGCGTGTCGGGAAATTGTCAAAAGATTGTCGGGTTTGGAGTCTGACGGCGAGAGAAGACGGCGAGGATTTCATTTTTAGCGAAAAGTTGGAGGAGGTTTTATTTTAAGATGGGAACGCATTTTTACAGACAGCACACCGCCAAACTTTCAACCGCCGACGAAATGCATCTTCTGGAGCTTGCGACTAAAGGCGACAAAAAAGCAATCGAAAAAATCGTCAAGGCGAATCAAGGGTTTATCATATCTTGCGCACAAAAATTCAAAAATTCCTTGCCGCTTGATGATTTGATACAGGTCGGAAACGAAGCCTTGATTCTGTCTTTCAGAACGTTCGACCTTGAAAAATTCCGCCGCGCGAATTGTTCGCGCTTTATCACTTATGCCGCCCGGCGGATTCGGCAAGCGATGTTGAAGGCTGTCATTTCCGAGGATTTTGAGTTTTCCGCCAGCGAGCAAATCGCCACACGGATTTTGACCTTGAAAAGGGCTATCGAACGCAAAGAGAGCCTTTCGACGAAAGATTTTTCACAGTTGGAACGCGAAACGGGAATATCGAAAAAGCTGATAAAAAAATATTTGCCGTTCGCGTGTTCCTTGGCGCGGATTCAAATCGGAAGTTCCGACGACCCGAAAATCGTCGAGGCAAACATAAAAGCCCCTGGAAAGGATTTGGAAGATTCGGTTCTGGAAAAAATCGACGCTGAAACAGTCTTGGAAAACTTCGGAGTTTTGACGGAGCTTGAAAAGAAAGTAGTGATTGAATATTACGGCTTGGGGCTGTTTCCTCCCAAAACTTTCAAGGACATCGGAAAAACTTTGGGGTATACGAGGGAATGGCCGCGGAAATTATGCAAATGTGCAATCGAAAAATTGAGAGACGAAATCGAGGGGGGGGGAGAATGTTCTATAGGAGCAAGAGCAAATACAACAATAAAAAAACGATTGTCGACGATATAACTTTCGATTCCAAAAAAGAGGCTGAAAGATATTGCGTTTTGAAAGTCTTCCAGCAAATGGGAAAAATAAAGAATCTTCGGCGACAGGTGAAAATCGAGCTTATCCCGAAAACGCCCCGGAACGGCGCGCGCTACTACATCGCGGATTTTGTCTACACCGACACGGCGACAGGCAAAGAGATTTTCGAGGACGTAAAAAGCGAAATCACAGCGAAAGATAAAGTTTACAAGCTGAAAAAAGATTTGCTTTTATGGCGTTATCCAGAATTGGAATTTCGGGAATTTGTATAGATGACGACGAATGAAAGGTTTAGCGAGATTGAAAAAGCGTATCTGGAAGACAGGTCGAACGAGAATTTTCAAAAATTGTTTGAGTTCTCCAGAAGTTATTTAGCTGTCAAAATCGCACATTATGCGACCGAACGCGGATTGTTTTTCGACGACCTGGAAGAGCGGGCGCACGATGGCGCGGTCTGGTTCTCCATGCGCTATATAAATTCGCCGACTTTTCACGTTGATAAATTCACGGTCTATATTTGCTTCGCTTTCAAAAAAGTGATGTATGACCCAAAAAACAGAGAACGAGAACAATTTGAAAAACAACTGAATCGGGCTTTCGGGGCGGTTGAAATGGAGGACACGGAAGATGAATGAAAACGAAAATCTTTTTTCCGATGACGAGGAAATGAAAAAGGCTGACGAGCAAGCGGAAAAGCGAAAAAGGGAAATGCATAACCGCGCGTTTGTCGGCTACAAGGACGCAAGAGTTTGCGCGGCTTGTAAAAATTTCATCTGGGAAACATGCGAATGTTCGGTTTTGGCTGAATACAAGGAACTGAATTTTTCAGTGTCCGAATATGGAGTCTGTAGGAAATTCGAGAGGAGTTTGAAAAAAGATGAATAAATTGAATCCCTCAAAAAAATTTTCGTTAGAAGACATGGAGAAGATGGCTTAGAAAAAAAGCGACTTCCGATAATTCGGGGGGTTGCTTTTTGGAGGTAGAAAAATGCAAATAGTGTATAGAGTCGACGGAAGGATTTTTGAATCGGAAAAAGAAGCTAGAGAGTTTGAAAACTCGGAAAGAATTAAGATAGTTTCACAAATAAATGAAATGAAAGATTGTGTTTTGCCAAAGGCTTATAAAAGAACGGTACTAGCAAAAGAAAAGCTTTTAGCAATTTTTAAAATGTCGAAAAAAAGCATAGTTAAAAATGCTCGTGAAGTATCTCGTATCATAGAAGAAGCCTGTATGGCAGAAATTGCATTGGAAGAAAAAATCCGTGTATATAAAAAAATGCGAGAACAGTTAAAAGGAATGTAAAAACAAAATGAGCAGAAAAATAAATGGAAATATAATCGAGGGTGCAAAAGTTTTCTAAATTTTTGGACGCGTTCGATTTTTTCCAGACAGCACCAGCACTGAAATATATCGGGCATATTTCGGAAAATGGTTTTAAGAGTGAGATTTCAGAAAAGGGAATCGAGGAACTTTTGAAAGAGAACGAAAGATGTTGATATTTCCATTGAAAAAAGAATGGTATGAGAAAATCAAGAGCGGTGAAAAGACGGTTGAATATCGGGAAGTAAAGCCGTATTGGACGAAAAGAATTGAAAGATTCACGCACGGAAAATACCACCGCCGTGATTATGGGTGGTATCACGGTTGTTGTGCAGACAATGCAACTTGCAAATTGCGATTAGGTTATACCAACAAATATTTAATTGCACATATTGAGAGCATAAAGATTTTAAATACAGGCAAGGACACGGACTTGCACATCGATAAGCCCGTGTATGCGATACACCTTAAAAACGTGAAGGAGGTAGGACATCAATGAAAAAATATCGTTGTCAATTTCCGAATTGCGGGGCGTTGCTGGATTCGCCGGGGGCTTGCGAAAAACACAAAGCATACATCGACGCGCAACGGGCGAAACCGTTTGCAAATGCGACGCGCACAAACTCGGCTTTGTATGCGTCGCAAGAATGGCGGAATCTTCGCGCGGAAGTATTGGCGGAAAATCCACGCTGTCACCAGTGCGGCGCGGTTGATAATTTGACCGTACATCACATCATAGCACCGCGCGGAAATCCGCACTTGTTTTTTAGCAAAATCAATTTGATTGTTATTTGTGCGGCGTGTCATAGGTTGATAACGGCGCAAGAAATCCGAGAGCGTAAAAAATAAATTTTGGTTTAAATTTCGCTCGAACCGGTAGGGGGTGAGTGAAAAAAAATTCGGCTGGGAGTTTAATCACACGCCCAACTTTTAAATCTCATTTGTCAAAATGAATGGTTGAAATTTGACGAGTTATTTTATTGGAGGTTTCAAAAAAAATGGCTGGACGACCAAAAAAGCCCGTTGCATTAAAAAAAATGCAAGGGACTTACAGAGCCGACCGGGATTCTTTGACCGTTGCGGCCGATGAACAAATCAAAAAACAACTACCAGCGCGGCCGCTGAAAATTCCGAACTGGATAAGAAACAAAACGGTGCGAACAGCTTACAAAAAACACATCGAGCTTTTGCGGCTGATAGGAGCCGAACAAACCGCCGATTCGCCGCTTCTGGAAAACGCTTATTTTGCACTGGAAAAGGCGGCGGAAATCCGCGAAATGCTTTTTGATAAAAATCCACTTGCAGAAGATTTTGAAATCCTAATGAAACGGTTTTCGAGATTTTATGAAATCTATTCATCGACTGTAAAAGATTTTTATCTCACGCCATCGGCGCGTGTTAAATTGACGCTGGACACTTTGACGAGCCAGGAAAAAGAAATCGGCATAGCGTCCAGCAAACAAAATATCATTGATAAATTGATAAAGGAAAAAGAATCATGAAGGAAATTTTTTTTGACGGAAGGATTTTTAAAAGCATGAAAGATTTTTCGGAATTCGTAAGAATTCCCACTTCGACCGTTCGACGCTGGAACTTTTTGGGGCGGTTATCGTCTTCGGCGCAGTTGGAAAAGTGCATGAAAGAATATCGAGCGCATGGAAAACACAGAAGCCAAAAACGACCGAACGCAATAAAACATCGTGACGAAAAATTGAAATCAAAAAGATTCAACATCTGGAACGAAAATGAATCTTTTTTATCGATTGACTATCCGACATTGTGCGAACGTCTTGAAAGTCCAGATAGCGAAATAAAAGACGCTATCGATTTCGGCATAAAATGCAACGGATTTTTTATTGACGAGGCTTTTTGATGGTGTCCGACTTTTTGCGCTGGGTGTCAAAAGAAGATCAAAAAAACCGAAAAATCGTGAAGATTCTGGAAACGTCAATAAAATCTATAATTCCAGAATGTACGGTTTTTGAAGCGTTCCAGAAGTTAAAACCGGATTTTGTTTTTCCGTCTTTTACAAAAAACGATTGGGAAAACACAAAGCACGTTTTTAACTTTTGGGACTTTGAAATAAAAAAGAAATGCCCTTTTGCCGATGATGTTTTTTTTGTCCAAACGTTCCGACTGTATGCCGACGGTTCAATCTGGGCGGCTGGAATGGTATCCCGGTTTGAAACGGAAGACAGCGTTTTTAAACTTGTAATTATTCAGAGGTGAAAAAAGATGTCACATAAAGACGACGTTAAAAAATATTGCGCTGATGTCCAGAGCGGCGCAATCGTTGCCGGGCGATACTGTAAAAAAGCCGTCGAGCGGTTTTTGAAGGACTTGGAGAGACAGAAAACCGACGATTCTTTCAATTTCGTTTTCCGCCCCGAAAAAGCTGACGATGTTATCGACTTTGCCGAATCGCTTGTAATCCCGGATATTGAAAAGACGGAAGAGAACCCGGAACGAAAATTAAGATTGTTGCCTTGGCACAAGTTCATCTATTACCAGCTTTTCGGCTGGGTGGACAAGCGCGACGAAACAAAACGCCGCTTTCAAGACTGTTATATCGAAGTCGCCCGTAAGAACTCGAAAACGACATCACTGCTCTTTCCGATTCTTCTTTGGGATTTTCTCACCACGCCCGCCGCTGAATCGTACTTCGTGAATAAAGACTTGTTGCAGTCCGAGAAATCTTTCAAAGAGCTGATTCGCATTGTACAGGCTGATAAAACTTTGGCGAGCGTTTGCGAAATCAACAGTCAAACAATCATTTGTCGGAATTCCAGAATCGCATTTTTCGCTGACGGTTCAACGGCAATCGACGGATATAAAAACTCATGTTCTGTAATCGATGAGTATCATTGTTATGATTCCGACAAGATTGTAACGGCGTTTCGGTATGGCGGCCGCTCACGCAAAAACCGTTTGATTCTGAAAATCACCTCGGCGGGCTTGGACATCTCAAAGCCTTGTTATGCGGAAAACTTGGCGGCTAAAAAGTTGCTGGACGGCTTGCACGATGACGATTTTTATTTTTGCATTATTTACGCGGTGGACGACGGCGACGACTGGAAAGATTTAAGCGTGTACCAAAAAGCGAACCCGTCTTTAAATCTTCTTCCAGCACTGACAACGGACGTTTTGAAAGCTGATTTAAATGACGCGCTTTCAAAACCAGCTCATCAACCGGATTTTAAATCAAAAACGCTTGGAATCTGGACTAATGGCGTTTCATCTTGGATTCCGCTGGAAGTCTTTGAAAAGAATCAACCGAATGAAATCGATTTTGATGATTTTCTCGGCAAGCCGTGCGGGTCTTCTATGGACTTGTCGGACATCAACGATTTTTCGGCGGTCTCTTTGTGTTTCAAGGACGGCGAAAAATACGTTTATCGACATCAATTTTTTATTCCAGAAAATACCATCTATGAGAAATACAAACAGGACAATATCAACGTTTTGGACTGGGTACAGTCTGGACTATTGACGGCGACACCTGGCCGCACGATTGACGAAGATTTCATCTTTGAGAAAATCGCGGAATGGGCGGAAGCGTTTAAGATTGTCGCGTTTTATTATGACCCGTGGCAATCGAAAGAGCTGATAAAAAGACTTGATGAAAATTTCTCTCATATCCTTTTTGTC
>ODAI014238849.1_pt1 | contig 13150 bp, 12 predicted proteins | sample 1539321 | NCBI WGS metagenome assembly ODAI01 (sample SAMN02144231, study PRJEB22623) | gut metagenome | biome: sheep rumen | host: Ovis aries | place: New Zealand | reverse complement strand
AATATTTGATAAAGGAGAAGAATTATGAAACTTAACAACGGAATAGAGATGCCGTCTGTCGGCATAGGCACGTTTTTACTATCGCCGCGGGACGCGGAAAACAGCGTTAAAGAAGCGCTTAAAATGGGTTACCGTTTGATAGATACGGCAAACTGCTACGTGAACGAAAGAGCGGTAGGACGCGGTATGAAACAAAGCGGAGTAAAAAGAGAAGAAATCTTTTTATCGACTAAACTTTGGCCGACCGAATACGAGAACCCGAACGCAGTCGAAGAAACGCTTGAAAGGCTTGGCACAGATTATATTGATTTACTGTTTTTGCACCAGCCCACGAAAAACTGGCGCGAAGGGTATAAGCAACTGATTAAAGCCTATAAGCAAGGCAAAATCAAAGCGATAGGCGTTTCTAACTTCGAAGGAAGATATATAGAAGAAGTTTTATCCGAGTTCGACGTTAAACCGCAGGTAATTCAGGTAGAGTGTCACCCGTTTTTCCCGCAGGAAGAATTAAGACGGATAACCGAAAAGGAAGATATAAAGATAATGTCGTGGTATCCGCTTGGCGGAAAAGGTATGACGGCGGAATTATTAGATAGTCCGATTGTTACGAAAATAGCGAAAAAATACGGCAAAAGTCCCGCACAAATCGTTCTCAAATGGCACACGCAGATGGGGTTTATCGTTATCCCCGGCAGTAAGAACGCGGAGCATATCAAAGACAATATAGACATATTCGATTTTGCGCTTAACGAAAACGATATGAAAGAAATGGAAAAACTTAACAAGAACGAAAAAAGATACACGAGAACGGAAGAAGCGCTTGACGGTTTTATGGGCTGGCAACCGACTTATGAAAAGGAGTAATTATGAAAAAAGTATTGATTTTATCGGGAAGTCCCAGAAAGGGCGGAAATTCGGATATACTCTGCGACGAGTTTATGCGCGGAGCGTTGACGAGCGGAAATCAGGTGGAGAAGATTCGCGTTTCCGAAAAGAAAATAGACTTTTGCAGCGGTTGTTATTACTGCCAAAAATCGGGTGGCGTGTGCGCTAAAAAGGACGATATGGCGGAAGTCTTGCAAAAGATAATAGACGCGGACGTAATAGTCCTTGCAAGTCCCGTGTATTTTTATTCGATAGACGCACAGTTAAAAGCGCTTATCGACAGAACGGTAGCAAGATGGACGGAAGTAAAGAATAAAGAGTTTTACTATATTGTAACCAGCGCCGACGAAGAAAAGGAGTCGCAGGAGCGCACGATTGAGTGTTTCCGCGGCTACGCCGATTGCGTAGAAGGTGCGGTCGAAAAAGGCATTATTTACGGTACGGGCGTTTACCAAAAAGGCGAAATAAAAAATTCGCCAGTATTAAAACAAGCCTACGAAATGGGGTTATCCGTAAAATAATTAAAGGAGTGGATTATGAAAACCTTAGTAGCATATTTTAGTGCAAGCGGGGTAACGAAAGGCGTTGCCGAAAAAATGGCAGAGAAAATCGGTGCGGACACCTACGAGATTAAACCCGTTAAGCCTTATACTGACGCTGACCTTAACTGGATGAACAGAAATTCCCGCAGTTCGGTTGAAATGAGAGATAAGTCGTCCCGCCCCGAAATTATAACTGGCGATATGGACGTTTCGAGATACGACAGAATTTTACTCGGCTATCCCGTTTGGTGGTACACCGCACCGACCATAATCAATACTTTTTTAGAGAGTTACGATTTCAGCGGTAAAAAGATTGTTATATGGGCAACGAGTGGCGGTAGCGGTCTCGGTAAAGCCAAAAACGATTTAGCAAAAAGCACCACTGCGACCATCATTGACGGCAGAATACTCAACAGCGATAAACAGTTAGAACAGTTTATCAAAGAAATCGAATAACAACTTAAAAGAGAGAATTTATGAAAATTATTCCGAATCCCGAAAAGGCATGTTCATGCTTAAATAGTGATAAAGTAACGTATATAAAACCGACGATTAAAAATAAAAACATTATCGTCGGGGATTTTTCTTATTTTGCGGACGTGGACTTTGAAAAGCACGTTACCCATCATTATTCTTTTTTAGGCGATAAACTTATAATCGGCAAGTTTTGCCAGATAGGCAAGGGTGTAGAATTTATTATGAACGGCGCAAACCATCAATTAAACGCCGTTTCGACTTTTCCGTTTTATATTTTTGAAGGTTGGCAGCAGCAACCGAATATCAAAGATTTGCCGAATAAGGGCGATACGGTCGTCGGAAACGACGTTTGGATCGGGCAAAACGTTACGATTTTGCCTGGTGTTCATATCGGCGACGGTGCGATAATAGGTGCAAACAGCGTTGTGGCGAAAGATATTCCGCCGTATTCCGTTGCGGTCGGAAACCCTGCTACCATTAAGAAAAAACGGTTTGACGACGAACTTATCGATTTGCTTTTAAAGTTCAAATGGTGGGATAAAAGTATAGAAGAAATAAATAAACTGATACCGATACTCTCTTGTAGAAATTTAGCGAAAGTTAAAACGGAAATAGAAAAATTGATAAAGGAGAAAAACTATGATTGATAATTTTACTTATAACACGCCGACAAAACTTATTTTCGGTAAAGGCGTGATAAAAGATTTGCCAAAAGTTTTGGCGGGTTTTGGCAAGAACGTGCTTTTAACTTATGGCGGCGGGTCTATAAAGAAAATGGGGCTTTACGATAAAGTGAAAAGCCTTCTTAAAGGTTTTAATATAGTCGAACTTTCGGGCATAGAGCCTAACCCTAAATACGATCCGTCGGTTATCACGGGCGCAAAACTGTGCAAAGAAAATAATATAGACGTAATTTTGGCGGTCGGCGGCGGTTCGGTTTTAGATTGCAGCAAAGCGATTTCCGTTTGCGCTAAGTTTAGCGGCGAAGGCTGGGATTTAATTTCGGGAAAAGTCAAGGCAAAAGAAAGCATCCCTATCGTTGATATAATTACGCTTGCGGCGACGGGTAGCGAATACGATATGGGTTGCGTTATTTCCAACACCGCTATAAACGACAAGCGCGGCTATTTGGACGAACTTATGTTCCCCGCCGTGTCCTTTCTAGACCCTGAATACACTTATAGCGTAAGCAAGTGGCAGACGGCGTGCGGGACGGCGGACGCAATGAATCACGTTTTAGAACAGTTTTTTGCAACACCTAATTCGCAGTTTAACGACGGGGTTATGATTTCCGCGTTAAAGTCTTTGATGGCGAACGTTAAAGTCGCTTTGGATAAGCCTGACGACTATTCGGCACGCAGCGAACTTATGTATATTTGCACTTTGGCTTGCAACGGCATTATGTCGAACGGTGCGGGGTATTCGGGCTGGCCGATGCACTCTATCGAACACGCGCTTTCGGCGTATTTCGATATTACTCACGGCGCAGGGCTTGCGATAATCACGCCCCGCTGGATGAAAGAGATTCTTTCCGAAAAAACGGTCGAACGCTTTACTACTCTCGGCACGTTGCTTTTCGGGTTTGATAAAACGCTTTCCGATATGGAAATGGCGGGCAAGGTGATAAACGCTTTCTATGATTTCTTTGAGTCGATAGGTATTCCTATGCACTTAGGGGCACTTGGCGTAAAGGAAGACAAAATCGAAGAAATGGCAGACCACATTTTAGCAAACGACAGCACTAACGAGCCTTATATGTTCGCCCCACTCGACAAGCCCGCCCTTATTCGTATCTTAAAAGCGAGTATGTAGGTATGAGATGGATATACGAAAGAGACGACATAGACACACACCCCGCCCACACGCCGTTTGACGTGGGGGCGGGGTGTGCGCCGAAGAGCGGGAAAATTCCACTTGACTTAAAACTTAATTCTATTATAAAATAAAGCGGTTAGGTTTTTAAATACAAGGCGGAGTTTGTGAATATCAAAAACATAGTAATTACGGGTGCGAGCGACGGGATAGGCAAAGCCGCTGCGAAGCAGTTAAAAGATTTAGGGCATAACGTAATAATCGTCGGGCGTTCGAGAGAAAAAACCGAAAAGGTTGCGCAAGATTTAAGTGCACCCTTTCATATTGCCGACTATGCAAAATTATCTGACGTAGTCCACCTAGCGGAAGAGTTAAATTCTTACGACCGTATCGACGTTTTATGCAACAACGCGGGCGGGGTGATGGCGGAGCGCACGGAAACCGTGGACGGGTTAGAGCGGACTTTTCAGGTAAACGTTCTCGCGGGGTTTTTGCTTACAAGGCTTTTAATTGATAAACTTATCAAAAGCCGCGCGACGGTAATACAGACTTCAAGCATAGCGGCGAACCTTTTCGGTGCGGATTTTGACGGCAAAGACTTTTTAAACGAAAAAAATTACGCACCGTTTAAGGCTTACGGCTACGCAAAACTCGAAGATATTTTATTTACGCGCGAACTTGACCGCAGATTTCGGGATAAGGGGATAAGCGCGGTGGCGTTTGAGCCAGGGGTTGTGCGAACTAATTTCGCGGCGGAAAGTAAAGGTTTTGTAAAATTCTGCTATCACTCGCCGCTTAAATACCTATTTACAATAACGCCAAAGCGTAGCGCCGAAAGGCTTGTCCGTCTTGCGACGGGCGTACCCGATAAAGACTTTACTTGCGGCGAAGTTTATAGTAAAAATAAGCCTATGCAACTGAAATTCCAAGACGAAAGCGGCGAAGGGGCAAAACGACTTTGGGAGTTTTGCGAAAAACTTACCGATAAATATTGAAAACAGTTATTAAAAAAATTGCTCGAAAAGAAAAAATCCTTTCGAGCAATTTTTTTTTAATAAAAAGTGGAATATAAATAAAAAATTAAAAAAACTTTTTAAATATGACAATTATATGTCAAGTTTATGATGTAAACTTTGATTGTAAAACAAAAAACATTTACAATAAAAGGAGAAAAATAATGTTTGGCAATGGATTTTTTGAATCGTTAGGGATACCGGATTTAAATTGTGATGGAGAAGTGGATTCCACGGATGTATTTATTTATGAACAAATACTTGACGATGACGATTGATTATGATAGGAGAACGTAAAAAAGTGGATAAAAACAAATTACAAGAAATAATTGAGACGCAAAATGCTGCAAGTATTGATAAGTCGTTTAAAAAAGACGGCTATTTTGATATGGCAACCCACCCGACACTTAAAAACGTTAGTCTTGTACCTATTGCGCGGAGCGAAAATCAGATTGAAACCGATTGGCTTTACGGTAAGAAATTCGCTTTTAAGGCGAGTTTTATAGCGCAAGTTGCCGAATACCCTAACCTATCTTTCATTTGGCTACAAATAAATAAATACGACAGGCGTTTAGATATGTTTATTCCGCATATCCTGCGAATTTACGCCAAGGAGAAAAAATAAAATTAGTTATGGCGGTAAATAAAGTCTGCTATTTATTATTGATTAAACATAAATATTCGCTTTGGCGGGGCTTTCGTATAGGCATTATCGGGTGCTTTTCGTCGTCGAATATCAATAATAAAACGTCCTTTATCCCGTTGTATTCCGGAAGGAAGCGGTATTCCTTTAATTTTCCGTCTTTTATCAGCCGTTTTGCCGTGGCGTGATAATTAAAATAACCCACTCTATTAGTTTTTGAATTTTAGTAAAAAAAATTCTTTTAAAAAAATTCCTTGTGTCCCCTATAAGGGGATAGGCGGTAAAAGCGCGGTTGCAACATTGCAACCGCGCTTTTACCAAAGGGTTTAATTATAATAAAAAAACCTTTTGGTACGCCCGCGACTATTGTCGCGGGCGTACCACCTTTCCCTTGCAGGGAACACAAGATTACTATGCTTTTGCAAAGATTGAATTTTATTTCAGAATTTTCTGTCCGCCCATAAACGGCTGTAATACTTCGGGAATATTGACCGAACCGTCCGCGTTCTGGAATTGTTCTATAATAGCGGGGAACACGCGGCTTGTCGCGAGTCCAGAACCGTTAAGCGTATGCACGTACGCGGTTTTGCCCGTTTTACTGTCGCGGAATTTGGTGTTATTGCGCCTTGCCTGATAGTCGTTCGCGTTGGATACCGAACTTACTTCTTTATAAATACCCATAGACGGGATATAAACTTCTATATCGTAAGTTCTCGCCATAGACGCCGAACAGTCGCCTGCGGCAAGTTTAGAAAGTCTGAAATGCAAGCCTAACTTATCCATTAAAGAACACGCTTTGCCGACAAGTTCTTCAAACGCTTCGCGGCTTCTGTCGGGGTGGGCGTACTGTACCATTTCCACTTTGTTGAACTGATGCCCGCGAATCATACCGCGTTCTTCCGCACGGTAAGAACCCGCTTCCTTGCGGTAGCAAGGGGTGTAGGCAAAAAATTTCATAGGGAGTTTGCTTTCGTCTATTATTTCGCCCGCGTACATATTGACGAGCGCCGTTTCCGCCGTCGGCAACATAAAACGGTTTTTCTTGCGGTCGCTATCCACGTCAAGCCAGTACACTTCGTCGGAAAATTTAGGGAACTGCCCCGCGCCGAACCCCGCGTTATAGCCGAGTTGATGGGGCGGCAAAATAAATTCGTATCCGTCTTTTAAGTGTTCCGATATAAAGAAGTTAAGGAGCGCCCACTCTAATCTCGCGCCGTCGCCGCGATACAGCCAGAACCCGCCGCCCGAGAGTTTCGTGCCGCGCGTATAGTCTATAAGTCCTAACTTGGTGCAAATATCGACGTGGTTTTGCGCTTTGAAATCGAATTCGGGCATTTTGCCGTAAACTTTTACTACCGCGTTATTTTCTTTTTCGCCCGCCAAAAGGTCTTCGTCGGGGATATTCGGCATAACGGCAAGCATATCGAAAACTTGCGTTTCCAAGGTTTTTGCCTTTTCGTCAAGCGCGGCTATTTTATCGCCCAAATCGCGCATTTTCGCAAAAATCTCGTCCACGGGCTTGCCCGCTTTTTTTAACGCGGGGATTTCCGCCGAAACTTTGTTGCGTTCCGCCTTATAACTTTCCACTTCCGCGATTATCGCGCGGCGCTCCGTGTCGGCTTTTAAAATCGGGTCGAAATCGGCTTTATAGCCCTTTCTTGCCAGAAGTTCGGTGATATGGTCTTTATTTTCCTGAATTCTTTTTAAATCAAGCATTACGATAACTCCGTTAAAACAATAGTCGTTATTAACTACCATTATACAATTTGGCGCATCTAAAATCAACGATTTTAAGCGTTTAAAACCCGCCTTTATACTAAATTTTCCGTCTGCTACGTAAAAATTCTCAAAAAATCCCGTCTATTTGATATTTAACGGTTGCAAAAACCGTTCTTTTGGTGATAGAATAATACTGTATAACTATGCGCTACGCGGCGCAGTTGCCCGCACCCTTATTATAACGGGAAATTTACGGGTGGGAAAGGTTTTATCGAAATGTTTTTTAAGAGATTACGCGCGGACATTAACGCCGCCAAGAAAAACGACCCCGCGGCACGGAATAAGTTTGAAATCTGGCTGACTTATTCGGGCGTGCACGCGCTTTCGTGGCACAGAGTCGCGCACTTTTTTTATAAAATCAAACTGAAACTTTTAGCGCGGATGATAAGTCAGACGGCGCGGTTTTTCACGGGGATAGAAATTCACCCCGCGGCGAAGATTGCGGGCGGCGTGTTCATAGACCACGGCGCGGGCGTCGTTATCGGCGAAACCGCGGAAGTGGAAGAAGGCGTCGTTATTTATCAGGGCGCTACTTTAGGCGGTACGGGCAAGGAAAAGGGCAAACGCCACCCGACGATAAAGCGCGGCGCGATTATTTCCGCGGGTGCAAGGGTTTTAGGCGGCTTTACCGTCGGCGAATACGCGAAAATCGGCGCTAACGCGGTAGTGCTTCGCGAAGTGCCGCCGTACGCGACGGTGGGGGGCGTCCCCGCGCATATCGTCAGAATAAACGGCAAAAACCCCGCCGATTTGGAACAGGAAAAATGCGACCCGTTGCAGGAAGAACTTTGCAACCTTCAGGGCAAGGTTTACGATTTGCAACAAAAGATTGACGAACTAAAGGCAGAAAAGCAAGGCAAAAAAGGCGGCAAAAACAAGGACTGAAAATTATGAAAATTTTTAACACTCTTTCGGGCAGAAAAGAAGAATTCGTGCCGATAAGCGGCAACGACGTGAATATGTACGCCTGCGGCATAACCGTTTCAGGCGAAGCGCATATCGGGCACGCGTATCAGGCGCTTATCTACGACATTATAAGAAAGTATCTTATCAAGTGCGGCTACAACGTAAAGTACGCGAGAAATTATACCGACGTAGACGATAAAATAATCGCGAAGTCTAACGAAACGGGTATTCCCGCCGATAAATACGCCGCCGATATGATAGAAAAAATTGACGCCGAAATGAAAAGGCTGAAAGTAGACGAACCTTCGGTATGGATAAAAGCCACCGAGAGTATGGACGACATAATCGCGTTTATTTCTAAACTCGTCGAAAAGGGCTACGCGTACGCTACCCCTAAGGGCGACGTGTATTTTTCGGTGGAAAAATTTCCGTCCTACGGCAGACTTTCGCACAGAAATCTTGGCGACGCGTTGGACGGGGTGCGCGTCGACAACGACGAAATGAAAAAAAGCCCCCTGGACTTCGCGCTGTGGAAGTCGGCAAAGGTCGGCGAACCGTTCTGGCAGTCGCCATGGGGCAACGGCAGACCGGGCTGGCATATAGAGTGTTCGGCTATGAACTACAAAACTTTCGGCGAAAGAATAGATATTCACGGCGGCGGCAGGGACTTAATCTTCCCGCACCACGAAAACGAAATTGCGCAGAGCGAAGCGCTTTCGGGCAAACAGTTCGTTAAATACTGGATTCACAACGGGCTTATTAAAGTAAACGGGCAGAAGATGAGCAAGTCTTTAGGCAACAGTCTTTTGCTAAAAGACCTTTTAGATAAGTATTCGCCGGAAACCATTAAGTTTGCGCTGCTTTCTACTAACTACCGCGGCGATATCAACATTACAGACGCGCTGTTCCCCGAAGCGGAAAAGCACCTTACGGGATTTTACGCCGTTATAAAGGAAGCGAAAGACAAGGGCGTTGTAATCGCGGGAGAAAACAAGGAGATAGACGACGCGTTCAATGCCGCTATGGACGACGACTTTAACACGGCGCTTGCGCTATCGCTGCTTTTCGGCTACTTTAAGAATATCAAGGCAAAACTTGCGGCGGGCGATAATTCTGTCGGCGCGGATATAAATCAGATAATAAAGACTTATTCGCTTTTGGGACTGTTCGGAACGCCCGCGGACGAGTTTTTAAACAGCGTTAAAGCGAAAGAGACAAGCGACATACCGCAGGAAGTCATAGAAATAGCCGAAGAACGGCTTAATTTCAGAAGAGAAAAGAACTGGGCAAAGTCCGACGAACTGCGCGATAAAATTTCCGCCTTTGGCTACGATATTAAAGACGCGAAAGACGGATATACTATAACCAGAAAAAATTAAAACGCAAAAAGGCGAAATTATGATAACTTCTAAACAATTACGCGACAAATGGATTAAATTTTACGAAAGTAAAGGACACCTTAACATAGGCGCGGTGTCTTTAATCGGCGACGGGACGACGGGCGTTATGTTCAACGTGGCGGGTATGCAACCCTTAATGCCCTATCTTTTAGGCAAACCCCACCCGTCGGGAAAGACGCGGCTTTGCAACGTTCAGGGCTGCGTGAGAACGGTTGACATAGAATCGGTCGGCGACGCTACGCACTTTACTTTCTTTGAAATGATGGGCAACTGGTCGCTCGGCGATTACTTTAAAAAAGAAAAGACCGCGTGGACTTTCGAACTTTTGACAAAAGAATTCGGGTTCGATAAAGATAAAATCTGTTCTACGGTGTTCGAAGGGAACGATAAAGCCCCGCGCGATACCGAAACGGCGGAACTTTTAAAATCGCTTGGCATAAAAGAAGAAAATATTTTCTTCCTGCCGAAGAAAGACAACTGGTGGGAATTAGAAGGCACGGTGGGCACGCCCTGCGGGCCTGATAACGAGTGGTTTTATCCGAGAGACGGTAAAGGAAACTCTTCCGACTTTTTAACGGGCAATAGATACGTGGAAATCGGCAACGACGTGTATATGCAGTATAAAAAGACGGCGACCGGCTACGAAGAACTGTCGAATAAAAACGTCGATACGGGCTTCGGGCTGGACAGGCTGTTGCTCTTTTTAAACGGCTATGACGACGGGTATAAAACCGACTTATTTAGCGGCGCGATAAACTATCTTGAAAAGGTTTCGGGCAAAAATTACGATACGGATGAAAAGGCGAGAAAGGCTATGCGTATTATCGCCGACCATACCCGTACTTCGGTTATGCTTATAGGCGATATAAACGGAATACTTCCATCTAATACGGGCGCGGGGTATATTTTAAGACGATTGCTTCGCCGCGCGATAAGGTATTGCAGGGATTTGGGGGTAGACGCCGCCGAAATGATAGGCGTTGCCAAGGTGTTTATAGAACAAGTTTACGATACCGCGTACCCCTTGCTTATCGAAAAGGAAAACTATATTTTAGACGAGATAGAAAAGGAAACCAAAAAATTCCAAGCGACGCTTGCCGCGGGAATTAAAGAGTTTGAAAAGTGCATAACGGGTATGGAGCGCAAGAACGCGTTTATGAAGGAAAAAGATTCGTCTTATATCCCCGAAACGGAGATGACGGGCAAGCAGGCGTTTAGATTATACGATACGTTCGGTTTCCCGCTGGAACTAACCAAAGAACTCGCCGCCGAAAAGGGCATAACCGTCGATGAAAAGGGATTTAGCGAAGCGTTTAAAGTTCACCAGGAAATAAGCAAGGCGCAGGCTGGTCAGGCAAAAGGCGGCTTAACCGAAAGGACTGAAATGACCACCCGCTACCATACCGCAACGCACATTATGCTTGCGGGACTTCGTAAAATGTTCGGGAATAAGACCGAACAAAAGGGTTCTAATATCAACGAAGAGCGTATGCGTTTCGATTTTAACTGCGACCACAAGATGACCGACGAAGAGTTAAAAGAACTTGAAAAGTTCGTCAACGACGCGATAGCGGCGAAAATCGACGTGGTACGCAGCGAGCTGCCGTACAACAAGGCGGTAGCGGAAGGCGCGTACGGCGTTTTTAACCCCACTTCGCAGGACGAAATAGTTTCTATATATACGATAGGGAACGTTGACAAGCAGATTTGCGGCGGCCCGCACGTAAATAACACCGCGGAACTCGGCGTGTTCAAGATTACCAAAGAAGAAAGTTCTTCCGCGGGTGTTAGAAGAATTAAGGCGGTGTTAAAATAAAGGAGATGAGTTATATGAAAAAACTGTTGACGATTTTTATTTTGTGTTTAGTTTTTTCGTTCTGCGCCGTAGGCTTTGCCGCTTGCGGTGGCGACAATAGCGAGCCTGAACAGGGGCAGTCCGCACAAAGCGATTATTTAACGAAAGCGCAACTTTCGGCGGGTTATAAACTTGTGGCAAAAGCCGCTTGGGCAAAACTCGGCTTTGAAAACGTGTTGGAAGAAGAAACCGCTACTACTACGTTTTCGGCTTATAGCGCGGCTCTTCCCGAAACGGGCGTAAAACTGACGGAAGGTACTTTTAACTGGGCGGCACTGCGCGGCAATGCGGGTGCAAGCGTTGCGCTTATCAATATGATTGGCGATTATTATAAAAACGAAAATTTCGTAATTACGGATAAAGTCGTTTCTTTCGAAATAGAGGACGTGTTTTACTCGCCAAGCGGAGAGCAGGTAAGAACACCATCCACGTTATTTATACGTCCGAAGATTGACGTGGCAAATAAAAGGGTTGAGATAGAATTGCGGATGAAAAACGAACAATACGATAATTATTATTATTTCGACCTCGGTTTTGATTTTGAAACGGAAACTCTCAATTATTTTGTGTTCGGACTTCACGTTATGGGCACGTATTCAATGCAAAAAATGGATACTAACGGCGATTTTTATTTTGCTAACGACGGCGGTGCGGACGGTGAAGAGATGTTGCCGTCGGCAGAGTTTATAGCGGCAGTCGATAGATTAGAAGCCGATTTCAAAACGGCTATTGCAGACGGTTTAACTCTTACGGGGAATTTCCAGAGCGAATACGATAATTTCGGCACCGTCAGTTCAAAGATATTTTTTGACTCCGTCAATTCGGTAAACGATAATGGTAATGGGCAAGGACAAGGCGGAGAAGATAAAACAGTTTTGACTGCCGATACCGATTTTTCCGCGCTCGTTTCCGAAAGGTTGACTAAAATAGAGTGGCAAAAGGCTTTCAGCGAACAAAATTTTAACAATTGTGCCATTAAGCACGAAAACGAATATTATGATAACAGAGTAGATTTCAGATATTCCGAAGTAGACGGCGAGAATAAATATGTGTTTTTTGAGTTGTATAAAAACGATGTCGACAATGGTAAATCTTATCATGCAATAGTCGGAAACGAATATTTAGACTATATGAAGGGAAAAGGGAGCAATGATTACATAAAAAGCGTCCTTTCAGTTAAAAATCCCGACTATGAAGACGAAATCAGTTGGCAAATGTCGTATACTTTCATTATGCCGACCTTTGCCGATTTTTACGATGATTTCATGTACAGCGATACGGATAACGCTTACGTTTATCACGGGGATGAAGGGTTAGAAAGTAATTCGCCTATGGAAGGCTGGAATATGTCCTATAAAAATATCGTAATTAAATTTATAAACGGCAAAGTTGCCTGTATATCCGCTGAAAGTTTGCATGGCGACGACGGTGTTTATAAGTGGTTCGTGTTCGATTATGGAACGACAAACGTGGTTTTGCCGACGGAATATATCGACGCTTCTGACCTTGAACCTGACGAGCCGAATCCGTCGGAAGACGAAAATGTTTTGACGGCAGACGAGTTTTTGGATTGGCTTGCCGAAACGGAAACTGCTTCTTATAGCGATCAAAGCAAGCATTATGCGACGGTAACGGGCAGTTACGCTACGCAAGGCGGCGGAAAACCCGACCAAAACTATTCCGGCACGTATAGTTTATTTTATGAACTCGATAAGGAAGAATATGGACACGCATATGCTTTAATCTTTCTTGAAGACGACGGTCAGGTGGGTTTAGACGTTTTGGGATTTAGCGGCGCAATAGAAAAAACTATTACTTTGGCGCAGGACGGTACTTTT
>ODAI014089647.1_pt1 | contig 13150 bp, 10 predicted proteins | sample 1539321 | NCBI WGS metagenome assembly ODAI01 (sample SAMN02144231, study PRJEB22623) | gut metagenome | biome: sheep rumen | host: Ovis aries | place: New Zealand | reverse complement strand
TCATCGCTTACAAGCGGCTGCTTGCCCGAAAGAGGGTCTACAATACTAAGGCGTTCATGGCTCAAAATTGCATTATCGCCGGTATAGATACCACTCCAGTCCGGACCTCGATGCCGGATTTTTTTACTCATTTCCAGAACCTGTGCACGAAGCTCCTCGCGCAGGCCCTCTCCAATCGGCTGACTGCCACTGTTTAAATCGAAACATCCTACAAAACCGCACATACGCAAATCGAAGAAACCTTAATCGGGTTTCCCTTTACCTCCAGGCAAAAAAAATGGCGACTCCGCTGGTATGCGAAGTCGCCATTGACTTTGTATGTCTTCAATATATCATTTTTGAGCAATTATGGGAAGAGCTTTCTGCATTCAAGATAAAAGCGTTTTTCGTCGGCTTCGCCCATACTAAAGCTTTTGCGTGGGAGGGGTCCGGGGCCGGCATTTCGGACAATGGAAAAAGTGTTCTTACTTATAAGGCATTCCGCATTCAGGCAAACAGCTTTGGTTTTATAATCTTATAACACCATCACCGGTTTCGCAGACAAAGAAGCCTGCTTTATAACCGATTGCTGCTTCGTATGCTTTCTGAACGTTTTCGATAAATGAATCGATTTTGTCTTTGTGAACAAGCGCAATAGCACAACCACCAAAGCCTGCTCCTGTCATTCTGGCGCCAAGACAGCCTTCCTGCTTTTGAGAAGTTTCGGCAAGAGTATCGAGCTCTATTCCTGTTACTTCATAATCGTCTTTTAATGATTTGTGACTTGCATTCAAAAGCTGACCCAGTCTTACAAGGTCGCCTTCTTTAAGAACCTGAGCCGCATCAATTACTCTCTGATTCTCTGCAATACAGTGACGGGCACGTTTGTTCAAAATTGGATCTGCAACAAAAGCAGAATCTTTTTCCCAATCTGCAGGTGAAAGTTCACACAAAGCAGAAATCTTAACTCCGTTGTTCTGAAGGATTTTCAAAGCTTCTTCGCACTGACCACGTCGTTCATTATATTTTGAATCTGCGAGTTTACGAACCTTGTTTGTGTTCATTACAACAAATCTGTAATCACCAAGTTCAAGCGGAACATATTCATATTCAAGTGTATTGCAATCAAGAAGCTCTGCGTGATTTTTCTTTCCTGTTGCAATTATAAACTGATCCATAATTCCGCACTTTACATTCATAAAATTGTGTTCGCTCATCTGTCCAAGCTTTGCAATTTCTATGCGGTCAAGATTAAAACCAAAAGTATCGATTACTGCATACGCAAAACCACATTCAAGCGCAGACGAAGAAGAAATGCCGCCGCCAGCCGGAATATTTGATGCCATAAGAATTTCAAATCCGCAATCAAAAGAAAAACCGCGTTCCTTAAGCTGCTGCAAAATTCCGTTCAAATAATTTGCATAATCATTTGCCTCGTCGTAAACAAATGTCTGATTTATATCAAACTCAAAGCTTCCGGGGAAACGTACATCGTTATATAAAATCTTTGTGTCATTTCGTTTTCTGATTGCAATATAAAGATATCTGTTTATGCTTGCAGGAAAAACCTTGCCGCCGTTGTAATCAATATGTTCTCCGATTATGTTAATTCTGGCAGGAGACGAATAAATTCGAATTTCTGTGCCATTTTCGCCGTACATCTTAACAAAGGCTTCTTTGAGTCCTTCTGGTGTATATTCCTTTACAGTTATATCATTTATCATTTTTCTTCTCCTGTTTTTTTACTGTTTATAATGTCGAAACAAATCTTTCAAAAGCATTTAGCCCTTCTGGTGTACATTTGTAAACGCCCGCGTGCTCTAAAACCCTGCTGAATACAATTCCGGTTTCTTTTTTGATTATCTCCAGAGTTTCTTCCTCGGATTTGTTTTCAAAAGAACCGTACTTGTCTTTAAGCTCGTCCATCCAGTCTGCATGTTTCTGGAGTGTTTCATCGCTTTTTATGTCCCTGTTCTGGATAAGGGCTTGTGCAAGTGCTTTAAGCTCTGTTTTTAGTCTGCCGGGAAGAATTGCCAGCCCCATTACTTCAATCAAACCAATATTTTCTTTTTTTATATGATGAAGTTCTGCATGAGGATGATAAACTCCAAGCGGATGCTCTGGTGTTGTAATATTATTTCGAAGAACTAAATCCATTTCGTAAAGCTCACCGCGTCTGCGTGCAATCGGATTGAGTGTATTGTGCTTTTCGCCGTCTGTTTCTGCAAAAATAAATGCCTGCTCATCTGTATAATTTCGCCATGCGCCAAGCACGTGATCTGCAAGCTCAACAAGCCTGTTCTTGTCTGCACTTTTTATTCGCAGAACAGACATAGGCCATTTAACAATGCCGGTTTCTACATCTTCAAAGCCTTTTATTGTGATTTTTTTAAGAATCGGAGCCTTTGCCATTGGAAAATCATAAGCTCCACCCTGAAAATGATCATGAGTAAGAATAGAACCGCCCACAATAGGAAGATCTGCGTTGCTTCCAAGAATGTAATGCGGAAATTTAGTAACAAAATCAAGCAGCCGTTCGAATGTTTTTCTTGAAATTTGCATTGGAACATGATCTTTATTAAATACAATGCAATGTTCATTATAGTAAACATACGGTGAATACTGAAAACCCCACTGCTCGCCTGCAAGTTCAACAGGAATAACCCTGTGATTGTGTCGTGACGGATGATTTAATCTTCCTGCATAACCTACGTTTTCTTTACAAAGAAGGCAGCTCGGATAGCTTATATTCTTTGCATTTTTTGCGGCAGCAATTGCTTTTGGGTCTTTTTCGGGCTTAGACAGGTTAATTGTAATGTCCATGTCGCCGAATTCTGTGCTGCTCAGCCATTTTACATCGCGGCAAATCCTGTAACGTCTTATATAATCTGTGTCCTGGCTGAACTTATAGAACCAGTCTGTTGCTTCCTTAGCAGATTTTTTATACAGTTCATTAAACTTTTCTATGATATTTGAAGGTCTGTCTGTCATAACAGCCATTAATTGTGTATCAAACAGGTCTCTGGCTGCTATACTTCCGCCTTCTATAAGCTTTTGTTCTACTGCGTAATCAAGAATATTGTTTAAAATTGCTTCAAGCTCGCTGATTTCTACGTCCGGAATACAGGCTGCCTGCTCTGCGCTTTCAAAACCGTCGAGTTTAAGCGCAAAAAGAAGCTGATTCTTTACAAAAATCAGATCTTCCTGTTGAATGAGTCCTGTTTTTAATCCGTAAGCCGCAAGCTTGTTAATGTTTTCAAAAATACTCATATATTTCTGCTCTAAATTATGTTTTCTCTAAAATATATATCTATAGGCATATCTATTCTTGAAGGCACCTGCTGATGAAGCATGCATGACTGATAAAGCTTTAACACTGCTTCTGAGCCCTGCTGATCCGGTCTCTGTCCTATAAGACAATCAATACTGCCGTTCAAAAGGCCTTCCCTATTCTTTTCTACAAGATCATAACCTACAACTGTTACTCTGCTCTTTAATCCACTATCTACAAGATAATATGTTGCAAGCGTAACTTCGGCATGAGGTACAAATACGCCCTTTATATCATTATGACGTTCAAATAAATCCTTCATAAAGTTATAAAAGCCCAGTTCCGATATATCTGTGCAAATTTCATTAAGAACTGTAGAGCCTGCATCCTTCTGAATGTAATCTGTAAAGCCTCTTACTCTTTCTCTAAGGTTATAACCCGAAGAATACATTGTAATACATGCAAATTTACCGCTTCCTTCGAACATCCGCATGATTCTGCCGGCACAATAACCGCCTTTATATGGATTCTGGGCAACTGTTACAAGAGGCTGCATTGTTACAAGAGGTGTATCTATAAAAACAAAAGGCTTTCCTTCCAGTTTTGCTATTATTTCCATATGTTCTTCTGGAACTACAGGAGTAGTAATAAGTGCATCGATCGGGGTTTCGAACAATTGATTGCTTTTTTTAAGGGCATCACCCGAAATCTGACGGTCAAATGTTACAAGACGTAATTCAATCTTAAAAGGGCTGAGCTGTTCAACTGCCTGATTCATTCCTTCGAACAGACATTTGTAATAATCATCTCCAGTTTCGAGAATTGGTAATAAAACTCCTATTACAAATGGTTTATTACTTTTAAGCTGACTTGCTATAGGATTAGGCTGATAGCCGTATTTATCTATGATTGAGAGAATCTGTTCTTTTGTCTTTTCTGAAACGCCTTTTCTATTATGTATAACCCGGTCTACCGTACCAACCGAGACGTTTGCATGTTTTGCAATTTCTGCAAGTGTCATAAAATGCCCCTTTCGTGAACGAACACAATTTTACAATATCACAACATTTTTACAAATGCAAATAATTCTTTTAAAAAAAGCGAAAATTCTTCGGAAATACAGCTTTTTTAACGAATTTTTGCATTTTTTGCAAAATTTTGTTTGACATTTGAAATATTCAGAGTTATAAAATAAGTATAGCGTTATCGTACACGATAACATAGGAGGAAAACAAATGAAAAAAATCGTTTTGGTTATGCTCTTAGCTGTAACAGCAATGAGTATGGTTTTTGCTGCAACTAAGAAGACAAAGAAAACTACAGTACAGAACAAGGACAAACCACTTGTATTCTTTAACCGTCAGCCATCTGATCCTAAATCAGGAAAAATCGATACAGCTGCAGTTAACTGGAATGCTAAAACTTACTATGTAGGTTTTGATGCAGCTGGTGGTGGTGCAGTACAGGGAAAACTTATTACTGACTATCTCGCTAGCGCAGATCCAGCAGTAATCGACCGCAATGGTGATGGAATCATCGGTTATGTACTTTGCATTGGTGACGTTGGACACAACGACTCTAAGGCTCGTACAGAAGGTATCCGCAAGGCTCTTGGTACATGGGCTGGTTCTACAGATCCAACAGTTAAACAGGAAGGTTCTGTTGTTGTAGGCGGAAAAACATTCAAAGTAGTAGAACTCGAAGGAAAGGCTATGACTGGTACTGATGGTTCTACATGGAACGCAAATGCTGCTACAGAAGCTATGGGCGGATGGGCAACAAAGTTCGGTAAGTCAATTGACCTCGTAGTATCTAACAACGACGGTATGGCTATGGGATGTCTCCAGGCATCTAACTACCCAGCTGGTGTTCCAATCTTCGGTTATGATGCTAACGCAGACGCTATAGAAGCAATTGGTACTGGAAAACTTTCTGGAACTGTATCACAGAACGTAGATGCACAGGCTGCAGGTACTCTTCAGGTTATCCGCAACCTTCTCGACGGTCTTACAGGTGCAGACGTATATACAAAAGGTTTCACTGTACCAGATCAGTACGGAAACAAGATTACTCCAGAAGTTCAGTATAAAGCTGATCAGCGCGGACTTTTCGCTCTCAACGCTGGTGTAAACAAGGACAACTGGAAGTTGTACACAGAAGGTACACGCGACCCTGGAATTAAACAGACAAAGGCAGAAAAGAAAAAGGTCCTCCTTACAATTTACAACTCAGCTGATAACTTCCTTTCTTCAAGCTACCTTCCAGCACTTCGCTACTATGCTCCACTTATGGGCATTGATCTGACAGTAGTTCAGGGTGATGGTCAGTCAGAAGCAAGCTGTCTTGATAAGTTCACAAACCTTAAGAACTTTGATGCTTATGCAATCAACATGGTTAAGACAAACTCTGCTGCAGACTACACAGACAAGCTTAAGTACTAATCTTAGCTACACCTGATTTTCAGGTTACTGAGCCTGTAGAAACGCAACGACAGTTTTTACAGGCTCTTTTTTAAAACAAATACGGTAATAATATGAGTGATACAGTACTTGAAATAAAAAACCTTTCAAAATCATTTGCAAAGAACCAGGTTCTCACCAGCATCAATCTTTCTGTTAAAAAGGGCTCAGTTATGGGTCTTATGGGAGAAAACGGTGCCGGAAAATCAACCATGATGAAATGTCTTTTTGGTATCTATGCAAAAGATGAAGGACAAATTTCACTACTTGGGAAACCAATTGATTTTAAGAGTCCAAAAGATGCTCTTGAAAACGGTATAGCAATGGTTCATCAGGAATTGAACCAGTGCCTTGATAGAACAGTTACCGACAATCTGTTTCTTGGAAGATATCCAAAAAAATTCGGTGTTATTGATGAAGCTAAAATGGAGAAAGAAACTAACAAGCTTTTTTCTTCTCTTAATATGAACATCAACTCCCGAACTATCATGCGAACAATGTCTGTTTCTCAAAGACAAATGGTTGAAATTGCAAAAGCAGTTTCTTATGATGCAAAGCTGATAGTTCTTGATGAGCCTACTTCGTCATTAACAGAAAATGAAATTAAGAAACTATTTTCTATAGTAAATGACTTAAAGGCAAAGGGTGTTTCCTTTGTTTATATTTCTCACAAAATGGACGAAATCTTCGAAATTTGTGATGAAGTATCCGTGCTCCGCGATGGAAACATGGTATTAACAAAGGCAGTTAAAGATACGAATATGAACGAGCTTATCTCGGCAATGGTTGGACGTTCTCTTGATAAGCGTTACCCGGATGTTGATAACAATCCCGGCGATATATATTTTGAAGTTAAAAATCTTACAACAAAATTCGATCCTGTCCTGGAAGATATTTCCTTCTCTGTAAAAAAAGGAGAAATCTTTGGTCTGTATGGACTTGTTGGAGCTGGACGAAGTGAGCTTCTGGAATCTTTGTTTGGAGTAAGAACTCTTGCTTCGGGCGAAATTGTCCTTGATGGAAAGCCTCTCCGCTTCCAGAGCAGTAAGGATGCAATGGCTCACAACTTTGCACTTGTAACAGAGGAACGCAAGCTCAACGGAATGTTTGGAAAAGATACAATCAAATACAATACTGTAATTACAAACCTTGAACAGTATAAAACACACGGTATTCTTTCTGAACGAAAAATGGCCGAAGCAGCTACCCGCGAAGTTGCAGTTATGCATACAAAATGTACTTCTATTGAAGAAAACATTTCGGCACTCTCTGGGGGAAACCAGCAGAAGGTAATCATTGGAAAATGGCTTGAACGAAAGCCTGATATTTTCCTTATGGATGAGCCTACTCGTGGTATTGACGTTGGTGCAAAGTATGAAATCTACCAGCTGATTATTCAAATGGCAAAAGAAGGAAAAACAATTATTGTTGTTTCCAGCGAAATGCCTGAAATCTTAGGTATTACGAACAGAATTGCCGTTATGTCTAACCACCGCCTGGCTGGAATTGTAAATACAAAAGAAACTAATCAGGAAGAGCTTTTGCGCCTTTCTGCTAAATATTTGTAATGAGAAAGGAGTTATATATGGCAGATTTTAATACTGAAATAGAACAAATGCAGGCCGAAAGCCTTAAGCAGCTCGAAAAAGACATTGCTTCTAAAAGTGTAAAACCGCTCGAAGAAGATGAAGTTCTTAAAAAATATTCTGAGCAGCTTGCCGAATTACGAAAGGATCCGTCCCGCAAATCAGAAGCAGCAGAGCTTTCCAAAAAGGCTGTTGCTTATGCAAACATCGTTGCAAATGCTTACATTAAGCAGGTAACAGAAGAACAGAATGCCCTCGAAAAGGAAAGCAAAGAAAAATACAATAAGCGCGTAATTGAAATAAGAGCAAATACTGCAAGCCGCGTTGCCGCTCTTTCTTCAAAAGAAGAAATTAACGTAGCTAAATACGAAGGCCAGTCTGCACTTTTTGATGCAAAGAACAAGTTCCTTAGCGAAATTTACAAATGCAAGAGTGCAAAAAATCAGGCATTTATTGATCATGTAATGTTCAACCGCGCTCTCCGTGACGGAAGAACAAACTTCAAAGAAAACATGACAATGAGTTACATGAATTACATCAACAACTTTAAGATGTCAAAATTCATGCTCGAAAACGGCTTGTACATTGCAATCCTTATCTTCTTTATTGTTTGTGCAATCATTGCTCCACTTTCAGGAAACGGACAGCTTTTCTCTCTTCCTAATATCCTGACTATTCTTGAACAGTCATCAACAAGAATGTTCTATGCACTTGGTGTTGCAGGACTTATTCTTATTGCCGGTACAGACTTGAGTGTTTGCCGAATGGTAGCTCTTGGTTCTGTAACAACAGGTCTTATTCTTCACCCTACACAGAATATTGTTGCTTTCTTTGGAATGGAACCTTGGGACTTCACAGGTCTTCCAATGGGACTCCGCCTTGTAATGGCACTGTTCCTTTCGATTGCACTTTGTGTAATGTTCTCAAGCTTCTCCGGTTTCTTCTCGGCAAAGTTTAAGATCCATCCGTTCATTTCTACACTTTCGGCTCAATTGATTATTTACGGTCTTCTGTTCTTTGGAACAAGTGGTACTCCGGTTGGTTCTATTGATCCAAATGTTAAGGATTTGATTGGTGGACGCTGGATTCTTGGAGAAATAAACGGCGATTTAATTACCTTCCCTAAACTGATTATTCCGGCAATCTTTGCCATATTCGTAGCATGGTTTATCTGGAATAAAACTACATTTGGTAAAAACATGTATGCCGTAGGTGGAAATGCCGAAGCAGCAGCAGTAAGTGGTATCAACGTATTTGCAGTAACAATGGGAATCTTTATTATGGCAGGTATCTTCTACGGATGTGGTGCCTTCCTCGAAGCATTCCGTGCAAACGCAAGTGCCGGTACTGGTCAGGGCTTTGAGCTCGACGCCATTGCAGCCTGTGTAGTTGGAGGTATTTCTTTCAACGGTGGTATCGGTAAAATCCGTGGAGCAGTATTAGGTGTAATCATCTTTACAGGTCTTACATACTGTCTTACATTCCTTGGAATTGATACTAACCTTCAGTTCGTATTCAAAGGATTAATTCTTATAGCAGCAGTAGCACTTGATAGCGTTAAGTACTTGAAGCGCAAGTAATTAAAAAAACTACTAAAAATTATTTTTTCCTGGAAGAAACCTTCCCTCTTCCAGGATTTTTTTTGCCCTGATGATTTTTAACAGATTTTAAGATCGTCTGCGAATTCGTAAACAAAAGCAGGAATATTATTCCTTGCCAGAAGTGCTAAAAAATTAATCAAATAATTTTCTGCATTCCAGATAGAATCGTTTTTCGTCTGCTTCGCCCATACTAAAGCTTTTGCGTGGTAAAGGTCCGCGTCCATTTATTGTTTCAAAGAAAGAATCTTTTGCAATCGGTGGCAGGAGGATTCCTACAGCACCAGGCTTTTTACCAAGGCCGAGAACTTCTTCGCTTCCGTGGATGTAGTCGATTTCAGGGGCGGCAGATCTGGCGGTACCGGCACCTGCTGTTCCAAGCCCCTTCAAAAACTTATCAATCTCAGGCTGAAGGCGTGAAACTGCAAGTTCCTTTATTGGAGTACGAAGTAATACAAACTTCTGTGCCCCATTCTCATCAAGGTAATCAAATCCAAAATCAGCGCTGGAAGCACGAACGGCAGCCTCAAGTTCACTCTGCCCTGCAACTTCGCTCACTGTGCCGCCAAGAGCAGCAGCCAGATTTTTAATGAGGGCGTCTGCATCAACATTAAAAATAACACGGTGAATAGGCTCAAAGGTCAGACCCTTGTCATAAATATTTACAACTTCAATCAAAGCAAATCGAACAGGATTTTCTGCAAGTTCAGTCTCATCAGCGCCACCTGCAATAAGCTCTGCCTTGTATTCATCCCAAACAGCTTTTGCAGTCGCAAGAGAATGGTTTCCGTCTCCAACTGCAAAAAGGAAGGTTGAACCATCGGCAGCAGTATTGGCATCGGCAATTTTGTTGAGGGCATCGGTTACGGCTGCAATGTCGCCATCAGAATAAAGTCCCCAGCCGGTAATTGAACCGCCCTTACACATAAGGTCACCCTGATACAAAGGCTTGCGTCCCTCTCCTGCAGTAATGCGCTGGGCACCACCAATCAGCAAATCATCCTTGTCATTTACAAGCAGCATGATATGAGGAAGCTCAAGCGGCGCACCCTTACGGATTTCTTTGCGTGGTGGAATGCGGTCTACAATTGTAGCTTCTGTTGCACGGATATTTGCCTTGCTGAAGGGCTTCCATTCATAAGTTTCAAGGTCTATCTGAGCAACAAGTCCGCGGCGCATACGACCAAAGGCGGTTTTTCTTTCTATGTAGATAAAGCCATTGAATGGGGGAGCAAAGACATCGCCCGCAAGATATTCCTTCATTGTCTGGCGGATTTTTGCAATGCGTTCAGGTTTATCCGGCGAGTTCAGGTAAACTTCGGGCAAAATCAAATTAAGAGTAGAAGGCCCGTCGCCTGCAGCAGCTTCTGCCTTTTTCCAATATTCTTTATCCTGTGTGTACTGATCGCAGGCAATCACAGACCATTTATTCAAAGGTGTATCAGCCGGCAGCAAAATCTCCGGCACTCTAAGTCCAAGTTCTTTTAATGTTTTCATAGGGCTAGTATATAGAGTTAAATGGATTTTTTCTATATAAAATCAGATAATGATTTTTTACTTGAAGCTTTGTAATAAATCATAGATAATTTCAATGAGGAAAAAATGGCAAAACTGATTTCATGGAATATAGATTCAATTAATGCAGCGCTCACTTCTACTTCTGACAGAGCCCTGCTTTCTCAAGGAGTGTTGAAAAAACTTGGCGGCTACGATGCAGATGTAATTGCAATTCAGGAAACAAAACTTCCGGCGGAGGGACCTTCAGAAAAACATCTGGAGCTGCTCTCTCAATATTTTCCGGGCTATAAAATTGAATGGCTTTCTTCTGAACCTCCTGCAAAAAAAGGTTATGCCGGAACAATGATTTTATATAAGGAAGGTCTTACTGCAAAACGAGAAGTTCCAAAGCTTGGAGCCCCCGACACCATGGATGACGAAGGCCGCCTGCTTACCCTTGAATTTGATAATTTTTATTTTGTAAATGTTTATACTCCAAATTCCGGAGACGGACTCAAAAGACTTGCAGACCGCCAGAAGTGGGATGCCCTCTATGCCGATTACCTTGCTAAGCTGGATTCAAAGAAACCTGTCATTGCCTGCGGAGATTTTAATGTTGCCCACAAAGAAATTGATCTTGCAAATCCGGCAAGCAATCATTTTTCGGCTGGCTTTACAGATGAAGAACGCGAAGGCTTTACAAAGCTGCTGGCCCGAGGCTTTACCGACAGCTTCCGTTTTGTGCATGGAGATGTAAAGGATATTTATTCCTGGTGGGGCCAGAGAATTAAAACCTCCAAGATAAACAACTCGGGCTGGCGGATTGATTATTTTTTAGTAAGCGACCGCATCAAAGAAAAAATCACAAAATCCGAAATGATTGATTCAGGCCCGCGTCAGGATCACACTCCAATTCTTCTTGAAATTGACCTGGACCTGTAATTATTTTAATAGCAGAAAAGAATGACTAAAAAAATTATTATTAAACAAGACACTGTTACATTTTCGCTTTTCCGCACAATGCTTTTTGTGGCAGCGCTCTTTCTGGGAGTGCTTACCGCTTGTACCTCCACAAAGGGCCTTTCCACCCCGCAGATTACTGATGACTCTGATTTTATTCCAGACGAATTTGCATGGCAGCCGGTAGCCCACGGAATTGACAGTTTTGATTTTGAAAACCCAGCTCTGCCTCTTATTTATCATGCGGTAAGAATTGATTTGACAAACGAAGCTCTTGAACTTGTATATTATCCTGATTTACAGACAAAAATAGATAAGTCGGACCACTTTGCAGGCCTGACAACTTTGGATTTTGCAAAGCGCAATAAATGTACTGTTGCAATAAACGCGTCTCCCTTTGATGGACGCTTCCGCCGTAAAAAAATCATCGGACTTCATTCAATTGACCATACAGTGTTAGCAGCTCCTAACAAGCACTACGCAGCCCTTGCTTTTTCAAAAGGCACAGACGGCAAGGGTTACAGCGCTCACCTCATAAAAAATCAGAACTTCGACTGTGCAGAAAAATATGACTTTGTTTTTGGCGGATTTTTTGCAGTTCTTATAGACGGCGAACTCCTGCCCTATAACGAAATCTATAACTCCCGAACAGGAGCAGGTATTTCGAAAGATGGAAAAACCTTGTATCTTTTACTTGTAGAAGGCGAAGAACCCTCCTGCAGTTCCGGACTCACCTACCCCCAGTGTGGGAAAATTTTTGCTGCAATGGGCTGTTCAAATGCCCTTGAGTTTGATGGTGGTGGTTCTTCACAATTATGTATAAATGGTGCCAGTGTTTTAAACTATAAAACCACCCGCCTTCAGGCAAACAGTTTTGGCTTTAGAACAAAGCTTGAGGAAGAATAATGGCTCAGACACAATCGCAGCAGCAGACGCAAAAACAGATTCAAAAGCTTTCTCAAATACAGATTCAGGCTTTAAAATATCTGGCCATGAACTCCCGGGATCTTCGCGACGAAATTTTAAAAGCTGCCGAAGAAAATCCTGCTATTGAAATTATTTCTGACCCCTTCAAGGCCTCACGGGAACAATATTCTTCACGAACATCCTCTTCGGGTACTCTTGCCTCCGATACAAACCAGCTGGCACTTGATGCTCTTGAAGACAGGGGCGAAACACTACAGCAGCATCTTATGAAACAGCTGAACCTTACAAAACTCAGCCCGGATGAATATGAAATCTGTCAAAAACTTATTCATAACCTTGATAAAAACGGTTGTTATGGTTCCATGCGAGCTCCCGAAACTTTGCTCGATAGAAGCCGCCCGGCTCAGACAAAAAAGATGCTGGAAAAATGTATTGACCGCATCCAGCGAATGGACCCTATTGGAACCTGCTGCAAAAATCCGGAAGAAAGCCTTTTTATTCAGGCAAAAATCGCTGGAGACGCACCTCCACTTGCTCTTTTTATTCTGGACGGAAATCTTGAGTTATTAAAATCTCCGGCCCCTGAAAGAGTTTTAAAAAGATTAAAGGATTACCTGCGCAGCTATCATTCCAAATCCTTTGCACCAAAAATAGTACTTGATGACATTGAGCTTGATGAAGATCTTGTTGAACAGTCTATAAAATACATCACCTCTCTTAATCCGCGTCCTGCCAGTGGATATATTTCTGATACTTCACAGGCCGATTTTAACAGCCTTGATGTAATTCTTTCTGTTGAAAAAAAGCCCGGCTCAGTTTCTGCAGATGATTTTGAAAACGGAATTATTTCATCAGGAAATCCGGATTTTCACT
>ODAI012236464.1_pt1 | contig 13150 bp, 12 predicted proteins | sample 1539321 | NCBI WGS metagenome assembly ODAI01 (sample SAMN02144231, study PRJEB22623) | gut metagenome | biome: sheep rumen | host: Ovis aries | place: New Zealand | reverse complement strand
TGCAAGGTCGTAGTTGTCACCCGGACCATAAAGATTCGTGGGCATCACCGAAAGATAATTCGTTCCGTACTCAAAATTGTACTTCTGGCACAACTTTATTACACTGATTTTCGCCATTGCATATGCATCGTTTGTGGGTTCAAGTGCTCCTGTCAAAAGAGACTTTTCCTCAAGCGGCTGGGGAGCCATCTTCGGATAGATGCAGGTTGAACCGAGGTTCATAAGCTTTTTAACTCCGTTCTGCCGGGATGCTTCGACAACATTGAATCCAATCATCATATTGTCATAAATAAACCGGGCCGGATGCTCGGAGTTGATTCCAATACCCCCGACATGAGCCGCCGCAAGAAAAACATACTCAGGCTTTTCCTTCTCAAAAAACTCATTGACCTCCGCCTGACAGCAAAGATCAAGCTCGCTGTGGGTTCTTGTGACAATGTTTGAATAACCTTTGTCCCTTAAATTTCTAAGAATTGCCCCGCCGACAAGTCCGCGGTGACCTGCCACGAAAATCTTTGAATTCTTTTCCAAATCAATCTCCCGATGATTATTTATAGTATAGTATGCCTTTGTAATCATTCACTTTACGAATAATATTCTTTCAATATCCGCTGAACTGAAGTTCATACATTGCGAATTATCTTGCTCTTGTTACCCTTTCGTTCTTCACGTAATCCATGTCGTGCTGCATCATTATATGCACCAGTTCGGGGAAGCTTGTCTTTGTGGGATTCCAACCGAGTCTGGTCTTTGCCTTTGTCGGGTCTCCCAGAAGGGTCTCCACTTCGGCAGGACGGAAATACTTGGGATCCACTTCAATCAGGACCTCGCCAGTCTTTTTGTCGAAGCCCTTTTCATCGACTCCCTCGCCCTTGAATTCAATGTCGATTCCGGCTTCCTTGAATGCAAGCAGACAGAACTCGCGCACGGAATGCTGCTCACCGGTTGCAACAACAAAATCATCCGGTTTTTCCTGCTGCAGAATCAGCCACATACATTCCACATAATCTTTGGCATATCCCCAGTCACGCAGTGCGTTCAAGTTTCCAAGATAAAGCTTTTTCTGAAATCCCTGAGCGATTCGGCTTGCGGCCAATGTGATTTTCCTTGTAACAAATGTTTCACCGCGGCGCTCAGATTCGTGGTTGAAGAGAATTCCGTTTGCACAGAACATTCCATAGCTTTCACGATAATTTTTCATTATCCAATAGCCGTACAGCTTTGCAACCGCATAGGGGCTTCTCGGGTAGAACGGGGTCGTCTCCTTCTGCGGCACTTCCTGAACCAGTCCGAAGAGTTCCGAAGTTGAAGCCTGATAAATGCGGCAGGTCTTTTCCATGTCCAGGAAATGAACGGCCTCAAGAATGCGGAGGACTCCTGTTGCATCGGTGTCCGCGGTGTATTCAGGAACATCGAAACTCACCTTCACATGGCTCTGGGCGGCAAGATTGTAGATTTCAGTGGGTTTTATCTCGCGGATAAGGCGGATGAGGCTTTCGCTGTCGGTGAGGTCGCCGTAGTGGAGCTTCACTTTTTTGTCCTTGTGCATATCCTCAATCAAATCATCTATATACAGGTGCTCGATTCTGCCGGTGTTGAACGACGATGAGCGGCGGATGATTCCGTGCACCTCGTAACCCTTGTCCAAAAGAAATTCTGCAAGAAATGATCCGTCCTGTCCGGTAATTCCTGTGATGAGAGCGATTTTGTCTGCCATTGATAATCCTCGATATAAAAAATGTGTTTTTCAGTCCAAATTGCACGGCTCCGCCCTTCCGTACTCAGCAGAAGCCTTTCGGTACGCCACGCGGAACCTCCGCGCGAAGGTGCTGTGAACGCCGTGCTTGCCTACGCATCTAACATGCATCATAGGTAGCTGTGACTGATTGTGCCCCTTGAAAAAAGAGTTTCTTATTATAATAGAACGGATTGCAAAGTCTGTCAATTCCCTGTGGTCAGATGTTCATGAAGGGGATTTCTCAATCATGTCGTAGGTCATGTCGAATTTCATGGAACTGTTGAACATGTCCAGCATCACGGTGACGCGCTGTCTTTTGCGGTTCACCTTTATGATGTTTCCCGAGAATCCAACAAGAGGACCCTCCGTAATCACTATGCGCATATTCTCGTCGAAATAAGCCTTTGAAATTCCCTGCACTTCGCCGAATCCCAGAAGGTTCTTTATGTAATCCAAATCCTTTCCGCAAAGGGGGGTGATGTCTGAATTCGAGCGCAGGAAATGGTAGAAGCCGGGACACTTCCTCAGGGGGGCTGTCACTTCCGGCTTGAGAGAGGGAATCTGGAGGAATACGTAGCCGGGGAAAAGAGCCTGCTCGTAATTCTGCCCTTTTTTCGTGCGCATGATTTTTTTGAAAAAATATACGGCGGATCCAGGATTTGTTTCGGCAAGGACTTTCTCGGCCTCCTTTTTGTAGACCTCTTCACCGCCTGTCTTCACCATCATGCAGTAGTACTCCATCAAATCCTCCGGTTGAAATTATAGTCCCACACCCGTCTCAAATCAACTCTACAAAATTCTAGCACATCAGATTGCTCCTCAATGAGTTTTTAGACATGCCCTTGATTAAGAGTTCCTTTCCATTTATAATCAGTTCAAGAACAAAGAGGTACGGAAGATGATTTGGCTTATCGGTTGCAATGGCATGCTTGGAACAGAGCTTGGAAGACAGTTGACACAGAAGAACATACCGTGGGTGGGAAGCGGGTCCGAGGTTGACATCACGGATCCCGAGGCTCTTGACACATTCGCAGAAGCGCACGACAGGTCCGCAAACAGGACGGGAAGCACGGCCGCAAAGGGAATGGTTCCTAGAAAAATCACCTGGGTGGTGAACTGCGCCGCATGGACAAACGTTGACGGAGCGGAATCGAACGAAGAGCAGGCAAAGAAACTCAACGTCATCGGGGCACTTAACATAGCACGGGCCACAAGAAAGATAGGGGCAAAGCTCATACACATCTCCACCGACTATGTGTTCGACGGAAGCGCATCCTCACCGTACACCGAGGACTCCCCGAAGTCGCCGCTGGGAATCTACGGAGCCACAAAATCAAGCGGAGAGGACGCCATCCAGAAGGAAATGACGCAGTTCTACATTCTCCGCACGTCCTGGCTCTACGGATTCGACGGACGGAATTTCGTGTACACGATGACAAAGGCCATGAATCAGAATGAAAGCGTGAAGATTGTGGACGACCAGAGGGGATGCCCCACATTCGCCGGAGACCTTGCCTCCGCAATCATAAAGATAATCGACACTTCGGACAATGCGCACCGTCTTTTCGGAAAGAATGCGGCCATTCCATACGGAATCTACCATTATACTGACCAGGGAAGCACCACTTGGTTCGAGTTCGCAAAGAAGATTTTCGAATACGGAAGAAAGCACAAGAAGATAACCCAGAACTGTGCCATAGAGCCATGCACCACCGCGGACTGTCCGACACCAGCGAAAAGGCCCGCCTACTCCGTGCTCAGCACAGAGAAAATCCAGAGACTCCTTAAGATAAAGATTCCGTTCTGGGAAGACAGCCTTGAAAGATTCATGAAGTCGTCGTCATTCGCCATACGCTGAGGGCATCAAAAAACACAGGGAGGATTCCATGTCCGGCCGTAAATTAAGGAACATACTCGTAACAGGAGGCTGCGGATTCATAGGCAGCAATTTCATAAACTATCTCTTCAATAAAAGCGCAACGGGAAGCCGGGCTTTCATGGACTCGGAATTCAGCGGGAAGGTCGTGAACGCGGACGCTCTCACCTATGCAGGAAACCCGGAGAACCTTTCCGAAGTTGAAAAGGAATTCGGCGGCAAGAGATATTTCTTCGAAAAGGTTGACATCTGCGACAAGAATCAGATAGAGAGAATCTTCAGGGAATACGACATCGACACGGTGGTTCATTTTGCGGCGGAAAGCCATGTGGACCGCTCAATCCTCGGACCAGGGGAATTCATACGCACAAACGTGAACGGCACATTCAATCTGCTCGAAACCGCAAGAAAATACTGGAACGTGAGCCTTGACAACCCAAGGGACGATGTGCTCTTCCACCACATCTCGACGGACGAAGTGTACGGATCCCTCGGAGAGACAGGCTTCTTCACCGAAAACACCCCCTACGATCCGCGCTCCCCATACTCGGCAAGCAAGGCCTCAAGCGACCATCTGGTGATGGCCTATCACCATACATTCGGTCTTCCAATAACCCTCTCGAACTGCTCCAACAACTACGGTCCCTACCAGTTTCCGGAAAAACTCATTCCTCTCATGGTTCTCAATATAAAAAACGGAAAGAGTCTTCCGGTGTACGGAGAAGGAAAAAACATACGCGACTGGATTTACGTGGAGGATCACAACAGGGCCGTATGGCAGATTCTGAAGGAAGGATGCTCAGGCGAAAAATACAACATCGGCGGTGAAAACGAATGGCAGAACATCCGGCTCCTTGAAAAGCTGATTGAACTCACGGCAAAAGAGACAGGCCTTGACCGCGCGGAAATAGAATCGACAATCATCCATGTGAAGGACAGGCCCGGCCACGACGCACGGTACGCAATCGACTGCACGAAAATAAAGAAGGAGCTCGGGTGGGAAAGAAGGATGACTTTTGAAGAGGGACTCCTTATGACCGTGAGATGGTATCTTTCCAACACAGACTGGGTGAATCATGTGCTGAGCGGTGAATACCAAAACTGGATAAGCCGGAACTACGGGAGCCGCAAATGAAGAAAACGCTTATTGCCGCAGCCGTCATTGCAGCCGTAATCTCAATGTCCTGTTCAAGCACGAAAAAACTTTCCGCCGTTCAGTCAAAATCGGAGCCTTCGCTCACGGACGTAGTCGAGACAATCCACGGAAAAGTCAGGGGCGTTCTCACTGAAGACGGAAAAGTCGCAATCTACGCAGGCATCCCCTACGCAAAGCCGCCGGTCGGAGAACTCAGATGGAAGGAGCCGCAGGAAGCGGATGACTGGGAAGGAATTCTCACGAAAGACACTTTCGCCCCCATCGCAATGCAGAAGAAACAGAGCGGAATAGTCCGTTTCATTTTCAGGAATTTCATCTACCACGATTCGGACGGAGACAGAGAGGATTATGCCCCATTGAGCGAAGACTGCCTCTATCTGAACATCTGGACTCCCTCTGACGCTGAACCCGGAAAGAAATATCCTGTTCTGGTCTACATACACGGCGGAAGCCTTATGACCGGAAGCAGCATCTACGAAACCCACGACGGAAAGTTTTTTGCCGAAAACGGAGTGATTGTTGTGAGCATTGCCTACAGACTCGGTGTGTTCGGATATTTCGCGTCAGAAGAGCTTGCGGCGGAATCCCCAAACGGAACCACGGGAAACTACGGACTCCTCGATCAGATAAAGGCACTTGATTGGATAAATAAAAACATAGAATCCTTCGGCGGCGACAGAAACAACATAACCATTGCCGGGGAATCCGCCGGATCCTCTTCAGTGAACGCACTATGCGCAAGTCCGCTTTCGAAAGGCCTCTTCAAGCGTGCAATCGGTGAAAGTTCCGGCATCGCAGTTGAAAGCCCGGTGCACACATTCCGCAGCATGGAAGACGCACTTTCGATGGGAAAGGAAATCATGGCGGAATTCAAGTGCAGCAGTATGGAAGAAATGAGAAAGCTCAGTGCGGAAAAACTTGTGAAAACAAAACATGACAACAATTCCATGACGGTGGACGGATACGCTCTTCCTGAATCGGTGTATGAAATCTACAGGAGCGGAAAGAATCACGAGGAGGCGCTGCTAAACGGATTCAATTCCGATGAGGCATACTTCTTCAACTTCTTCACAGGATTCGCAAAGAAAAAGGACTACGAAAAAAAAGTCAGGGACTACTTCGGAAAATACGCAGACCTGGTTCTTGCACTTTACCCGGCGGCCACAAACGACGAGGCGAAGTACAACTGGAACCAGATTTCAGGAGCCGTTATGTTCGCCTACTCCCACCATGCCTGGACTACATTCGTGAGCGCACAGGGAAAGCCCGCCTACCAGTATTTCTTCACAATGCAGAACAAGATTGCAGGTGCCAACCACACAGGCGAAATAATCTACGCATACGGAAACCTGCCTGAGACAAAATACTACACAGAGGCCGACCACGGGCTTTCAAAGATGATGTCGCAATACTGGCTGAACTTCATCAAGACTGGAAACCCGAACGGAGAAAATCTTCCGCTCTGGCACACGGAATCCCAGTCCCCGGGCACCGTAATTGAATTCGGAGAATCGGTACACGAAAGGGAGAACCCGTACAAAGACCTTTATCCCATAATAGAAGCACTCATGCACGACAAGGCCATGGAAGCACAAGGCAGACAGGAGTAGACTATGGAAAGCGAAGAAAAGGAATTCCATGTTCCCGCCACACCGGAAAAAATAGCACAGCAGAAGGAGATGTTTAAAAACAGACTCTCGAAGGAATACAGAATACTCCGGAAATGGGCTCGAAAAAACCGAATCACCTGCTACAGGCTGTACGACCGCGACATTCCTGAGATTCCTCTTGCCCTCGACCTTTACACATTCCTTCCGCCTGAATGTGACGACAAACTTTCCGCAATCCTCACGGTGAACGAACAGAACGCCGCCATAAGCCGGAACGACGCCACGTCTGCCATCGTGCTGCAGGAGGAACTTTCGCGCACATACCTGCACCTTTACCTTTACGAGCGTCCATACGAAAAACCGGAAAAGGAAGAAGAGGAATGGCTTTCTCATATGGCTGAAGCAGCGGCAGAAACACTTGGAATACAGAAGGACCACGTGATTACAAAGACCAGGAAGCGTCTTTCGGGAACGGAGGAAGGAAGAAGAGAACAGTACGAAAAGCAGGAATCCGAAAAATCGATTGAAGGCACGGTTCTTGAGCAGGGACAGATTTTCAAGGTGAATCTTTCCGACTACATCGACACAGGGCTCTTCTTTGATCACAGGCCTCTCAGGGACAAGATACGGCAGATTTCGCAAGGAAAATCGGTGCTGAACCTTTTCTGCTACACGGGTAGTTTTTCAGTCTACGCCGCCGAAGGAAAAGCACGCAGGGTCGAAAGCGTTGACATGAGCCGCACCTATATCGAATGGGCGGAAGAGAATTTCAGAATGAACGGATTTTTAGACAGCGAGCGCTACATTTTCACACGGCAGGACGCTGTGGGATTTCTGAACCAGAAAAACGCCGAAGTCGCAAACAAGGAAGGCACAAACAGATTCGATATAATCATACTTGATCCGCCCACTTTCAGCAACTCGAAAAGGACCGATACCACTCTGGACATAAACCGGGACTGGCCCGTTCTTGTGGAAAAATGCCTTTCCATACTGAATCCCCACGGAACGCTCTACTTCAGCACAAACAGCAGACGGCTCGCGTTCAAGGAAGACCAACTGCCACTGTCGGAAGACGGAACGGCACTCTACAAGGCCGAGGATATAAGTGCAGAGACAATTCCTCAGGACTACAGGAATCAGAAAATCCACAGGGCATGGAAAATCAAAAAGATTTAGGCAACCTCTAAAAACTATAATTTGAGGTTGCCGTCGAGTTTAAAACCCCGAAATTACGGGCTTTTAAACGTCGCATTTTCAGAGTTGCCTCTAAAAACCGAAGTTTTTAGAGGCTCCCTTTAGAAAAAATCCTCAGTATTTCAGTCTGAACCCTGTGATGTCGCGCACCACCTGCGAGGCAAGAATAAGACCGGCCGCGGGAGGAACAAAGGACGTGCTCCCCGGAGGAACCCTGTCTCCCTTTATGATTTCCCCGTCGTCGTCTTCATTTCCGCGCAAAAGAGGAACAGGCTCTTCCTTAGAATAAACGACCTTCAGGTGCTCAATTCCAAGCTTTCTGAGTTCGCGCCTCATCACCCGTGCAAGAGGACAGACCGAGGTTTCGCTTATGTCTGCAATCTCAAGACGCGTGGGATCAGTCTTTCCACCGGTGCCCATCGAACTGATTACAGGAACAGCCGCTTGGAACGCCTTTTGAATTATTGAAATCTTTCCCTTCACCGTGTCGATGCAGTCAACGACATAGTCGTATTTTGAAAAGTCAAAAGAGTCCGCTGTCTCGGGAAGAAAAAAGCATTTGTGCCTTGTCACCCTGCAGGAGGGATTTATGTCGCTTATCCTTTCGGCCGCCACATCCACTTTTAGTCTTCCAACAGTGGACTGAAGTGCGTAAATCTGCCGGTTCAGGTTCGTGAGGGAAACCGTGTCGTTGTCAACAAGGTCAAGGGAGCCCACTCCGCTTCTGGCAAGAGCCTCGGAAACGTACCCGCCAACTCCTCCCAGTCCGAAGACAATCACTCTGGAGGAAAAAAGACGCTCCATCCCCTCAGTGCCGAAAATCCTGTGGCTCCTTGAAAACTGGTCACCCATTCCTAAAGCCTCTGAAGATACTTCTGGGGATCCTGAGCCTGTCCGTTCAAGCGGATTTCAAAATGAAGATGCGGCCCCGTCGAGAGTCCCGTTGTGCCTACCCTTCCGATGACCTGACCCGCCGCAACAGAGTCGCCAGTCTTCACAAGCATCTTGCTCATGTGCGCATAAAGGCTTGTCATGCCGCCGCCGTGATCCAGAATGACGTAATTTCCGTAAGTGGGGTCAAGAGTTATGGCATATTTCACAGAACCGCTTTTGACCGCAAAAATCGAGGAGCCAGTGGGAGCCGCCATGTCGATTCCGTTGTGCATCTTCCATTTTCCGCTGATCGGGCTTATCCTCATTCCGAAAGACGATGTGAGTATGCTTTCCTCGAGTGGCATCACAAGTCCCGGGTCAAGAAAATAGGCCCGTTCAGTCGGAGAGAATTTCCCGTCGAGGATGAAATAGAAATCGGTTCCGTCAATTGTGTACGTGGGATAATCGCCTGCAAGACATTCGACCGAATACTGTTTTGCAAGAAGAATGTCTATGGCCGTCTCCGGTTCGTAAGGAATGAAAAGTCCGTTCACAGTGGGAAGTATAAGCGTGACTCCATCCAAGGGGGTCGACGAGTCCACTCCGTTCAGCGTGGCAAGAGTGTCGTATCTGACGGCGCAGCGGGCGGCAACCGAAATGAGAGTGTCGTGCTCCCCTGCCGTGTACTCATAGAAATAAAGATAGCCGCCGATGTCTTTTCCAAGGAACATGGCCTTGTTGGCATCCTCAATCTGCTTCTGATACTGCTTGAACACTGTGTCGCGCGAATTGAGGGAGGGAATCTCCGGGTAGTCGGAAGCCCATGATACGGCTGCAAAAAAAGATGCCGCAAGAACTGCAAAAAGCCTTTTATTTAACACCATGCTTTTTTCCTCCCAAAGAAATGAGATAGCAGACTGCAAACGAAACAATCAAAACGGCAGCCCCCAAAATCCTCTGGCTTTTCAGCACAAAATAAGCGGCAAAAAAGACGCCGAGTGCCACAGAAACGATTTTTCCAACCCTGATGAAGAAACGGAAGGCTCCGACTTTGCGGAAAGAGCGGATCAGAATCCACAGAACTCCCAGCGCACAGACCGAAAGCACAGCAACTGTATACGACTTTGAACTCACGGTGGCCCATTTCCACAGCGGCCAGACTATTCCGAAACCAAGCACAGCGCACACCGCCGCAAGAAGAATTATTTTACCAAGCGCAGACAAAAATCTTCCCGAGTCTTCCGTAAATTTACCTGCCATAGCAGAACTCCTTTAAAATAAAACAGGCCTCCGCAGTCCGCAGAAGCCTGTATCCATATACCCGTTATTTCTTAGTCCTCGGAAATTGCTCCAACCGGACAAACAGAAGCACAGGCACCGCAACTCACACATGAGTCAGCATTGATGCTTCTCTTCTCCTCAACTTCAGAAATAGCCTGTGACGGGCATTCACTTTCGCAGGCACCACAGTTGATGCACGCATCTGCAGAAATCTTATAGGCCATAGTTTACCTCACCTAAATTAGATGTTTAAACTATAACATAATCTGTCAAAAAAATCAATAAAAAACTCCCTGTATTATAAAGAGTTAGCTATGTTTAACTAATCCAGTTCAAGGAGAATCGGGCAATGGTCGCTTCCGGTCACATCCGAAAGAATCCTGCTGTCCTTCACGTGGGAAAGGAAAGAATCGTTCACACACCAGTAGTCGATTCTCCACCCAACGTTCTTTTCCCTTGCATGCATCCGGTAGCTCCACCATGTGTACTGCGCAGGCTCCCGGCAGAAACGGCGGAAAGTGTCGGTGAATCCGTGCGAAGTGAAGAAATCCATCCAGGCCCTCTCCTCAGGGAGATAGCCTGCGTTTCCCTCATTCGCCTTGGGATGTGCAAGGTCTATGGGCTTGTGGGCAATGTTGTAGTCACCTCCAAGCGCAATGTTGTATCCGTCATTCACCAGCGACGTGCATTTTTCGTAAATGGCCGCACAGAAATCCAGCTTGTACGGAAGACGGAGTCCCACGCCCTGACTGTTGGGAAAATATGCGGAAATCACTGCAAGTTTCCCGAAATAGGCAATGGTCACGCGTCCCTCGTCGTCAAACAGGGGATTTCCCAGAGTCTCCACGCGGTCGGGCTCTGTCTTTGAATAAATTGCCGTCCCCGAATAACCGGGCTTTTTTGCGGAAGAAAACCACGACTTGTATGAAGGACCTTTTTCATCCGAAAAAAGAGGAGCGTCATCATCATCTTCGGAACCAGGAGAAAGAAGCGAAGGTGAAAGCTGACCAGGATTCGCCTTGGTCTCCTGAATGCACACCACATCGGCACCGCATCCCAAAATCCACGGGATAAAGTCCTTCTTTTCCACTGCCCTGATTCCGTTCACGTTCCACGAAACAATCTTCATACAGCCTTCCGTCTTTTACTTCACGCGGAGTGCTTTCTTCACACCGTCCGCAAACCTGCGCACCTCGTCATTCTTGTTATCGCCGACCACCGACATGTTGAGAATCTTAAGGCTTCCCTGCTGCACATCGTAGACGCACACGCATCTTGTGCTCTGTTCACTGGTGAAAGGCACTCCATTGTAGGGATAGGCTCCTGTCTTGAATCTCTTGTAGTTGTCGACAGAACTCTTGCTTGCACCCGAGGGAGGCTCCATCATCGTTGCAATCTGCAGCGTGCGGAAATCGTCTCCACCGCGGTTCGTGAGGAATGTGACTCCGTTTATCATCTGTCCAAGCCCCTGCTTTTCATCGGGAGTAAACATATAGTTCAGGCACAAATAATCATCGCCGGGCAAAGACGGAGAAAGGAGCTTCACTGGAAGACTTCCCTTCTGCTTTCCGAATGAATACTCGATGTTCTTTTTGTTCATGTCGAAAGAGCAGCCCTTGAGAATACCGTGCCGCGGGTAGACATCACCGGGAAGGGCAAGATATTCCTCCCACTGCTCGAAAGTGCCCACATAGCCGGGAACAACAAAATCAGTGAGATATGGAATGTCGTAGTTCCATCCGTTGTAGATATCGGAAACATCGTCCATCATAAACATTATGAACACACCGTCCGGCAGCGGAAGAGAATACGAAAGAACCGCAACATCGGCCCAGGGCACATTCCAAAGATTTACAAGCCACTGGCGGTCCATGCAGTCGGTGAATTTGGAAGACTCAACAGGCTCTCCGAAAGAGGTGACGTTCACGACTTCCGTTCCCACAGCGCGCTTCATGGGTGAAGCCTTCAGAATGTAGTCCATGCACAGCTTGGGATTTGAAATGAGCTCCTTTTCGCTGATGCTGTCGGGCTTTTCAATGTATGCCATTGTGAGACGGAGGAATTCGGCATAGGAAACCACACCGTTGTCTTCAAGGTCATAGGTCTTCACATCATCGGGATAATAGGCTCCCCACTTCTGGTTGTCGGCCAGACAAAGAACAAGCGGGAACGAGGGCAGAAACGACGAATAAAGAATCGGACTGTTCTTTTCGGTCTTGAGAATTGATTTGGGACCTGTGAAGCGGTATTCGTCGAAAAGCTTTCCCGAATGCTCGGCGGTGCATTTCTTCATTCCCTCCCAGACCTCTGAGCGGGTCTCTTCGATTGACTTCGGAAGGGTCACTTCGTATGAATACTGCTTGAAGAACCTCTGTCCCTCGATGTTTGGAAGAGAATAATAAATGGGGCGTTCCACGACACCTCTGTTTTCGGGTATGTTTTTCAATTCGTCAAGCGGGAGTGCATAGTTCAGGTTCTCGGTCTGATTCTTCATCGTGATGATTCCGAGCACGTCTCCATTTTTGTCAACAAGAGGACCGCCAGAGTTTCCCGGACTTGCAGCGGCTGAAAAGCGAAGCCACTTCCAATTGCCGTTCTGATCCTCGGGTGTGCGGCTTGTAAGCATTCCGTCGCGGATAACGATGCCTTCTCCCTGCGCATTTCCAACCGTAAAAATCTGGGTGTTCATACTCACATCTTTGCTTGCGTGGAGTCCTGCCCCTTTACCGGGGGTGAAATCCTTCGCAGTGAAGACAATGAAATCGCGGTCGGTGGCAAAACTCAGGATTTTGTCTATCTTGTAGATTTTTCCCTCAACATCGCGGATGTAGAAATCGTCCTCAAGAAGCTTCCCGGTAAGATCAATTACGTGTGCCGCGGTATAGAAATTGCCGTCATCCATAAGGAAAGCGGTTCCAATCGGATTGTATTTGTCTGTGCGGATTGCATACGGAAGCCTGTCGAGTGGAAGTTCCCTGTCGTATGATATGGGGTCTGTCTCTGATTTCTTAGTGACAACCTCGAAAACGGCCCTCTGAAGTTTTGAAAGAGCCTCTTCCGGGAGAACCACCTGTGCGCATGCAAGTCCAGTCGCAATTACGGCCAGAACCACCGAAAAAAAGATTTTTCTCATAGTTTCTTCTCCATTACACGTTTTTCATGTTGACCATCACGGGTCCTGTATTGACAACAATTCTAAATCTATGAAAGTTACATACAAATACAGAAACACGGAAGTCACTGCAATGGTAACATAAATCATGCAATAAAACAAGTACTTTCAAAGTTAGGGGATGTCTAATAAGTTTAATTTATGTCATTTTCGGGCTCGACCCGAAAATCTATTTATTTATAATATAAGCATTTATAGATTGCCGTATCAAGTACGGCAATGACATTTCAAACTTATTAGTCATCCC
>ODAI013569562.1_pt1 | contig 13151 bp, 8 predicted proteins | sample 1539321 | NCBI WGS metagenome assembly ODAI01 (sample SAMN02144231, study PRJEB22623) | gut metagenome | biome: sheep rumen | host: Ovis aries | place: New Zealand | reverse complement strand
TTTACCGCGAAACAAACGATCCGGACACTGTTTTTTCATCCGGATCGTCTGCTGTTTTACCTGTATTCTCTTGAAACTCAGATTACATCCATCTTCGTCCTGTTTAATCTCTAATCCCGTTCATCTTCGGCTCGTTTAATCTCTGATCCCGTTCGTCTTCGGCCTGTTTAATCTTTGAATTCGTTCGCCTCCGTCCTGTTTAATCTCTGACTCCGTTCATCTCCGGTCTCTTCAGTTGGGCTCAGCGGCAGGTTTTCTGCCCGGTTCCGTCATTTTCTTTTTCTGCTGGGCGGCGGTGAGGCGCACCGTCAGGGCTGTCGGAATCAGGCGCTGTCCGATGACGGCGGCACGTATGTCACGTCCCGGAACGATCACAGTCTGTCTGCGCTCCATCATTTTAAGGGCATAATCGACGCATTCCTGCGGGGATATTCCCGGCAGGGCAAAGGAAACATCCGCAACATCATTGAATTCTGTGTTGACCGGGCCGGGGCACAGGCATCCTACATAGACAGGTGAATGCGCCTGGCGGAGTTCCTCCGCTACTGCACGGGTGAGACTTGCCATATAGGCTTTCGTCGCATAATAACCTGCCATATAAGGGCCTGCAGGGAAGAGACCTGCCGAAGATGCGACATTGAGAATTGCCCCGCTTCCTTCCGCTTCCATGCAGTGCAATACATATTTAAACAGTACATGCTGGGCGGTCACATTGACGTCAACCATATCTATTTCCCGTGAGATCTCAGTTCCTGTGAAGGGACCGCTCACGCCAAAGCCCGCATTATTGATAAAAATATCGATGCGGCGGCCAACCAGATCTTCGCAGAGCCGGATCAGATCCTCCCGCCTTCCCAGATCTGCAGGAAGCAGAAGGCACTCCGTGCCGAGTTCTCTCCGCAGGGTCTCCAGACGGTCCCGGCGGCGCGCAATTAGGATCAGCGGGTATCCTTCCAACGACAGGCGGCGTGCAAATTCCAGTCCGATTCCGGAGCTCGCGCCGGTGATCAGGGCATAATTTCTGCGCCCGATCCCGGTATGATTTCCGGAATCACCTCCTGCCCTGTCCGGGTCTGCGCCGGCTGCTTTTGCAAGAGCATCCTGCAGGGCACTTCCTGCATTCTGCGCACAGATACCGGCTGCTTTTTTCATGTTCTTTCCAAGGATTCTGCCAGTATCTTTCAAATATTTCAGGCAGGGCTCCGCCCTGCGGATGATGTATTTTCGCAAGTTATCCACCTCGTAAAGTCTGTTCTGTTCCCGGTACATCAGAAGCTCATGCCCTTCGGTCAATCTGATCACCTGCAGATACTGCCGCAAAAATTATCGTAACTATGCAGCTTTTCCCGGCTCGCAATGCACGGCATTGCTCGCTGTGGAAAGTCCGGGGGGCTCCGCCCCAGGCCTTCACCGTAATTTATCTCAAACCTGTCCGGTAAGCAAGCTCCCCGTCCCGGTTTTGAGAAAAATTCCGGTGAAGCTGAATAGTTACAAATTATCAAAGCATTGTTTATCCTGCAGCTGCAGGTCAAACATCTGTAGGATAGGCTATTCCTGCACCGAGACGGGCGCGCTCGATCGTGCGCATGACGGCCAGAGTGGTCTCAAGTTCGCGTTCCATAAAAGCGCGGTCGTTTTCGGCAGCGGCACGGGAGAAATTACGGAATTCCTGCACCATGCGGTTTTTATCCGCAGGGGGGATGAACTCCTCGACCTGCTTGTTGACGCAGAAGCGCAGCTGCTCGACCTCGTTGGGCTTTCCCGGAACCTGGATCCAGCCCTTTTCGCCCTGAATGGTGAAATGGCAGGGGCTGTCGGAATCCTTTGCGCCCGCAAGAACACCGACAAAATCCTTGTATTTCAGGACTGCGATACCAGAGGTATCGACACCGTTGAATCCGATATTGGGAAAATACTGCACATCCTCGGGCTCGCCCAGGAGCGCGATCGCCATATTAAAATTGTAGACATTGAGATCGTAGAGGGCACCGCCGCAGGCTGCCAGGTCAAATGCAGGAGCCACATCACCCTTCAGATACCTGTCATACCGGCTGGAGTACTGGCTGTAATTGGCCTGCACCATGCGTATGCGGCCGATAGAGGGAAGGATCTCCCTCATACGCTCGATGATCCGGCAGTTGCGGTTGGTCACCGCCTCGAAAAGAAATCTGCCCCTGCTCCTGGCGATGTCCGCCAGCTCCTGCGCATGGGCTGTGAGTGTCGTGAAAGGCTTCTCCATGATGACGTCTTTACCTGCCAGGAGAGCTTTTTTTCCGTACTCATAGTGGACGAGATTAATGATGCCTACATAGACCGTGTCGATCTCCGGATCTGCCAGCAGTTCATCGTAATCTGTATATAATTTGCCGATGCCGAATTTTTCCGCGAAAGCACGGCCCTTTTCGACACTGTGCGGACGGGCGAGAATCGCACTGAGCTCGATCTCAGGAACTTCAGACATGGCGGTCAGCGCCTCTGTAATAATAAAACCGGTTCCGATAATGCCAATTTTCATCATTCTTTCTCCCCTGATTATTTTGCTCATATTGCTGAAATCTATGACTGCCCGGTATCCGCGGAGGAATCAGTGTCTTTTTCCGGGACCGGATCCGTTTCCGCTGCCTTTTCCGGTTCTTGTTCCGCTTCCTTCCCGGGCTCTGAATCTGCAGCCTTCCCTTTTTCTGTTTCCGCTGCCTTTTTCAGGGTTTTCTGTGCGTCCTCCTCGGCGGTCTCAACCAGATCTTCCAGAAGGATCTTCTTCATATCCTCTTTTGTGGGAGAATCGAGAAGGGCGACGCGGCGTGCCTGGTTGGTAATGATCTCTTCAAAAAGATTCCGGACATCGCGGGCATTGGCAAAGTTTTCCAGGGTCGCCAGCTTGCGCTGGACTACCATGGCGCGGACCTGCGACCTGACATCCTCTTCCATCTCATAGTCATACTTTTTGCAGTTCATGTCAAAAATGCCCATGAGCTCGTCAATCGTATAGTCCGGGAACTCGATATATTTATTGAAGCGGGACTTGAGGCCCGGGTTGCTGTTGATAAAGTTCTCCATGGGTCCGGTATAGCCCGCGACGATGACCACAAAGTCCTCCCGGTTATCTTCCATGGCTTTGAGGATGGTATCAATTGCCTCCTGTCCGAAAGTATCGTCTTTTCGTGCGAGCGCATACGCTTCGTCTATAAACAGGATGCCGCCTTTTGCTTCTTCAATCTTCTTGCTGGTCTTGATGGCAGTCTGTCCCACATAACCGGCAACAAGTCCGGAGCGGTCCACTTCCACGAGCTGTCCCGAACTCAGGACACCGATCTTTTTATAGATTCTGGCCAGAATTCTGGCGACCGTTGTCTTGCCGGTACCGGGATTTCCGGTAAACACCAGGTGCAGCGATACGGGAACAGATTTGAGCCCTCCGTCTTTGCGCATCTTCTGGATCCTGACGAAATCCGCAAGTTCCCTGACGTCATGCTTAATACTGGTCAGACCGATCAGACCGTCGAGTTCTTCCATCGGATCCTTTTCCGGCTCTTTTTTTGCTTCCGCGGGCTTTGAAGCTGTCTGCTGTTCCTGCACTTTCGGGCCATCCGTCTGCACAGACCCCGGCGCCCCCGCAGCGAATCCCGAGAACAGATCTTTGTCTGTTCCAGCCATGAGGCCGGGATCGATCTCTCCGCCTGCACCGCCCATACCGTCCGCCGGCCCCTTTCCTGTCAGGGACGGCATTCCGTTGTACAGGGGATTGTCTAAAAGAGACTGTACCTCGCGAAGAGCGTCATTTGCGCGCTGAAGTGCATCTGTACGTCCCTGCAGTTCCGCCGAAACGGCTTTCTGGCGATCCAGCAGATCATCCGCTTTTGAAGAAAAGTGGGATGTGACTTCTCTGCCCTTCTGCTCCCACTCATCGATCTGGTCTCCGAAGGTGAGGGGAGAGCTCCCCTTCTTTTCCGCTGTGCTCTTTTCGGCCGTTTTTTCCCCGGCCTTCTTTCCCTTTCCCTGGCCGCCTGCAGTCTGCCCGGACTCCTCAGAGCTTTCTCCGAAGGAAAGCGATGAGTCTTTTGCGGCATCCTTTTTGCCGAAAAAGTCTCCGTACATTCCGGTCAGAAACTTCTTTTCCGCACGCTGCAGCGCCTCAAGGCGCTCTTTTTCCTTCTCCAGTCTGCTCTTCTTTGTCGAACTCATCTGACTATGCTCTCCTCATCAACAGAAATATTGGCCTCCCGTTCGCTCGTGCAGGCACGGCGCTCTGTCGGCTTTGGCTCGCTGCTTTCTCTTTCTTTCATGAATAAAGCTCGCGCTGCTTCGCTCGTTCCGCTCTCTCGCATCGCTGCACACATTCGGAATCCGCTCGTCTTGCGCCAGGATCGTGCGCAAGACGGCTCCTTCCTCATGTGTGGCGCTCGCCAAGGCCTCCCGTTCGCTCGTGCAGGCACAGCGCTCTGTCGGCTTTGGCTCGCTGCTTTATTCATTATACGCTGTGAACGGGCTGTACTGCAATCAGGATTTGACAGGGGGCGGGGCTGTGTAAAGCAATTTGCCCTATCATATAAAAGTGTTTATAATAAGATGAATCATCATCAAATACAAAGATTTTCCGTATAATTCGGGGCAGTTCCTGCATTGAGGGGTCCTCAGGCACACAGGAGTGACACTCGGATTCTTTAAAATACTGTATGAAGTATAACGAAAAACCGCAGGGCGAAAAGAAATCATCCCGCCTTGCCGCTCTTATCACAGCAATCATTCTTCTCTGCCTGGTCCTTGCCGGCGGAGCTTTTGTGTTATCCGGACGTCCCTCCTCCAGGGGCGCAGACCTGAATAAGGGGGATCTTTCATCATCTTCCGGAAGCGGCGGGGAGGACAGAGGGTTTGCCGGACGCTTGTACGACTGGCTGGGAATCGAAACCATCATGACGATCCTGCAGCCTGAAGAATCCGGGGTCATTGCAGGCGGCATAGATTCCGCAGATTCCGCAGCCGGTGTCAAGGCAAGCGTTGATGAAAGCGTTGCAGCCGGGGAAACAGATCTAGTTTCGGCCGCCGACGCTGCAGCAGGCTCTGATTCCGACACTGCTGACAGAGCAGAAGTCAAGGCGGCAGACGCAGATCAGGCAGACGCCGGCAGCACGCAGAGCAAGGCGGCAGACGCGGATCAGGCAGCTGCAGACAGCACGCAGAGCAGGGCCGCAGGCGCGGATCAAACCGCCGCCGGCAGCACGCAGAGCAAGGCCGCAGACGCAAATCAGGCAGCCGATCAGGCAGCCGCAGGCAGCACAGACAATAAAGCGGCAGACACAGCGAAAGACTCCGCTGCAAGCACAAAAGACGAGGCGGATAAAAACGCAAAGAAAAACTCCGGCGCCCAAAGCAAGGATGAAGAGAAGTCCGAATCCGTCAGCAAAGACGATCAAGATGCCTCCTCAGGGGACAAAAAGCCGAAGGATTCCCTCACAAAGCTGCAGAAAAAATATGTCAAAGCATGGGAGGAGTGGCACATGCGGGATTTCCCGCTGAACTTCCCTCTCCACAATTACAACTGGAAATATCTGAAATTTGACGACAAGGGTGTCCTGCACTACGAGGGCGATGAAAACTACACGATCCGCCGCGGCATCGACGTATCGGAATTTCAGGGAAAAATAGACTGGGAAAAGGTGAAGAAGGCCGGCTACGATTTCGTCTTCGTCCGTGCCGGTCACCGCACAATGCACTCCGGCGACCTGCAGAAGGACAAGCGCGCCGTCAAAAATCTGCAGCGTGCCAAAAAAGCCGGCCTCGATGTCGGCGTCTATATTTTCTCACAGGCGATCACGGAAAAAGAAGCCCGCAAAGAGGCAGAACTCTGTCTCGATGTCATCAAAGAAAGCGGTGTGGAAATCACACTTCCCATCGTCTTTGATCCGGAAATTGTTGTCGAAGACTACTATGCCCGCATCAATTATATCAGTGGAGAGCAATTTACCGATAACACAGTGGCTTTTTGCGAAAAAATCAGGAAAGCAGGATTTACACCTGCCATATACGCAAACTGTTCAACAGAGACTGATATACTGGACATGTCCCGCATAAAGGACACCGTCATCTGGTATGCCGACTACGGCAGTACGCCCGAGTCCCCCTATGATTTCACCTTCTGGCAGTACAGCAATCTAGGCTGGGTCGATGGGATTCCGGAGACAGAAACAGATCTCAATGTATGGTTTATCAAGAAGTAAAAAATATCTGTAAATGTGGTATAAGAAAAAATGAATTCTCGATCAGATTATGAGATTGCTTTCGTACAGAATCAGCTGGCAGCAGTGTGGCCGAACTGGCATATCTCAAAAAAACTTGGAAAAGGCTCCTACGGCAGTGTCTATGAAATTGTGAGGGATGACCTCGGTGTCCGGTATACCTGTGCACTCAAGGTCCTTCACATGGAGACGGGCAGCGATGATTACAATGCCGCCTCTACTGCAGCTCTGCCCCGGGAAAACATGCCGGGACAGAAGGGATTCGGGCAGGGTGCAGGCGGACAAGGCTCCGCGGCGCAGAACCGCGCTCAGAGCAGTTCCGGACAGGGCTCCCTGGCCCGGAACAACACTCAGAATGGTATCGGACAGGGCTTCCCGGCGAAGCGCGGCGCTCAGGGCACAGGCGGACAAGGTTCCCTGGCGCAGAACCGCGCCCAGAGCAGTTCCGGACAGGGCTCCCTGGCGCAGAATACTGCCTCCTCTGCCGCTCAAGCCAGGATCGCGCAGAGAACCGTCTGGAATTCCGGCATATCCTCATCGTGGATGCAGGCGCCGTCCCCCGGTCTTCTTCTGGGCGGTGTCACCGCGAGTGAGGTCGAGGACTTTATTCAAAGTGTCAGTTCTGAAATTGACTTGATGATGCAGCTCAAGGGCGTGCCCAGCATCGTTTCCATTGAAGATTATGCCATCCTCCGCGACCACAGGAGCTGCACGATCCTGATCCGCATGGAAGAACTCGAGCCCCTGGACAGTTATCTGCGGCGCAAAAACGGAATTCTTCAGAAGGAAGAGCTGATCCGCCTCGGCACGGACATCTGCACTGCACTTGTATTCTGCGAGCAGAAAAACATCCTTCACCGCGACATCAAGACCAGCAATCTTTTTTACAGTCCGGAAGCAGGCTTCAAGCTGGGTGACTTCGGTATATCCAGATCCATGTCCTCCATCCGCGAAAAGGCTTCCATGAGCGGAATCGGGACGATCCAGTATATGGCGCCCGAGGTATACCAGGGCAGACATTACAACAATACAGCCGATATTTATTCTCTGGGTATTGTTCTCTACATTCTGGCAAACGGACTTCTTCCTCCCCTTTGCAGTACCGGGAATGAGTCCCGGCCTTCTCCCCTTCCAGGGGAATATGTACATGAAGCAAACATGCGCCGTCTGCGCGGAGAAGCACTGCCTTATCCCCGGTATGCCGATCCTTTCCTGGGATCCGTCATCTGCACGGCCTGCAGTCCGTCCCCGGAGGCCAGGTTCCAGACAGCAGCCGCTTTTCGCTCGGCTCTGGCGGACAGCCTGACACGCCGGGAGCCCTATGTTGACCCGAAGGCGCGGGGCTATGTCCCGGTCGAAGAGAAAGACTCCGACGATTCCCCGGGGGCCCGTCTTTTTCCTCTGGTCTGCATCCTGCTCGCCTGCATAGGAGTCCTGGTCTTCCTCCTGATAAAAATATTTACAGGAGATCCGGCTGCGGAACAAGATTCCATTGCCTCATCAGGGAATCCCGGTTCACAACAGGAAACTGAAGCCGGACCCGCCGGGAATCCGGATGAAAACAATAACGGAACGCAGATGGGTGACACCGATTCCGCCGGTTCGGATACACAGAACGGCGGGACCGGCTCCGCGGATTCAGATACACAGAACGACGGCACCGGCTCCGCAGATTCAGATATACAAAACAGTGACAGCGGCTCTGCAGATCCGGACACACAAAGCGAGGACAGCGGCGATTCCGCTGCCGGCGCAGATTATCAGACCTTTGTCGCATGGAATGATCCCAACCTTGAAAGCGCCGTAGTGCCTCAGGTACAGGAAGAACTGGGAATCAGCGGAGACATCACCGTCGCGGACGCCAAAAGAGTGCAGAAGCTGGACCTTACAGACGCAGGGATCACCGATATTTCCGCACTGCGTTATTTCTCCGGTCTGACCAGGCTGGATCTCTGCAACAATTTCGTGACAGATATCTCTCCGCTGTCAGAGCTGACAAAACTTAAGGACCTTAACCTGGAGAAAAACCTGATCAAAGATGTGACACCCCTGGCAGGGCTTGTCAGACTCAGAGAACTTGACCTGAACGAAAACAGTATTTCCGACATCTCTGCCCTGTCTGATCTCACAATGCTCACTATGCTGGATATCCGCTATAACGATGTCTCAGACATCTCCGTTCTGGCCAATATGCCCGAGATGGAAGAACTCTATATGAGTCATAACGACGGCCTGTATGACCTCACTCCGCTCTCGAATATGCCCGCTCTGTGGTACCTCGGTTTTAAGGAGACTGCTGTATCAGATATCTCTCCTCTCCGAAACGACACTGCGCTCAAGAGCCTGACCCTGAGCTGGACCAATGTCAGCGATATTTCCGTGATCGACAATTTCCCCGAATTGTCCTATCTGGATATCCGTGGGTGCTCCATCAGCGATTACGGTCCGGCAGACCGCATGAACCGGCGCAAAGGTTCCAAACTGGAAAAATAAGCTCGATGAGCAGCAGATCTGCTTGTTGTCATGACATTCTGCTTACAAACATGTTATAATTCAATACTTGCTCTAAGTATTGCTATATGTTCAGACTATATTATGATGAAAACCTTGTGCTGCCTGGCGCCTCTCGCGCTCCGCATAGCCCCAGACAGTCTAAACAGATCATATTAAATTGACGGACCAAAATTATGACCACTACATCCTATTCCAATGTTCAGAAACTGCTCTCCTCCGTTTGGCCGGAATGGCAGATCACCGGAACTCTCGGCAAGGGAACTTTCGGTTATGTCTATGAGATACTCCGCAATGACCTGGGGAACAGTTACACATGCGCCATGAAAGTCCTCCAGATGATTTCAGATGAGTCCGACGAAGATCTGGAGGAATTCGTTCGGAGCGTAAGCCATGAGATCGATATGATGATGATGCTCAAAGGAGCACCGAATATCGTCACGATCGAGGACTATGCGGTACTGCGCGGGGACGGAACCCGCACGATCCTGATCCGCATGGAGAAACTGGAGAGTGCAGAAAAGCTTTCAAAGCAGTCCGGCGGCCTGAGCCGGCAGCAGACCCTGCAGCTGGGTCTGGATATCTGCAATGCCCTGATCAGCTGTGAGAAAGAGAACATCATCCACAGGGATATCAAACTCAGCAACATTTTTTACAGCGAAAAGGGCGGATACAAACTGGGCGATTTCGGCATTTCACGAACCATGGATTCTATCCACGAAAAAATGTCCATGAGCAGCGCCGGCACCATACAGTATATGGCTCCCGAAGTATACTTCGGCTTTAAATATGACAGCACTGCCGACATCTATTCTCTCGGCATCGCCCTGTACATTCTCCTGAACGGAACATGTCCTCCCCTGTGCAGCGGATACAAGGACTCCCCGTCCAAGATCCCTATGGCGGTCCTTCACGAAGCCAATATGAGACGCCTTCGCGGTGAGCACCTGCCCGGTCCGTCGGAAGCGGACACGCAGCTGGCCGGAATCATCTGCGCGGCCTGCGATCCCGATCCTTCACGCCGTTTCTCCAATGCTTCGGATTTCAGAGACGCACTCCAATCCTATATCAGCCACAAGCCCGTCATTCTCCCCGCCGGAGAAAGCAGCGTAACATCTAAAACCACTGTCCGTTTTCCTTCTTCCGACACTGTGGTTTCCCCGGGTTCAGTCCCGGCAGGTGCTGCCGCAGCCGGCATGCGCTCAGGTTCCGCCCCCGCGGGTTCTGCATATTCTACGGGCACCGGAAGTTCCGCCGGCCATGCGTATTCCCCGGGTACCGGCAGCTCCGCCGGCCGTCCTGCTCCGGCTTCCCGTCCCAAACAAGGGAGCCTTGACCGGGGGGCACAGAACTACTCCTCCGCCAGCCGGGGCGGGTACCCGCAGAGTCACCAATCCGTTCATTCGCAGGGCAGCCTGAACGACAATGCGTCAAACGATCCTTACCCGGGCAGACAGAATACCCCCCCTGTCCCTCCCGCCGGCAGCTTCTACGGAGCCAGGGCAGCGGGCGGACCCGGCGTCTATCCAGGTCCGAATATAGATCCGCAGAACAACGGAAACTATAACTATCATAGAAAGACTTCCCCTTCCCGAAAACCGCTTGCTGCGATTATTGCTGTATTTGCTGTCCTCGCAGTGCTGGTCGGTCTACTCGTCTTTCTTATAAATGCAAAATCGGATAGTTCCTCCGGAGACACGCCTTCTCCCGGCACCGATAATGTCACTATGATCACCACCTACACGGTCTGCTACCTGGATTCCTCAGATGAAAGTGCTATTGCGGACCAGGTCGTCAAAGAAGGAGGAGTCGGCAAAACAATCACCGTATACGCGAAGACGATTGAAGGCTACCGGCCTCTGGAAGACGAAAAGACGATCACGCTGGCCGAAAAAGACTCGGACAATATAATAAAGTTCTTCTATGAAGAAGCAGACTCATCCAATGACATTCCTGCTGCTTCTTCAACTGTCGGAGAAACTGTTGAAGAGCCTGTTGAAGAACCTTCCCCGGTCAATATCACCTATGAAGTCACCTGTGTCGATTCAGAGGGGCAGGTGCTCTTAAGGGAGTCCTATACAGATACTGAAGGAACCACTGTGACTGTATCTCCCCCTGCGATCGAAGGATATACAACGAACAACGGGGACACCGCCATCACGCTTGACCAGGAGGCGGACAACAGTATCGTCTTTGTTTATGAACCGGTCGTCGAAGAGCCCTCCGTGAATATCCCCTTCAGCAATATTCTCGGTTACAACGGGCACACTTATTTCGCATATGAGACTTCCGCAATCGATACCTACCGCGAAGCAGAGGAATATTGCGAATCCCTGGGCGGACACCTTGCCGTGATCAACGACGACGATGAAAACACAGCCCTGTACGACTATGTGTTTAAACATCTGGGACTGCCGAGCGCCTATTTCGGACTGAGTGACGAAAACCAGGAAGACAGCTGGGAATGGATCGACGGCACCCCTTACAGCTATGAGAACTGGCTCAGCGGCGAGCCGGACAACCAGCGCGGCGTTGAGGACTATGCTCTCTTCTATTACAAGGATACCGCCTACACATGGAATGACGGCGATTTCGGAAAAGATCCCACCACCGGAACCGTCATCTTCCTCATCGAATGGGAAACACAGCAATAAGAGAAAGGAGATTTCAAACCATGGCTTTTATGGATGATTTATTGGGAAAGGTGTCACAGGCAAGCGAGTCTGTCAGCAAAAAGGCACAGGATCTGACAGATTACACCAAATACAGCAGGATCATCAGCGAATCGGAAGCGGAGATCAAAAATCTTTACAGTGAGATTGGATACAAGGTCTATCTGGCATATAGAGACAGACCTCTCCCGGAAGTCGCACAGCAGATTATGAGGATCAACAATCTGAGCGCATCGATCGGGGAGGCCAAAAACGCCCAGAAGATGCTGAATGAAACAGTAAAATGCCCCCGCTGCGGCGCCAGGGTACGCCAGGGCATGGCCTTCTGCAACAACTGCGGCTGCCAGCTGGCGGCACATAATCCGGGGCCCGCTCCTGCCGCCCCCGCAGGTATGCAGGCTCCGACAAGATTCTGTCATTCCTGCGGCGCTCCCATGGCGGAAGACTCCCTGTTCTGTATGTCCTGCGGAGCCAAAGCCACTGAGGCTGCCGGACCTGCGCCTGCTGCCGCACCGAATGCATATGCCGGTTCCAATGCCTACGCCGGCTCCAATGCCTATGCGGATCCCAATGCCTACGCCGGCTCCAATGCCTATGCGGATCCCAATGCTTACGCTGACCCCAATGCCTACACCGGTACCTCTCCTGCAGATGCTGCTATGCCCGGGACATCTCAGGCCGCTCCGGATCCTTACACCGGATTCCAGGCTCCCGGGGAGACAGCCGTGTCCGAAGCTTCCCCTGTCGAACCCGCCCCTGACACCGGATTCCAGGCTCCCGAAGAGGCGGCCGGTTTCAGTGAACCCGCTTCCGGAGAGACAGATTCAGCGGATGCCCAAAAGCCTGCCGAAGAGTAGGATTTGTCATCATATAAGTTTCGTCCGCTTGCAATTTCTTTTCAGCGCTCCGAATGACCGGGGCGCTGAATTTGAATTTTGTTTTATATCCATGAGGGAAACTATGGAAAAATCCGCCGGGACTCCGGATCCCGTATACTCTTCCGAAGACATCAAATATATGAAGGCCGCCCTGAAGCAGGCAGAGAAGGCGATCCTGATCGGGGAGGTCCCGATCGGGGCAGTCATTGTGTATGAGGGGAAGATCATTGCCCGCGGATATAACCGCCGGAACACAGACAAGACCACGCTGGCACATGCAGAGATCACCTGCATCCGCAAAGCCTGCAAAAAGATCGGCGACTGGCGTCTGGAAGGCTGCACGCTTTACTGCACACTGGAGCCCTGCCAGATGTGCGCCGGAGCTATCATTCAGTCCCGGATCGACCGGGTCGTCATCGGTACAACCAGCCCCAAATCGGGCTGCGGCGGAACTCTTCTCAACATTCTGCAGAATCCCGATTTCAACCACCAGGCAGATGTTCTGTACGGTGTAATGCGCGAAGAGTGCACTCAGATTCTGCAGCGTTTTTTCAAAGATCTCCGCAGACGCAACAAAGAGCGCAAAAAAATGCTCCGCATGCAGGCTGCCGTGCAGCAAGAGACTTGACAATTCTCCTGCTTTTGACTATAGTAAGCGGAGCACTTTAATATTCATCTTCCAACATGCCGGAGCACGTTCGTGCGCAGGCATCGCCCCTGTCATGGGATGGAGTTTTGAAAGCTGCCTGTCGGCACGTATGGGTTTGGGTCTCGCGCAATGAAAACCTGTGAACCGTGTCAGGATGGGAACATAGCAGCACTAAGCGGGAACTTTCATGTGCCGCGAGGGTGCCTGG
>ODAI012118870.1_pt1 | contig 13151 bp, 11 predicted proteins | sample 1539321 | NCBI WGS metagenome assembly ODAI01 (sample SAMN02144231, study PRJEB22623) | gut metagenome | biome: sheep rumen | host: Ovis aries | place: New Zealand | reverse complement strand
GCTGCTCGCCGCGGGCCATCAGGAAAATGCGCCAGTATATCGTATGCAAGCGGATGATGTCTTTGCCTATCAGGTGCAGCTCCGCCGGCCAATACTTTGCGTACTCCTCTGTCGAACCGTCCACGTCATAGCCGGCAAAGGTCGTATAGTTGGTCAGCGCGTCCAGCCAGACATAGACAACATGCTTCGGATCAAAATCAACCGGGATGCCCCAGGAGAAGGAGGTGCGGGACACGCACAGGTCCTGCAGGCCGGGAAGAAGGAAATTGTTCATCATCTCATTCTTCCTGGAAACCGGCTGAATGAATTCCGGATGCGTATTGATATGCTCGATCAGGCGGTCCGCGTATTTGCTCATCTTAAAGAAATACGCCTCTTCCTTCGCCTTGGTCACCGGGCGGCCGCAGTCCGGACATTTGCCGTCCTTCAGCTGGCTCTCCGTCCAGAAGGACTCACAGGGCGTGCAGTACCAGCCCTCATAGGCGCCCTTATAGATATCGCCCTGGTCATAAAGTTTTTTGAAAATCTTCTGAACCTTGCGCTCATGCACCGGATCCGTCGTGCGGACAAATCGGTCATAGCTGGTGTTCATCAGGTCCCAGATGCGGTGAATCTCCCCCGCCGCCTCATCGACAAACTGCTGCGGGGTGATTCCTCTCTCCTGAGCTTTCAGTTCAATCTTCTGCCCATGCTCGTCCGTACCGGTCTGGAACTTTACATCATAGCCCTCCGCCCTCTTATAGCGGGCGATCGCGTCCGCCAGAATAATCTCGTAAGTGTTGCCGATATGCGGCTTTCCCGACGCGTATGCGATGGCAGTTGTAATATAATAAGGTCCTTTATCAGCCATGGCCAAACCTCCTTGCGTTATTATGTTTCTGCCCTGTTCCTGTTCATGGTCCTTCACACAGCTGATAGCAGACCGTCTTTACGCACCGCGCGCCGTGAGCCTTAACCATGCTTTTCGCAGACTGTTACTTATTTTACCCAGAATACAGGCAAATGTAAATAGTCTCTCCCCGCAGCCTCTGGCGCCTTTGCACCCGGCAGACTGCCTCTGATACCGATCCGCCCTGTTCTCGGACCTGCCGCTTCACTTTGTCAGTGGTCAGGCCGTCGGCAATACCGATCCGCCCTGTACACGGATCCGCCTGCTGCTCTCCCGCTGTCCGTTATCTCATCCGCCGATGTACAAGCACAGCGTCGCGGATCATTTCCGCATTCCGGAATCCTTCTTCCTTCAGTTCATATGCCGCTTCATTCAGGGCCTTCTCGAAGCCGTTCTGCAGACGGTCGAAACGGTTCATTGCCGCTCTTTTGCCTAGGTGCACCTTTTCCGCCTGGTTGGCGAAGGACTCCCTCGTAATCTCATCAATGGAATACTTTCCGTCGATCGAAACGGACATATCCCGTGTGCTGCCGTCGTAGACGACCGTGCTGATCACGTCATACAGCGGCGCCAGCCGGATTTTCTTCAGATCCTCCGAATAGAGCAGCGACAGATTCTTGATATGGTTATCAGAATTTCCGATGATATAATCGTACACCAGATATTCCCACATTTCAGGAGCTGTCCGGCGGGAAGCATCTTCCCGCAGCGTTCAACCGATACATTCAGATCACTCATCATTCCTCTCCGTCACTGTCCCCGTACGCTGACATCTATATCCAGGCCCAGGACATTCGCAAGCATGATCGCTTTTTCGAGTTCCGTGGTTTTTTTCCCGTTTTCCAGATTGGAAATAAAGCTCGCGCTCAGCCCCGTCACTTCCGATACATACTCCTGTGTGTATTTCAGCTCCTTCCTGCGCTTCTGCAGTGCTTTTCCAAATGAAGCCGAGCTGTTTATCTTCATCTCTTCTCTCCTTCCGTTATAATAAAGCCGAACGGCTATATTGTGACGCAGATGTGAAAAAATAGCCGTTCGGCTATCTTTTCACATAATTATCATAATATAGCCGTTCGGCCATGTCAAACATTTTCAGCTGGGACGCCGCTTCCTGGCCCTCCTGATCCTTACTGCAGGCAGAGATGTCCGCCCTGATTCACAGGGCTTCTGCTCTGCCGGCCTCACCAGCGGCAGGCGCTCTCGTCGGGATTCTCAGGAATTTTCTTTGTGCATGTCACAGCGAGACATCCCGGACCGGTATGGCAGGAGATGGACAGGGACAGCGGCTGCATCACGATCTTTTTCCCCGGGTAGACCTGGGCGATCTCCTCCGTCCATTCCGTAACCTCATCGCGCATCAGGCCGGAATAGGCGCCCGCGATCCAGACCTTGTCCAGGTCATTTTCCAGATGGAAACGGTCTCGGATATCATCCTCTATCGCCTTCAGCATCACTGTCTTGGACATCTTCATCGTCCGGCACTTGGCGTAGGCGTCCAGTTTTTCTCCCTGGATCTGCAGAACCGGCTTGATCCGCAGAAGCGTGCCCATGGCAGCGGCGGCGGCGGTTATGCGGCCGCCCTTCCGCAGATATTTCAGGGAAGGGACATAGATATAGATGCTGGATTCAAATTTTGTTTTTTCCAGGTATTCCCTGATCTTTACGGCTCCCCAGCCCTGCGCGGCAAGCGCCTGTGCGTCCAGGGCGGACTGGCGCTGGGTAACGGAAATCCTCTGGTTGTCAACGACCTGAACCCGCCCGTCAAAATCCTCGGCCAGCGTCTTCGCAGTCATGCAGGAAGAGGACAGGCCGCTGGACATCGGGATATAAACCACCTCGTCATGGGTTTCCAGCAGCTGCTTCCAGCGGTCCAGAACGTCACCCACAACCGGCATGGAGGTATGGATCTCCGCGTCCGCTTCCAGATGCTCATAAAACTGCTCCTGTGAGAGAGTAATATCCTCATAGTACAGTTCATCATTGATATAAAACGGCATCGGAAGAACCGAGATCCCGAGTTCCTTTCCTGCTGCCTGTGTAATTCCGCTGTTGCTGTCTGTCAGAATTGCAACCTTACTCATATACTATACTCCCCGGATTTTTCTGGAAAGCATCCGCCTTCCGGATCTGACACGGTGCTGTACGCAAAAGCACACTGATACAAGCTGAACCTTACTGATATCCATCAGCACACCAGTGGGGATATCTTATCAGAAAAAAAGATCCCGCGCCATATACAAACACTGTCAAATGTTCTGATTCGATGCTTCTTCCTGCGCTTTCGGAAAATAAAAAGCAGCCCTCCGGCCGCCGGACACTCCGGCAGACGGAAAGCTGCTGAATCTCTGAATCATATTCTGTTCTCAGGAGCGGGAAGACCTTTCCCGCCTGCTGCTTCTGCAGATTCCGGACAGTAAGCTCAGCCGACATTCAGCAGGAACTTCCTGGCTTCACGGTCGGAACTGACCTTCTCGATCTTCGCGCCAAGCTGCTGCAGCTTGCCCTCAAAATTCTCATATCCGCGCTGGATATAGACGATGTCATCGATCGTCGTGATCCCTTCCGCCGCAAGTCCCGCGATCACAAGGGCGGCCCCGGCTCTCAGATCCGGCGCGCTGACACGGGCGCCCATCAGCCCGGGTACGCCGCTGATGATGGCCGTGTTCCCTTCCACCTTGGAGACAGCGCCCATGCGGGCAAGCTCGTCCAGGTACTTGAAACGGTTCTCAAAGATGCTCTCCGTGACGATGCTGGTTCCTTCCGCCATCGCCAGGGCAACCGCGATCTGCGGCTGCATATCCGTCGGATAGCCCGGATAAGGCAGGGTCTTCACATTGGCCGCGCTCAGACGTTCCGGAGCGATAACACGTACGGCGGTGTCAAATTCCTCCCCCTCGCAGCCGATCTCCAGCAGTTTGGAGATCGTCGCTTCCAGATGCTTGGGAATGACGTTCTTCACCACGATATCTCCGTGGGTACATGCCGCGGCAAACATGAAGGTTCCGGCTTCAATCTGGTCCGGAATGATCGAATATTCGGTTGCGTGAAGCTTCTCCACGCCGTTGATGCGGATGATATCCGTTCCGGCGCCCTTGATATTGGCGCCCATACTGTTCAGGAAGTTGGCTACATCGACGACATGAGGCTCCTTGGCACAGTTTTCAATCACCGTGCGTCCCTCCGCCATGGAGGCCGCCATCATGATATTGATCGTCGCGCCGACAGACACGGTATCCAGGAAAATATGTCTTCCGTGCAGCTGCGGGGCAACCGCGCAGATACTGCCGTTCACGATGGAAACCTTCGCGCCCAGCGCCTTGAATCCCTTCAGGTGCAGGTCGATCGGCCGGCTCCCGATATTGCATCCGCCCGGAAGCGGAACCTCCGCCTTTTTATACTTGCCCAGGAGTGCCCCGAGCAGATAATAGGAAGCGCGGATCTTTTTGATATACTCGTACTCAATGCTCACATCGCCGATACCGGAGCCGTTGATCTTAACGATATGCGGGGAAAGACGCTCTACTTTGACGCCGATCTCCGACATGGCCTCCAGCATGACATTTATATCTCTGACATCCGGCAGATTCTCGATCAGGACTGTCTCGTCCGTCATGATCGACGCCGCCAGGATTCCAAGGGCAGCATTCTTCGCACCGCCGATTTCGACTTCTCCATGCAGCGGATAACCACCCTTAATGATATACTGTTCCATACATTACCTCAACAGATTACTAATTATTTATTCTTCCCGCAGCCGCCCTTACAGCTGTGGAAAACTCCCCGTGTATCAGTTTTGAAGCCTTGTACTGCACTGCCTGCTCCGCCGCTCCCACTGGCGTAAGCAAACAGACCGGCAGATATGCCCGTCGACTGTATTATACTCACTTTTTCCGGTAATGTAAACGATGAATAGAAAAACCGGATGATTACGGAATCCCGCCGGAAAAATCAGCAGGATTTTCGGTAATCTCCCACAAAAACGCTGCTCAGTATTCAGATTTTTACTGCAGCTTCACCAATTCGGCCGTTCATCCAAACACACGGTCTGTCTTTGCCCCCTTCTTAACACTGAATCCGAAGCTTCCCAGCTTCCTGCCGAGCGCAAAATATTCTCCGTGCGAGTAAGCTGCCAGGCCTGCCTTGTTCAGCTCAAATTTTCCATTTTCATCCAGCCTGTCCTCATCGATATCGACAGCCTCCACGCGGGCCAGGAAAATATGATGAGAACCGGGCGTAAGCTTCTGCACAACCCTGCACTCAATATTGACCGGACTCTGCGCGATCAGCGGCGCGAAAGAAAGCCTGACGGCAGGCAGAGCGGTCAGCCCCGTTTCAAGGAATTTGTCCGTATCTCTCCCGGATTTCACTCCGCAGAAATCACAGGCCCTGATCAGTTCCTCCGTCACCAGATTGATTACAAATTCCCCTGTCTCATCGATGATTCCGTAAGAATAGCGGGATGGACGAAGGGAAATGGACACCATGGCGGGATCCGTACAGACAGTCCCTGCCCAGGCGACCGTGACAATATCCGGCCGCTCTCCCGGCCTGGCACAGCTGACCATGACGGCAGGAAGAGGGTAAAGCATATTCCCCGCCTTCCAGACTGCCTTCTTATGATCGCTTCCGGCGTTCTTTCCAGGCTGCAGGCCCGCGGAGACAGGCCCTTCTCCGGTTTTCTCCCTCTTATGTACATGCCTCACGGTCCGGCCCCGATCCTCTTTCACAGCCTTCGGCCTGGCACTCTTCAGGTTTCGGCCGACGGTCCGGCCCCGATCCTCTTTCACCACCTTCGGCCTGGTGCTCTTCCGACCGTCCTTTGCGCCATAGTCTTCCTGTCCTCCGCCGGCTCCCGTCTTTGTACGGGCGCTCCTGCTGCCGCTCCCTGCACTCATGTCTCCTCCGCCTCTCTGGCCAGAGCCGCCATGATTCCGGGAACAACCTGTTTTTTGCGGGATACGACGCCCTTCACAACCGCCACGTTCTCCTCAACCGGCACGTGAAATGCATCCTCCACGATCGTCTCCGCTTTTTTTCCGTAGCAGAGCATGGTCGTGGTCTCCTCGATGATGTCGGTCAGCATAAAGAAAGCAAGATCCAGCCCCTTCTCTTCATAGGCTTTCTCAATATACGGCTTCATGCGTGCCCGGATCTCATCAAGTTCCTCCCCGCTCATGGAAGTGATCTGGCCGATGCCGATCGTAATCTCCTCTGTGTCAAAGGTCTTGAAGTCGGTATAGAAGATCTCGTCATCCGTCTTGTTCCGCAGATCAGATCCGGCCGCAAACATCGCTTTTGCGAAAGGCTCGATCTGAATCCCGGCGATCTGTGAAAGCTCCTCGGCCGCCGCCCGGTCCACCGCCGTGCAGGTCGGCGAACGGAAGACCAGGGTATCCGAGAGAATCGCGCTGCACAGAAGGCCGGCGATCCCCCTGGGAATCTCGATGCCGTGCTCATGGTACATCTGGTAAATGATCGTCGCCGTGCAGCCCACCGGCTGATTGCGGAAATATACCGGATTCATGGTCTGCAGGGTGCCCAGCCTGTGATGGTCGATAATCTCAAGGATCTCCGCGTTGTCCACATTGTCGACCGCCTGGGACACCTCATTGTGATCCACCAGAATCAGCTCTCTCTTGCGCACGCCCAGCAGGTTCCGGCGGGAGATCATGCCGATATAGCTGCCGTGTTTATCCAGGATCGGGAAATCACGGTAACGCTTCTTGGACATGGTCTCACGGATCTGATCCGTATAATCCGTCATGCGGAAGGTTACGAGACCGTCGCTCTTCATGAAAAAATCGACCGGCATGGCCTGGTTGATCAGCCTGGCAACCGTGTAGGTATCCAGCGGGCTTACGATCACCGTGGTCCCGTGCTCCCGGGCCATATGCTGGATCGTGCGGGAAACGGCGGCACCCAGGCATACAACGATGCATCCTGCGCCCGCCAGGATCGCCATCAGCTGCGATTCATAGCGGTTGCCCAGAATAACCATATCGCCTTCATTGATATAATTTTCCATAACGTCCGGGTTCGCAGCGGCAATGACAACCTTCCCGCTGTCAAAATCCGTATCCGGATTCCCAACGACCATCTCCGCCTCCAGGGTCTGGAGAATGTTCCGGTAGGGCGTTTTTGCCACGGCCACGATACCGGCGTCATTTTCGTCCATGTAGGACTTGGCGATATCGTTGATCGTGATCACCCCTTCCAGATGATCCTTCTTCCCCGTCACCGGCAGCGTAACCACATTCTGCGTCTTCATCAGATTCCACGCGTCTTTCACGGAAATCTTGCGGTTAATCCCCGGAATGCGGTGGATCTCCATATCCTTGACGCGCGTTCCGATATTGTCGATGTAGAGCGGCTGCTGAAAATGGAAATAGTCCAGAACGTACTGCGTTTCCCCTGATACAGCTCCCGCCCGGCAGGCAAGATATTTCTTTGGTCCGTCCGGCCCCTGCAGCTTCTGCTTAAAATAGGTATACGCAAGCGCCGAGCAGATCGAATCCGTATCCGGATTTTTGTGTCCCGTGATGCAGACTGTCCGCTGCCCGGATTTATGGCCGGGCCTGGTTAATTCCTGATATACCGGGTTTGTTGTCTCTTCCATATTGCACGCCTCTCCCCTCATCTCTTTTTGCGGCAGCCCCCTGGTCTGCCCTGCTGCGCTTCCCGCGCAGTCTGTCTCCACCGGCCTTTCTGCCTGCTGTGCCCTGTTCTATACCCCTGTACAGTCATTCAGGCACTGTCTGTCTCCGATGGCTTTCCTGCCGCTGTGCCCTGCTCTATGCCCCTGTACGATTGTTCAGGCTCTGTCTCCGATGGCTTTTCTGCCTGCTGTTCCCTGCACTCCTCAGCGCTCTATGCCCCCGCGCGCCTTCTGGCCGCGGGAGATCGGATGCCGGATCATCCGGATCTCCGATATATAGTCAGCCCTTTGGAGCAGTTCTTCGCCGGGATCGCGCCCGGTCAGGATAACCTCCAGGTCCTGGGGCCTGCTGTCCAGAAAATCTGTCAGCAGCTTCTCGTCCAGAAGTCCCGCCCGGACCGCATAGAGTACTTCATCCAGAAAAAGCACGTCGTAGTTCCCGGAAGAAACCTTATGCTCCAACAGCCGGAGCCGTTCCTCATAGAAAGCTCTGTGGGCGCACTTCTCCTCCTCCGACATCTGGCGGCTGAAACGCTCCCTGTCCATCCCGTCAAGAAACTCCACATTAGGGGATAGCTCCAGAAGCTTTCTTTCACTAGAGGAATTGTCCTTCAGAAACTGGTAAATCAGAACCCTGTAGCCGTAGCCGGCGGCCCGGCAGCAAAGCCCCATTCCGCAGGTGCTTTTTCCCTTTCCGTCCCCGAAGTAGATGTGGACAAGCCCCGGCCCTTTTCGTATGCCGCAGTTCTCCGTCCCGCTCAGGCAGCGATCCTGCAGATCAGAGCAGTGTCCCTGCGTACTGCGGCCGCTGTCCTCATTCTCCTGAGGCATCCCGCTCCCTGCTTCCGCGTCGTTCATACCGGCCTGACGCATCATTTTACGGCAATTGCCTCAATCTCCACCAGTGCTCCCTTCGGAAGCGCAGCCACCTGAAAAGCCGCTCTGGCCGGGCAGTCCTTCGTAAAGAATTTTGCGTATACTTCATTCATGGCTGCGAAATCGCCGATATCCTTCAGCAGGACCGTCGTCTTCACAACATTTTCCATGTCCGCGCCGGCAGCCTGGAGAATGGAACGGATATTTTTCAGAGACTGCTCCGTCTGGGATGCGATATCATCCCCGGCAAACTCTCCTTTTTCCGGAACGACCGGAAGCTGCCCTGAAACGAAAATAAACTCGCCGGACGCCGCGATTGCCTGTGAATACGGGCCGATTGCCGCAGGTGCCTTCTCTGTATGGATTACTTTACTCATAAAAGCCTCCTTTTCCGGGAGATGTCTCCCATATCTTTTTCCGAAACATATCTGCCGGAACATCCCTGCCGGAACATTCCTGCCGGAACATTCCTGCCGGAACATTCCTGCCGGAACGTTTCCTTAAGTATCATCTTAACACGGATCTTTCTTTGATTCTATCATGGTTTCTTTCCCCTGTCCGCTTTCCGGACAGATTTCCCCGTATATTTATGTTATGATATTTTAGGAAAACGCTGATTAATTCTGACTGACGGCTTTTGATGCCGTAAATACAGCGTTTCCCCATATAATCTTTGAGCGCGTAATGCACTCAAAGCCACGTGCTGCGCAGCTTGCAAAGCAAGCCTTCCGCTGCGTTTATTTTCACTTTGATAACTGCAGAGACTCTTTCAAAAAAGATCTCTGTCCGGAGGACAAAGGATATGGAGAAACTGATGCAAAGAATGCAGAAAACAGAGTCCGCTGATTATTCCGGCTCCGTCACAGATCCGCAGGAAAAGCAGCGGATTGCCAGAACTATTCTGGAGGCGCTCCCGGATTGGTTCGCCATAACAGAATCCCGCGAAGAATATATCCGCAGCAGCGCGGACCAGCCGTTTTTTGCGGCCTTCAGGGACAGCCTTCCGGTCGGATTCCTCTGCCTGAAAGAAACCGGGAAGGCCACTGTCGAGCTGGCGGTGATGGGCGTACGGAAAGAATACCACAGGCATGGAATCGGAAAAGAACTGTTTTCTGCCGCGAAGGACTACGCTGTAAAGCAGGGTTATGAATTCATGCAGGTGAAAACGGTTCAGATGGGGCTTTATGATGATTATGACGCCACCAACCGCTTCTACCAGGCGCTCGGCTTTAAGGAACTGGAGGTTTTCCCCTCCCTCTGGGACGAAAACAATCCCTGCCAGATCTATGTCATGTCCCTGCACCGGCAGCAGACGTTCCCGGATCTCATCAGCAGCCGGCACAGTTACCGCGGAAAATTTAAGCCCTGCCCGGTTCCCCGGGAGGACCTGACTGCGATTATGCAGGCCGGGCTTGACGCCCCTTCAGGCTGCAACAAACAGACAACCAGCCTTATTGCCGTCGATGATCCCGTACTTTTAGAAAAACTGCGCGAAGTGATTCAGCCCCCGGTGGGGGAGACTGCCCCCGCAATCATCTGCGTGCTGACCAGACGGATCATCGCCTACCGCGACAGATGTTTTGCCGTGCAGGATTATTCGGCCGCCATAGAAAATATGCTGCTTGCAGCCACGGCTCTGGGTTACGGGAGCTGCTGGTATGAAGGCCATATCACGGATACGGACCGGATCGGAGATCAGATGGCGAAGATTCTCGGAGTCCCTGATGGATATGAACTGGTCTGCTTCCTGCCTGTCGGTATCCCGGAAACAGAGGCTGTCCCTCCGAAGAAAAAGGCATTTGAGGAGCGGGCCTGCTTCAACGGTTTTTTCCTGCATTGAAACAATTTTCGAGTCGTGCTATGATGGTGCGCAGTAAATTGGATGAGAACAGAGGCGCTCCGCTCTAAGCGGGAACGCTTCATACAAAAGAAACCGAACAGGAATCAGATGAAAAAGAAAGTTCTTATATATCCGGCGCTCATGGCTGCCCTGGCCGGACTGTCCGTGAACGCTGCTTGTGCAAAATCAGCAGAACCGGAGACAGATTTTATTGATATCTTTTCAACCGGGCATCCGGTTCTCCAGAGTATGCTGAACGCGGAGGCTAAGGCTGAACAGGAGGCGGCGCAGCTGAAATCCGAAGAGAGCGCTGCCCTTCTTAAAGAAAAAGAGCTGGAAAAGCTCGCTCAGGAAGAGGAAAGAAAAAAGAAAGAACAGGAGATCTCAGACCTGCAGAAAGCGCTGCATTTCAGTGAATTTCTGCTTCGTATGAGAAGAGCCCCTGTCCTCATCGGCGAGATAAAGGGAAATGAATACTCCGATGCTTTCCCGAACAGTCCGCAGGCGGAAAGTGAATCTGAGACAGAGCCTGTCAGCGAAGATGCATCCGAAGCGGAATCTGGGACAGAGCCTGTCAGCGAAAATGCATCCGAAGCGGATTCTATGACAGAGACAGCCAGCGAAGTTGAATCCGAAGCGGATTCTATGACAGAGCCGGCCAGCGAAGACGAATCCGAAACGGAATCCATGACAGAGCCGGCCAGCGAAGTTGAATCCGAAGCGGATTCTGGGACAGAGCCGGCCAGCGAAGGAGAATCCGAAGCGGATTCCGGCACAAAGCCGGCCAGCGAAGACGATTCCGAAACGAAATCTTTGACAAAGCCGGCCAGCGAAAACGATTCCGAAGCGGAATCCGGGACAGAGCCTGTCAGCGAACGCGAGTCCGAAACGGAATCTGAGACAGAGCCGGTCAGCAAAGATGAATCCGAAGCGGAATCCGGGACAGAGTCGGCCAGCGAAGACGAATCCGGGACCGAAACTGACAGCGAAACGGCTGCAGAATCTGAAACCGAATCAGAAAACGCAGAGGATCCCCTGACCGCACTGAATCCGGAACTGGCGGAAGCCTTCCACACAGATCTCGGCGGACTGGTAGCGGACGCGATCAATTTTGAGACAGAAGCGGAAACCGAAACAGAAAGCGCAGAGACGTCAGGTAAAGAAGAAACCGCATCCGCTCAGGAAACGGAAACAGAGCCTGAGAGCGAAACTGCAGAATCTGACCGGCCGGAAGAGGGTCCTGGCAGCGAAGAAAAAAGTTCCGGCAAAGAAGCTGAGGCCGGTATGGCAACAGAATCTGTCTCCGCTCCGGATACGGAATTATTCTCAGAAGAAGAATCAGAGATCATATTCACGCCTGTCGAAATGGGAAGCGGAATCAATACCACGACCCAGCTCCCGGAGGAGACAGTCCCCGCAGAGCAGGATGGTGAACAGACTGCGGCTGCCGGAACCGGTGAAACCGCTCAGGAATCTTCCCCGGACAGCATAAAGGCCGCAGACGGTGAAGCTGCTCCGGAAGAAGAAACAGGCACTGCCGCTGAAAGCGAAGCCGCGCAGGCGGACCCCCCCGCGCAGGATATCCGGCCGCGCCACGCGGCGATTGCCGTACCGCAGATCCAGAATATGAACAGCGCCCGCGTCTGCCTTTACGACTACAGGATGCTGCGCTCATACCCTCTGGCAGTCCTGCCAAAGGATATGCATATCCTGTATGATAAGATCCGGGATATGGTCTCCTCCTACAATGGAAGCTGGTCCGTCTATATAGGGAATCTTTCGACCGGGCAGGCCCTGATCGTAGGGGATCAGCCCATGAAATCCGCCAGCGTCATGAAACTGTTCATCATGGCGGCCGTCTATGACCGGATTGACCAGGGAAATCTGGAACGCACAGAAGAAACGGTAAGCCTGCTCCGCAGCATGATCATAGATTCCAGCAATGAAGCCGCCAACCGGCTTCTTCTGAAGCTCGGGGACGGAAGCTACGCGGAAGGCGTCGCGGCTGTCAACCGCTTCGTGCAGCTGCACGGATACAGCTCCGGAACCCATGAATACAACGGCTTCCAGGACAGTTCCTCCTATGTCGACCCCAGCCATTTCAACCAGATTATGGCAAAAGATATCGGACTGCTCCTGTCCCGGATCTATTACCGCGAATTCATATCACGGTCTGTATGCAATGAGATCGAATCGATGATGCTCGATCAGAAAACCCGCTACAAGATTCCGAAAGGACTCCCGGAAGGCGTACAGGTCGGAAATAAAACCGGTGAGATGGACTCGGTACAGAACGACGCTGCCGTCGTATACGGCCGGGACGTCGACTATGTGATCGTCGTCCTCTCCATGGATGTATGGGACAAGGATACCGCCTGCCAGGACATTCAGGAAATCTCCAGAATCGCGTATAGCTTTTTTGAGGATTGATCCGGTCCTGCCGGTCCGGGAGGCACCCGGCACACAGAAAGACACAGACTGCAAGGACAGGAAGAAATATGAAAATATGGGCGAAAGAGTGGAAGAACAATCAGATGCTCCGGGATACCACCATCGAAGACTGCAGCGATGAAACCCGGACCCATAAAGTCTTCAATGCTCTGGAACAGATCTGCTATGAATTCGATCTCCCGAAACCGCTCTGGCTGGATTCTACCGTGCGGGAATTTCAGAAACACGCCCGCTGCCGTTTTTACCAGGACAGTTTTGTGGAAGAGATTCCTTTCCAGTACCTGGAACTTCAGATTATAGAAGAAGACTGACATAAGGAGGCATCTCAGGCCGGGTACAAAACTTCGGTCATCCGCGGCGATTGTGTCAGGGTACAGAACTTCGTTTCAGGAGGATAACATAAAGATGAAAAAGATCGGTATCATCGGCGCCATGGAAGT
>ODAI011159299.1_pt1 | contig 13151 bp, 6 predicted proteins | sample 1539321 | NCBI WGS metagenome assembly ODAI01 (sample SAMN02144231, study PRJEB22623) | gut metagenome | biome: sheep rumen | host: Ovis aries | place: New Zealand | reverse complement strand
TCTGCCTTGGGCTCCTCGGACTTAACCTCAACAGGAGCTTCCTCCTTAACAGGTTCTGCCTTAGGCTCCTCGGCCTTGACCTCAACGGGAGCTTCTTCCTTGACAGGCTCTGCCTTGGGCTCCTCATCATCTATGAGATCATCAAAAAGATCTCCGGCAGGTCTGAGTGCATTCGGCACACTGAGACCGTTCTGGGCTGTTTTCTTAGGAGTCTGGCCGTAAGCATTCTTTGCAGGCGGCAGGTCATCCTCAAACTCGGGAGCCTCCTTGTCAGGACGGCTGAATGTAGCTCTCTGAACATTCTCACTGCTCTTCGGTGCTGTCGGCTGTGCCGGCGGAACAGGTCTTCCGGCAGGCATAGAAGCCATCTGGTCTGCATCAGCATAGGTAGTCTCCATATCGCTCATGAAGCTGACGCTCTGGGCAGGCCTTGAAGGCACTGGATTCTGCGGCATACCGCCCATATTGTTCTGGGGAACGCCCTGCATGAAATTCTGCGAAAGATCAGGCTGACGGAGAGGTGCTCCGCCCATATTGTTCATCGGTGCAGGACCGCCCATTGGCATCGGCTGAGCAGGAGATGCCTGCGGGGCCGGAGCGTTGGTGTAGTTCTGTCTCGGAACGATCGTATATGTTACCGGAGAGGCACTCATAATGAAGCCCTCCAGGTCATTTACTGAGAAGCTGGGAAGTCCGCCGGCAAAATTCATGAAGTTATTCACATTTGCCCTGTCGTTCGGATCTCCGAACTTAGCCATTGAAGCTATCTGTCCGAAGCAGGTCATGAATCCCTTGTTCAGGGCCGGCGAATTGAGTACAGGCTGATATATGAGATAGAGCTCGCCTGTATTCTCGTTTATTATTATAAAGTCCAGATCCAGCACCACCTTTGCCGGATGGAGCTTATAGTGCATTACTGCCTTATATGCCTCAAGAAGCTGAGCGATCATCATATAAAAATGATCCTTGTTGATACTTCTCTTCAGGAACTTGCTAAGGGCTATACCTCTTGCACCGGTGAAAAGGATCTTGCTTGAGTCCTCAGGGATCGGACGCATAAAGCCTCTTGAAAAATCCCTTGAAAAGAACATAACTTCGTTATTGTTGATCCTTTCGGATGAAGATAGCTTTAGTCTGACGCTGACCTGTCCCTGTTTATCGATATATTTTAATTTAGCCATGGAATGCGCCCCTTTTCTGCACGATATTCTCTCCGCTGATAACAGATAACGTGCTTTTTTATGCCTGATAAGCGGCAGTCCGCTTGTCTCCGGCATTACATTGCTATTCTATTATATTATACAATAATTACATTTCAAAGTCAAGGATTTGAGGCCTTTGGAGGGCAAAAAAAAGAGGTAAAAAGTAGATAAAAATAATACTTTTTCATATACAATTTACACAAAAATCAGCTGGGATTTATTACCCCAGCTGAAACATTTATCTCTTTTTTTACTTCTTATCAGGCATCAGCAGCCTGTTCCCGGCTTCTTGTGCTGAGCTATCATCAGCCTTATCGTATCATACAGATAGGGCTTGAGCTCCGCTACCGTACAGGGCTCGCTGTAGAGTATTGCCGAATAGCAGGTGGATGATACCAGTTCAATTATCATGAACATCATTATCTCAGGATCCCTGAGCTCACAGGGTGCCTCCTCCAGCATTTCCCTGTAGACATTGGCAAAGTTTATATCATCATCTGAGGACGGTGCCGTAAGTGCCGACTTGAACACTCCCCAGCTGAGATTCTTCGATATAAAGGTGAGAAGAGACTGATTATTATTCAGCTGATTGATGATATCATCGATTATCCTTATTATCCTCTCCTCATATTCCAGCTCCTCGATGCCGGGGCCTATCCTGTCTATGGCATTGCGGAACAGCTGGCTGGATTTGTGGGCAACGAGACGGTTGCGGATATCGTACTTATCCTTGAAGTAAAGATAAAATGTACCCTTCGCCACACCTGCCTTATTGACGATATCAGATATAGATGTCTTGCTGAAGCCTTTTGTGGTAAAGGCCTCGAAAGCTGTCTTGAGAAGAGAGCTCTCTTTCTGTTTTTTATTTGCGTCAACCTTTCCCATGATCTCAACTCCTTGTTAACGGGCTCTAACTGAAATTAATCTATCATATTCCTCTACGAATATTATAATCTAAGAGCAGTGGCTTGTCAAGCGTGTAAAACTGACCAATAGTCACCAAAAAACAGGTTGTTATTTGTACAATCAAACAAAAATCATGACCAAGGGTCATTTTTTGAAAAATAAAGGTTGACTGTCGGTCATATTTGTAATATACTAAGGATAAACAATAAAATGACTTGTGGTCATTATATAAAAACTATATACATATCTTAATCACAGAAAGGAACGATACTATGCTGAAATACGGCGAATGGACTGTCAGGCACAAAGTCCTGATACTCATCATAGGTGTGATGCTGATGATCCCCTGCGCTTTCGGCTACATCAACACCCGTGTTAACTACGACATTCTCTCCTATCTTCCAAAAGACCTCACTACCATGAAGGGACAGGATATCCTCAAGGATGACTTCGGTCAGGGAGGATTCTCCCTTGTCATGGTGGAGGGCATGAGCGATAAGGACGTCAAGGCTACTGCTGATAAAATATCAGATGTGGACCATGTTTCAAATGTTGTCTGCTATCAGTCAATGACTGACCTGGATATCCCTATGGAGGTTCTCCCCGATGATATCCATGATTTCTTCAACAAGGACGACACCACCATGATGGCTGTCTTCTTCGATGATACTACCTCTGCTGACGGCACTCTCGCCGCAGTTGAAGAAATGAGGGATATCACCTCAAAGCAGTGCTTCATCAGCGGAATGTCCGCTATAACTCTTGATATGAAGAACCTCTCAAAGAGCGAGACTATCGTATATGCTGTTATAGCAGTCCTCCTCACAAGCCTTGTACTGGTACTGGCTATGGATTCCTTCCTCATACCTGTATTCTTCATGCTCAGTATAGGCGTTGCAATAGTTTGGAATATGGGCACGAATTTCTTCCTCGGAGAGATATCCTTCATCACTCAGTCCCTTGCACTTGTGCTTCAGCTGGGCGTTACTATGGACTACTCCATATTCCTCTGGCACAGCTATAAGGAACAGCTTGAAAAATATCCGCTGGATAAGAATGAGGCTATGGCTCATGCTATCGCAGCAACTATCACCTCGGTAGTCAGCTCCTCATTCACTACAGTTGCCGGCTTCCTTGCAATGTGCTTCATGAGCTTCACTCTCGGCCTTGACCTGGGAATCGTTATGGCTAAGGGCGTTGTCTGCGGAGTTATCTCCTGCGTAACAGTCCTCCCTGCTATGATACTTATTTTCAACAATCCTATACAGCGCACCTCCCACAGGGACCTTCTCCCTTCCTTCAGGCGCACATCCGGATTTATCATAAAGCACAGCAGTGTCTTCCTGATAATGGCTCTGGTGCTTCTGATACCTGCCGCCTTCGGCTATAAGCACTACGATGTTTACTACAAGCTGGACAGCACTCTTCCCGAAGAGCTGGAAAGTGTGACTGCCAACAACAAGCTTGAAGAGGATTTCGGTATGAACAGCACCCACATCCTTATGGCAGATTCAGATATGAGCGGAAAAAAAGCTTCAAAAATGCTCAATGAAATAAAAAATGTGGACGGAGTTCAGTTTGCTATGGGATATAATTCACTGGTAGGTCCTGCTATCCCCGATGAAGTCATCCCCGAATCAGCAAAGAGCATCCTCAAGAGCGAGGACTGGCAGCTCTTCCTCATCGGCTCCGATTACAAGGTCGCCTCAGATGAGGTAAATGCTCAGGTGGACGATATTAACAGCATAATCAGCAGATACGATGACAATGCTATGCTGATAGGAGAGGCTCCGGCAACAAAGGACCTTATCGATATCACCGACAAGGACTTCAAGGTCGTAAGCATACTCTCCATAGCCGTTATCTTCATTATCATCGCACTTACTTTCAAATCCGTATCACTGCCGGTAATACTTGTATCGGTAATAGAGCTGGCAATAATGATAAACCTGGGAATAGCCTACTTCACCGGAACTGAGCTCCCATTTATCGCCTCCGTGGTAATAGGAACTATACAGCTCGGAGCAACTGTGGACTATGCGATACTTATGACTACAAGATACCGCACAGAAAGATATTCCGGAAAGGCTAAAAAAGAATCCGTAAGCATAGCCCTCAGCACATCTATGAAATCAGTAATCACATCTGCAATGGGATTCTTCGCAGCAACTATCGGTGTGGCACTTTATTCCGATATCGGCCTTATTTCATCGCTCTGTATGCTTCTTGCAAGAGGCGCTCTGATATCAATGGTGATAGTTGTAACAGTTCTCCCATCCATGCTCATGGTATTCGATAGGGTGATCTGCAAGACAAGCGCAGGCTTCATACCGAAAAGCGAATCCGAAAAAAAGCGTAAATTCCACATAAGAACAGCCTGAATGAGACAGACAGTAAAGGAGTAATCACTATGAATAAATATAAGAAGATACTCGCCGGTGCAGTTGCAGTTGCTATATCAGCCGGCGCTACAGGTACTATAGCATATGCCAAAAACAACGATAAGAGCTCCTCACCTGAAAAAGCTCCGGGAAAAGAGGAGATAAGCGCTTCAGCAAGAAAAGCTCTTGATGAAGCCGCATTCAAGGACGAAACAGTATATGTGCTCTGCGGCAGCGATTCCTCTGTTAAGGATGTTGTAGTCAGCGACTGGCTGAAAAACGCTCCCGCACTCTCATCTATTGAAGATGTCTCTGAGCTCAGCGATATCGTCAATGTCAAGGGCGATGAGAGCTTCTCCATCTCCAGCAATGACCTTACATGGTCTGCCGGCGGAAATGATATCTACTACAAGGGCAAGACAGATAAGCAGCTCCCCGTTGATGTAAGCATGAAGTATTTCCTGGACGGAAACGAGGTCTCAGCCAGCCAGATAAAGGGAAAAAGCGGCCATGTGACTATACGCTGGGAGTATAAGAACAATCAGAAAGTCAAAAAGAATATAAACGGCAAGGACAGGGATATTTATGTGCCCTTCCTTGCAGCAAGCGCAGCCATCCTCGACAGTGACAGATTCCTGAATGTACAGGTCACAAACGGAAAAGTCATCTCAGACGGAGAAAGACTTATCGTTGCAGGTCTGGCCTTCCCGGGGCTCAGTGAGACTCTCGGCCTCAGCGATGCAGAGGGCTTCGAGAATATCGTTCCCGAAAGCTTCGAGATATCCGCAGATGTTCAGAACTTCGAGCTCAACACCTCAGTAACAGCAGTTTCAGATCAGGTCTTCGCAGACCTTGACCTCGATGAAAATGCGGATATAAGCGAGCTCACCCAAAAGCTGAAGGAGCTGAACGACGGTGCTCTCAAGCTCTGCGACGGCACTGCAAAGCTCTATGACGGCATCAGCCAGCTGGATGAAAAGACCGGAGATCTTACAGACGGTATCGACAAGCTCCTCACCGGCTCGGAAAAGCTCAAAAACGGAGCAAACGAACTCAGCTCCGGCTCCGGTCAGCTGACTTCCGGGGCAAAAACTCTCTCAGATTCAGTAAAGCAGTTCACAGCAGGACTCAGCTCCGCAAAGAGCGGTTCCTCTGCTCTTCTCAGCGGCATCAATAAAGCAGCTGCCGGTTCTGAAACTCTTAGCGGCGGGATATCTCAGGTGACCGCAGGCTCCGAAAGCCTTAAAAACGGCCTGGCAGATGCTAAGGCAGGCTCGGATGCTCTGGTTGCAGGATTCGCTCAGGTGGACAGCGGAACTGCCGCTCTCACTGCCGGAAAGGATAAGCTCTCACAGGGCACCGGCGCTCTTGCCAGCGGAAGCTCTCAGCTCAAAGAAGGCTCTGCTCAGGTAGCAGACGGTGCTTCTGCGGTAAATGACGGAGCTGCTGCTCTCAGCTCATCAGCTCAGCAGATGTCAGCCGGAATATCCAGTGCAAAAGAGGGTGCAGACCAGCTCTCAGCAGGAGTCAGCTCCGCAAAGGACGGTGCTGATGCTCTTTCAGCCGGCGCTCAGCAGCTTTCAGCAGGTGCAGACCAGCTTTCTGAAGGAATCAAAACTGCCGGCGAATCCCTCAATGCAACTATCGCTGCCAATGAACAGGCTCTTGCAGCCCTTGAAGCAGCCTATGCTCAGTCTCCCTCACAGGAGCTCGGAACAGCCATTGCAGCTCTTCGTCAGACTATAGCTGCTCAGCAGCAGATCGCCGCATCTATGGCTGAGGACGGCGCTCTCAGTACAGGTGCAGCTGCATTGCAGAACGGCTCTCAGCAGCTCTCCGGCGGCGCTTCAGAGCTGGCAGAAGGTCTTGAAGCAGCTGATACAGGAGCAGAAGCACTCAGCAAGGGACTCTCCTCCCTCAATGACGGCGGCAAGGCTCTTGCAGGCGGCGCAGAAAAGCTCTCCGGCTCAACTGCACAGCTCTCCGGCGGTGCAAAGCAGGTCGCTGACGGTGCTTCAGCTCTTGACAGCGGTATATCTGAACTGGCAGCAGGAAGCTCTTCACTCTCCGGCGGTCTCAGCTCTCTCATAGAAGGACTTAAAAAGCTTTCAAGCGGTACCTCCGACCTTAACAAGGGTCTGGGACAGCTCTCCGGCGGCGCAGTTGACCTCAATAACGGACTTCTTAAGGTGTCCGACGGCGCAGCTGCTCTCAACGGCGGCTTCGGCCAGCTCAGCGCAGGCGCTTCAGCTCTTGACAGCGGCCTCGGTCAGCTCAGCGCAGGCAGCACTCAGCTCTCTGACGGTTCCGATAAGCTCTATAATGCCATAATTGCAGTACATAACGGCGCAGAAGCGCTCCGCAGCGGTGCGGCAGAGCTCTGGGGCGGTATCGATACCCTCAACAGCGGTACAGGCGCTCTTGTTGACGGTGTAAGTCAGCTCAGATCCGGTGCAAAGGAACTAGATGACGGAATGAATAAGTTCTACAATGAAGGCATTTCTGCTATCAATGATCTTGCAGAGGAAAAGCTGCCGGGTATCGTGGACAGCTTCAAGGCTGCAAGGGAGGCAGCTCAGGAGTACAACAACTACTCCGGTATCTCCGATGATATGGACGGCAGCGTAAAGTTCATATATATGTTCGACGGTATCAAGTAAATAAAATAAAAGCGCACTCCGGAAGTCCCTCTGTGGGAAAGCTCCGGGGTGCGCTGTTTTTTTGTTTTATCAGTTGTATGCGGGAACTGCCTCAGGAACAGCATTCTGCTGAGCCTTAAGTGCCTTTTCCTTTCTTCTGATATTCTTCTTTATGATCTTGAAGATACCGCTAAGAATAAGCTCTGTAAAGCCTAAGCCCATAGCAAGTATTCCGAACCAGAGAAGAACATTGGGGATAAGATAGAAGATAAGCTCGCTGGTAACTGCATATACTATAGCAGAGCCTGCAATAGTGCCGAGACCAGCTATGAACATTATCAGTCCTGTAATGAAGAAGATGCTCTCAAAGAAGCCTGCAACATAGCGGCCCTTTCTGTCAACTATAATAGCTATCCAGATCAGGAATACAAGTACCAGTGCAGCAAGTATTCCTATAGTTACATATGAAAGTGCATAGCTGATGTTCTTGAGATCGAATCCGGCCTTCTTGTTCCACTTCTTGACGGAGAGAGAATCATCAACATCGTTCTTCTCCATTGCCTTCTGAATGGAATTGAGCTCGTCCTTATCGAACTTATAATCAAAGACTTCCTGTGCAACATTGTTGTTTTCCTTGAAGAAGTCTATCTTTATATCCTCAGATGTGACCGAAGGATCGCTGCCCTTGCCCTCAAGGATATAATCGGCATAGTTCTTTACGTTTTCGCCCATATATTCAAGCATATTGGACTTTGAAAGGTATTCCTTGAAATCGTTCTTGTCTGCATTTCCGTGAGCTGCCTTTCTTATGCCGAGTGTCTTGTAGAGGTTGTTTGAAAGCTCGTCATCTTCGTACTCTGCACTGAGGACTGTATTCTTGTTGAGCTTTTCAATGCGTCCTCTCAGTACATTTCCGGATGCACCAAACTTGACACATACTGCCATGCTAAGAGTGAGCAGGAAGATAATTGCGAAAATTGTTACTATAGAAGCACCGAATACTCTTCCGGCACCTACCTTTGTTCTCTTTGCAGGAGCTTCCTCATATGCGGGAGCGGGGACTGGCGCAGGTGCCGGTATACCGCCGTTGGGATACTGGGGACCTGCCGGCTCAGCAAAACGTGGATCGTTGTTCTGAGCGTATCCGTTCTGTCCGTAGGGAGCAAACTGAGGTGCAGGCTGGGGCTCCGGAGCCGGGCTGCTGAAGCCGTTCTGAACGGGCTCCTGAACGGGTATATGCATTGTGTCGAGATTATCATTATTTCCGCTGGCAGGAAAGCTTGTATCCGGTATGGGATCCGGATATACAGGAGCTATCGCCGGCTCGGGCTCAGGCTCGGGAAGGATATCCTCAATATCATCATTCTGGACTATAGTCTGATCGTTTGTGCTGAAAATATCGCTGTATGCCGGCTCAGGCTCTATCTCCGGCTCAGGCTCGGGAAGGATATCCTCAACAGGAGCTGCAGTATCATTATTGAAAGTATCATCAAGCAGCTCATTCTCAACGGAATCATCAAAATTGTCATCATGTCCGCCGAGAGGGATGTTTGAAACCAGTATACCGTGATCGCTGCGAGGCTTGGGAGCCATCTCCTCCATTGCACCCGAAAGTATCATAGAGGCAGGATCAGAAAGATCATCTGTATTAACATCAGTATCAGAAGTTGAAATACCCAGATCATCTGCTGTATCGCTTATACTATCTGCTGCTGAGTACAGAAGCGGATCTGATGAAGCGGAAAGATCTGCGGAAGAATAGTCGTCATCGCCGGCAAAAGTAGTTTCATTGTTTTCAGTAAAGCTGTTTTCATATGTATCAGAAGTATCTGCAGCTGAAAAGCTGTCTGAACCTCCGCTGAAGCTGGTATTATCAGGCTGTGCAGGGAATGGTACCTCTGGTGCGCCGAGTTTTGTGCCGCAGGATGGACAGAACTTTGCATCGTCTGTTACCTGCTGACCGCAGTTTATGCAAAACATGGGATTACCTCCTGTTATTAGTTTTTTGGGGAATCGCTCCTTATATTATATAACATAAAATCACCGATGTCAATAAATCATATAATTTAAAAATGGATTTTCTGCGGAGAGGGGCGATATCTGATATTTTCCGGCAATAAACCTGCTATTATATAATATAGTACAGAAAAAACCGGACTTTCCTCCGGCAGTCCGCAGCAGAAAGCGCTTATAAGTTGACAACTTCCACGGGCTGTGATATACTTTTATAAGCGGCTCCGGTATGCCGGAAGTCAGCCTTTTATCTGCAAAAGAGGTGATCGGGTGGATACGCCTGAAATCTTATATATGGTGATACCCTGCTACAATGAGCAGGATGTTCTCCGTGAGACCGCCGGCAGGCTAAAAGAAAAATTCAAAGCATTGCAGGCCTCTCAGAAAATATCAGCAAAAAGCCGCATCGTATTCGTCAATGACGGCTCATCCGACAGTACCTGGGATATCATCAGCGGGCTGCACTCCGCTGAGCCGGATTTTTTCTCCGGGATAGACCTTGCCCACAACAGCGGACATCAGAATGCTGTTCTTGCCGGACTTATGACTGTGAAGGATATCTGCGATATTTCCATAACTATGGATGCTGACCTTCAGGACGACATCAATGCGATAGACGAAATGATAGACCGCTATTATGAGGGAAATCAGGTGGTCTACGGTGTCAGGAGCGCAAGAAAGTCGGATACGTTTTTCAAGAAGTTTACCGCTGAGAGCTTCTATAAATTCATGAAGCTCATGGGTGCGGATGTGGTCTATAATCATGCGGATTTCCGCCTTATGAGCAGGAGAGTCCTTCAGGAGCTTGCCGGCTTCAAGGAAGTAAATCTGTTCCTCAGGGGGATAGTCCCTCTTATAGGCTTCAAAAGCTGCTCTGTATACTATGAAAGACACGAGCGATTTGCCGGCAGCAGCAAATATCCTCTCAGGAAAATGCTGAGCTTTGCCGTCAACGGGATAACCTCCTTCAGCACTAAGCCGCTCAAAATGATAACAGGTCTCGGCTTTGTTATGTCGGTGCTGAGTGCGATAGCCTTTATTTGGGCATTTATCTCGAAATTTGCCGGTCTCACTGAACACGGCTGGTCCAGTACAGTCTGCTCTATCTGGCTGATAGGCGGCCTTCAGCTCTTCTGCCTTGGCATAATCGGCGAATATGTGGGGAAGATATATGCCGAAGTAAAACAGCGTCCCCGCTTTATAGTTGCTGATTTTCTCAATGAACTGGGTGCGGAGTTCATAAATGACCCCGGAGAAGGAACCGAAAATAAGAATAAATGAAATATGGTGACCCCTGAAAGCAAATCTGCTTCAGAGGTCACCATAAAAAATACCTGACTGCGATCTCATTATCACAGTCAGGCTTTTATTTTTATAAGTTATCAGAGCTTCTTCTTTTCATCCTCGATGAGCTTTATAAGGTCATCTACAGACATATCTGATGTTGACTTCTTCTTTGCAGTTGTGCTGCTCTTCTTAAGGATATCTGAGATATCAGGTGTGCTGCTCTTCTTGGGAGCTGCTGCGGAAGGCTGTACAGACTGGCTTCTGAGGGGAGTTGTCTTGGGGATATCGTTTCTTGACATCTCTGCAAGCTGAGCCTTGGGAAGTACTCCTGTGATATCGGGAGTTGACTCAACAGGCTGCTGGGGAGTGCTTGTTGCCTTTATATTGAAGGAGCCTGTGCGCTCGGCCTCGGCTGTCTTTCTTAGCATTTCCTCTCTGAGAGCGTCGGCTGTGGGAGCAGTTGATGAGCTTCCGCCCATATTTCTTGCAGCAAATGTTGACTCTGCACTGCGCTGAGCCTTGAACTGCATTGTGCGCTCCTTTTCCTTCTGATAAGGAGAATCGTGATTTACCTTCTTCTGGCTGAAATTCTCAGCTATAGACATCTTCTTGCGCTCCAGCTCATCACTGGGAGGGAGCTCCTGACTTGCCTCAAAGAGGGGATTGCCGGTCTTTGCATGGGACCTTCTCTCCTCGCTGTGCTTTTCGGACTCATCGTACTCATAGAAGTCGAAGTTCTCATCATCATCAAAATCATTTTTTGTAGAAGCTATCTTTGCAATGAGGAATATAACAAGTATCACACAGGGGAGGATGAGTTCAAGGAGTATACCGGGGATACCCTTTGTAAAGGTGATGAACTTGCCCAGCTCCTTGCTTTCGGGATATCCTGTAGCGATAGCTACTATCTTATCCTTTGTGATATTCTCGCTGTCAACACTTGTGGCATTTGCTGTGGAATACTTTTCGGTGCCGTCATCAGCTGTGATGACATCATTTATGCTTCTTACGCAGAGCTTATCAGGTGAATCAGAAGGATAGCAGAGCACGATATCACGCTTGAGGATGGTATCGTTCTTGACCTCCTTGGCAATAAGTGCTGCACCGGATGTAACGCTGTCCCCCAGGTTATCGCTGTCGCTGACTACATATATATATCTTCCGAAGAGATGAGGCGTTTTTCCGCCGGAGAACGCTACATTGACTGCCAATGAAATGACTATGAATATAATACATACTACTGCTATAAATACCTTAAGTAGTGAGAATCCCTTTTTCTTTTCCATAAACGATCACTTTCCTTTTCTTCATTCTGATAGTCTTTTTCTTTCTACACTTTTTTCTTTCCCGGATAATACCGGAGCTTTGCCATAAAATACAGGCATAAAGATATTATACCACATATCAAATGAGATTTCAAATGTTTTTGTTGTTATATTTTTAAAAAATGTCAGAAAAATGTCTTTTGCGGCACAATATCAGCGATTTGCACAAATATTCATCTGAATAAATTACAATATCGTCGCTATGCACAATAAAATTTGCCGTTCATTCATCAGTCTATACTAAGTTTTTGTGGAATCTTCGTAAAGTGTAAATTTAGTGGATAAATATTTGTTGAAATATACAGTTGAAAAAATCTTAAAAAAATAGTATAATAAATTATATACCTTTTGTAGAATTTATCTGCCGCAGATGGCTAAACCCCGTCTGTACACTATGGCCGATAATATACAATCTGTAATAACGCCGCCAAGCGGCAGAATGGAGATCATTTATGGCAGCAAAGAAAGCAAACCCGCTCATGGACATAATCAAGAATGAGTTCCCAAGAAAGCTTCAGCTCCTCTACAGCGTTTCTCCGGAGGAGGCCTCTGATAAGCAGGTCTATCACGTTCTCTCTTCGATAATCGTTGAGATACTCGGATCAAAAAGGCAGAGCTTCATCAATCACACCCACTCTGTCGGCGGCAAGCAGGTCTACTATCTCTCTATGGAGTTCCTCATGGGACGCTCCCTTAAAACAAGTATTTATAACCTTGAACTGGCCGACGGCATAAAGGCTATGCTCAAGCAGTATGATATAAACCTGGATAAGATATATGAGTACGAGCCCGATGCAGGTCTCGGCAACGGCGGTCTCGGCCGTCTCGCAGCCTGCTATCTGGACGGCCTTGCTACAGAGGGATTCCCCGCTATGGGTTATTCTATCTGCTACGAGTACGGTATCTTCCAGCAGAAGCTGGAGGACGGCTGGCAGACAGAGCTCCCCGATAACTGGCTCCCCGGCGGCTCAGTATGGCTGGTGCCTAAGCCTGAGCTGGCTATAGATGTCCACTTCGAGGGCGATCTTCAGGAATACTGGGATAATCAGTACCACTATATCTCCCATGTAAACTATAATACCGTTGTTGCTACACCTTATGATATGTATGTATCAGGCTACGGCGGAGAGGGAGTTTCCGTACTTCGTCTCTGGTCCGCAAAGGCTCCTAATTTCAACATGGAGATGTTCAACAAGGGTAATTATGAGCAGGCTCTGGCACAGAATTCTATCGCCAATGCCATCTCAAAGATACTCTACCCCAACGACAACCACCTGGAGGGCAAGAGCCTCCGTCTCCGTCAGCAGTACTTCCTCTGTGCCGCTTCTGTGGGAGATATCGTAAATACCCACATGAACGTTTACGGCACCCTTGAAAACCTTGCTGACAAGGTGGCTA
>ODAI012493626.1_pt1 | contig 13152 bp, 10 predicted proteins | sample 1539321 | NCBI WGS metagenome assembly ODAI01 (sample SAMN02144231, study PRJEB22623) | gut metagenome | biome: sheep rumen | host: Ovis aries | place: New Zealand | reverse complement strand
CTGGACAGGCAGTATGTATACTGCTGCCGGTACTGCGCCTGTCTGGCCAGATCCTCCGCGCGGCCATGAACTGCCTGAATATCTTCCAGACCGCACGCCCCAATCACCTCCTGCAGGAAATTCACCCGTTTATTCAGTGAATCAGCAAGGGTAAATGAACATGCGGGGAAAAGGATCTTCAGCGGGACGCCGGGAAATCCTGCCCCTGTTCCAAGGTCGAGAAAGCTTTCCTTTTCCTCCGGCCGAAGGAGATTGACCAGACAGAAACTGTCCAGATAGTGGAGGAGCAGTACATCCTGAAATTCGGTGACGGCGGTCAGATTCATTACCTTATTCTTTTCTACCAGCATTTCATAGTAGAGCAGCAGCTGCTCCTTCTGCTTTTCGGAAAGAACAAGGCCAAGCTCGCTGCAGCCCTCGTCAAACCGGGAAAGATCATATTTTTCTGCCAGGTTTCCCATCTGTATCTCCTGCTTTCTCTGTGTTTCTGTACTACTATTTTCTATTTTCAGCTTTTATTCCTTCCCCGCTGTCTCGCCCCGCCTTGCCGCTGCCTGCAGCCAGACAAGAAGGACTGAGATATCAGCCGGGGATACGCCGGAAATGCGGGATGCCTGGCCGACGGAAGACGGACGGAACTTTTCCAGTTTCTGCCTGGCCTCGATGCGCAGGCCCGCGATTTCTTCATAGCGGATGTTCTCCGGGATCAGGCGCTTCTCCAGTTTTTTGAACTGTTCGACCTGACGCTTCTGTCTCTCGATATAACCCTCATATTTGATGTTGATATTGACCTGTTCCCGCACGTCAACAGGAAGCTCCGGTCTTTCCGGATCAAGGGGAGAGAGGGTATCGTAGTCGAGTTCCGGGCGGCGGATCAGCTCGCCGATCGTCGTGCCGCTCTTCAGTCTCTGGCTGCCATGCTCTTCCAGGAAGGTCTGTACAGGTTCAGACCCGCCGATGACGGTATGCTCCACGCGATCGACCTCTGCCTCGATCTGCTCTTTCTTTCTGCAGAGCTTCTGCCAGCGCTCCTCGCTGATCAATCCCACCCGGTATCCCTTCTCGGTAAGCCTAAGATCCGCATTATCCTGGCGGAGCAGGAGACGGTATTCCGCCCGGGAGGTCATCATCCGGTATGGTTCTCTGTTTTCCTTCGTCACCAGGTCATCGACCAGCACGCCGATATAGCCTTCGGAACGGTCGATCACAAGGGGCTCTTTCCCGAGCACATACATGGCCGCGTTTATTCCGGCAAGCAGTCCCTGGGCGGCGGCCTCCTCATATCCGGAGCTGCCGTTGATCTGTCCGCCGCCGAAAAGGCCGGCGATATTCTTAAACTCCAGCGTCTCTTTCAGCTGCGCGGGATCGATGCAGTCATATTCAATGGCGTAGGCGTTCTTGACGATCTCCATATGCTCGAGTCCGGGCACCGTCCTGTACATGGCCACCTGGACATCGTCCGGGAGAGAACTGGACATTCCGCCGATGTACATTTCGTTTGTGGAAAGACCTTCCGGCTCGATGAAGACCTGGTGTCTGTCCTTATCGGCGAAGCGCACGACCTTATCCTCGATGGAAGGGCAGTAGCGGGGGCCTGTCCCCTCGATCACGCCTGAGAAGAGGGGAGAGCGGTCGAGATTTGCCCGGATGATCCGGTGCGTCTCTTCATTTGTATAGGTAAGCCAGCAGGATACCTGCTCTTTCTGCACGCTCTCCGGATCGGTCTCAAAGGAGAAGGGCACGACGCGCCGGTCGCCCTTCTGCTCCGTCATCTTGGAGTAGTCGATCGTTCTTCCGTCCGCGCGGGCCGGCGTCCCGGTCTTGAAACGCATCATCCTGATACCGTGGTCAAGCAGTGACGCGGTGAGGTGATTTGCCGCCTCCAGTCCGTTCGGCCCTGTATAGATCTCGACATCGCCGTAGATGCATTTTGCCTGCAGATAGGTCCCGGTGCACAGGATGCAGGCGCGGCACGGCAGGATCATCCCGGACCTTATCCTGACGCCCGTGATCTTTCCTTCCTCCGTGATGATCTCCATCACTTCCGACTGCCGGATCCGCAGGTTCGGCGTGTTCTCCAGAACCTGGCGCATGGTGCGGGAATAGGCGGCTTTATCCGCCTGGGCGCGCAGGGAATGGACGGCCGGTCCCTTTGAGACATTGAGCATTCTTGACTGAATGAATGTCTGATCGATCACCTTTCCCATTTCTCCGCCCAGGGCATCCACCTCGCGCACGAGATGTCCCTTGGAGCTTCCGCCCACACTGGGATTGCAGGGCATCAGCGCAATGCTGTCCACGCTCATGGTGAAGATCACGGTCTTCAGGCCAAGGCGCGCGCAGGCAAGGGCTGCCTCACACCCGGCGTGTCCCGCGCCGATGACCGCAACGTCGACCTGATCTTCGATCACTTTTTCTCTCTGGATGTTTTCCGTTCTCTCTGCCATTTCTTTTCACTCACCCTGTTTTATGTCCGCTTACTTATTTAGCTTATTCAGCTCATTTCGCTCACGCAGCCTGCCCGGCTTACTTGCCCATGCAGAATTTGGAGAAGATCTCGTTGATCAGATCCTCCCCGGCCTGCTCGCCGGTGATGGCGCCGAGGGCGTCGCAGGCATCCATCAGATCGATGGTAAGAAAGTCCTCGGGCATATTCATTTCGATGCTTGTCGATACTTTTTCCAGGCTGCCGGCCGCCTGGACCAGCAGGTTTTTCTGTCTCACACTGGTGATCGTCAGGCCCTCCGATACGGAAAGACGGCCGCCGTACACGATCTCGATGATCTTGTCCTCGGCCTGCCCGAGGCCGCTTCCTCCTGTCACGGAGACCGGCAGGACCGGAAGAGAAGAGAGGCCATAGCGATCCAGCTCTTCACGCAGCGCTTCTTCCGTGGTCACAGGGGCAAGATCCGTTTTGTTGAGCAGGATCAGCGCAGGCTTTTTTTCTGTCCGCAGCAGATCCATGATCTCTTTATCGCTCTCATCCAGGGAAACGGAGGAGTCCACCACATATAAAATGAAGTCCGCTCCCCGCGCGTTCTCCCTCGCCCGCTCTACGCCGATCTTTTCCACCTTGTCGACAGCCCGGCGGATACCTGCCGTATCCGTAAGCAGAAGCGTAACGCCCCGAAGGTTGATGGTCTGGGTCAGCACATCCCTCGTTGTTCCGGCGATCTCGGTCACAATAGAAAGATCCGCGCCGGCCAGGTAATTCATCAGCGAGGATTTCCCGGCGTTCGGTCTTCCGACGATGACTGTCCGCACGCCCTCCGTGATCATCCGCCCGTCCTGGGCCGAGTCGATCAGCTTCCGGATCTGCCGCTGCCATCCGCCGACATTTTCCCGCAGACGGTCCGCCATCTCCTCCGCGCTGTAATGTTCAGGATCGTCAAGGGCCGCCTCAATGCCCGCCACCACATGCAGGATCTCCCCGCGCAGTCTGCTTATCGCTTCCAGCACGGAACCTTTAAGCTGGCTGACGGAATTGCGCAGCGCATACTCATTTTTCGCCCCGATCAGCAGACCTACCGCCTCCGCCTGGGAAAGGTCGATCCGCCCGTTCAGGAAGGCTCGCCTGGTAAATTCTCCCGGCTCGGCTGCCCGCACGCCGCAGGCCAGTACAGTCTCCAGCACACGGCGCGTTGAGAGGATGCCGCCGTGACAGTTGATCTCCACGATATCTTCAGCGGTAAAACTGCGGGGCGCGCGCATCACGCTCACGAGTACCTCGTCGACGGTCTCTTCCCCGTCCACGATATACCCGTAGTGGATGGTATGCGTGGGAACCTCCTTAAGGATCCGGTTCCCCTTCGGCGTGCGGAAGATCCGGTCTGCGGCGGATACCGCTTCCGGTCCGCTGATGCGGATAATGCTGATGCCGGCTTCGCTTACCGCCGTAGATATAGCGGCGATCGTATCGTCAAACATATTTCTGTTAACTCCTGTAGTTTTGCTTTACGCGCAGGAAGGCTGCCGCATCCGGTTTCCGGCGCAGCAGCCTTCCCTTTTTCTATCAGACCAGTTCGTCCGTAACGGCCTTTTCTTCTCTCGCGATCCTGTCGCTCCGCTCTGTGCGTTCCCTCTTTTTCATGGTTACGACAACTTTGCGGTTCGGTTCCTCACCTTCACTGTGCGTGGTCACGAAGGGATCGTTCTGCAGAGCCGAGTGGATGATCCGTCTCTCATAGGGGTTCATCGGCTCGAGGTACACCGGCCTGCGGGTCTTCTTGACCTTGAAGGCGATGTTTTTCGCCAGATTCTCCAGCGTGGCCTTTCTTCTGTTCCGGTAATCCTCCGTGTCCAGCTTGACGCGCACGTAGGAGGCTTTGCCCTTATTGACCACAAGGCTTGTCAGGTACTGCAGGGAGTCGAGGGTCTGACCGCGTTTGCCGATCAGCATGCCCATGTCGTCGCCGATCAGGTCGACAGAAAGGACGTCGTCCTCAAACCTTGTCTCAATATCCACATGCAGGCCCATCGCTTCGAAGGTCTGGGTAAGGAAGGTCTTTGCCCTTTCCTTTGCCACTTCCGGATCTGCCGGAACGCGGTTGCTCTTTGCCGGCTTCGCCGCGGGCGCCGCCTCGCCGTTCTCAGACGACTCTGCAGCTGCTTTTTCCGGGCTCTCCTGGGTCTTCTTCGGTCCGCGCTCACCGCGCTGTCCTCTGCCCTGTCCGCGGTTTCTCTGTCCGTTCCTGCTTCTTCTTTCCGGACGGCTTTCTTTTCCTTCGCCCTCACCGGCGCCGGTAGTGGTCTGTGCTGCCGCCTCAGCTGCTTCGCCGGCCGCTTTCACAGTCTCTTTTGCCGTTTCTTTCACGGCTTCTTTTGCCTTCGGCGCTTCCTTCGCCGCAGCCTGCTCAGCCGGGCGCTTTGCCTTCGTGGCTGCCGCCTCGCTCACTGCGCTGCCGGCTGCTCCATCCTGGGGAGCTTTTTCCGCCGGCGCGGGGGCGCTCTTTTTTACGCTGCCCTCAGTGCTCTTTGCTTTGCCGGCCCCTTTTGCTTTTTTCGTACCGCCCTTGCGCTCAGAAAACAGTTCGGAGATAAACTCCTCATCCGTTTTCTTGATCTTCGCCTCGATCACGGCTTTCTTTGCGCCGAGGCCGAAAAATCCTTTTGTCTCATGTTCGATTACGACATACTCAATATTGTCGCTGGTCGTACCAAGCCGGATCGACGCTTCGATCACTGCGTCCGCAACGGTCTTAGCGCTGATTCTGATTTTCTCTCCCATATCTGATCACTCCTCACTTCTTACCGTGCGAACTGTTATATTTTTCCACCATTCTCGCCTTGTCGGCCAGGCTGCCGGGCTTTGCCTCGGATTTTGCCGCGTCCGTATCGGACAGGGTCCTTGCCTTTTTCATGATGGAGTCAGCACCGATCGAGCGGGTGTTCACCGTCGCGTTGCTTGTCATCTGTTCGGCGGTAATTCCGCGCTTTTCTCTCTTTTTCTCTGCCTTTTCCTGGTTTTTCCTGATCATCTCGTCCATTCCGACTTTGTCGAAGCGGCGGTTGATCACGACCTGCAGGATGCTTCTGACCACGGCACCCGCGATCCAGTAGATACCGAGACCGACAGGAAGCGTCAGGCAGAATACCGCGGACATGATCGGCATGACCGTATTCATGGTCTTCATGCTGTTCGCGACCGCATTCTCCTCATCGCCTGTCTGCGTATCCGTCACCATCAGCTTGGAATTGAGCCACTGCGTGACAGCCGCGAGGACCGGAACAAGAACAGCCAGGATGACCAGAAGGATCTTCCCGTCTTTGAACGACTCCATGATGATATTCATGGGGTTGTTCGCGATATTCAGGCCGAGGAAATGGTTAAAGTGATCGATCTTAGTCTGCGTGGACGTGATCAGTTCGGATAGATCCGGAAATTTCTCCGCCAGGCCAGCCCAGTTTTCCGGTTTGAATTTATAGAGGGTGTCGATGACCTTAAGATCAGTAAGTTCCGTGACCTTTACGCCGACCTTCGTCCCGACCTCAGAGAGATATTCCAGGGCGCCGTCCGCCTGTGTCAGTTTCTGTGCAAGGGGCATGAACGCGTCCTTGACGATCGTGACATAAGCCGGAATGTTCCAGATCACGCGGTAAAGAGCGAACAGGATGGGCATCTGGATGACCAGCTGCAGACAGCTGCCCATCGGATTTACGCCGTACTTCGCGTAGACAGCCTGGGTCTCTTCCTGCATTTTCTGCATGGAGACCTGGTCCTGCTTGCCTTTGTACTTTTTCTGTACCGCCTGCAGTTCAGGGCTCATCTTTGACTGCAGTTTAGAAAACTTCTGCTGCTGCACGGTAAGCGGCAGCATCAGCACGTAAATGACAATGGTAAAGAAGATAATACACAGACCGATGTTCTCCAGACCGATTTTGGACTGGAGCCAGAAAATACCGTTCATGATGTAGCCAAGCAGGGACGCCACCTGGCCGATGATCGGCGTAGTATCTTTCGTCAATAACAACAACATATGCTTTTAGTTCCTCCCGACAGTTATGGTACGGGATCATAGCCGCCCTTTGAGAAAGGATTGCAGCGGATGATCCTCCATGCTGCTAGCGCGCCGCCTTTGATCACGCCGTATTTTTCCACTGCCTCAAGGCCGTAGCCGGAGCAGCTGGGAAAATAAGGACATTTTGTTGATTTGAGCGGCGAAAGGTAACGCTGATACATCTTTATGGATCTGATTACGATCTTTTTTGCTTTCATGTATCGTTTTTCTCTTCATTTCATGGTTTCTTCATCCAGCAGGATCTTATGGTGCCTGGCCAGATGAAGCAGTGCGCTCTCGACTTCAGGGAAACCTTTTCCCTTCGCACCAGGCCTTGCGATCACAACAATGTCAAGGCCGCCAACGAATCTGTGTTCATTTAAACGATAACTTTCGCGGATGAGTCTGGTAATGTGGTGTCTCACAACGCTGTTTCCGACTTTTTTACTGACCGATATCCCGACGCGGTTTTTCTCCGTGCCGTTCCTTACGATGATCATTACCAGATATCTGTTTCCGAATGATTTTCCGTTTCGATAGACAAACTGAAAATCCTTGTTTTTCTTCAGGGACGGGATACAAGTCATGGCTTACCTCACCGGCCGAAAGATAAGAATAGGTTTTGATATGCCGGCAGAGGCCGGAATATCAAAACCTGTTTTATCATCCACTCTGTGGTTTACGCGGATAATACTTTTCTTCCCTTGGCTCTTCTCGCGGCTAAAACTTTTCTTCCGCCAGCCGTGCTCATTCTGGCACGGAAGCCATGAACTCTCGCATGAGACCTCTTCTTAGGCTGAAATGTCACTTTCACATGTCCGGCACCTCCTTTTCCGACCAGCGGACTATCATGAACTGATCAATTTTTTCTTCTTTCAGCAGAGAACACCGCTCTTATTATATGCATAAAAAAAAACGCCGTCAAGTGCAACATTCCTTTATTTATGCGGGTTTTCGCATGTTTTATCAACAATTTGTCGACAAAATGTGGATAAAATTGTTAATAATCCCGGCCGGGAATAGTGGTCGGGAATAAAAACATTGCAGAATGAAGTTGTTTGTTTTATTATTATTGTAGGGAAATTATGTGAAGGAGCGACTATGGACACCTTAGAAATGATCCGGGATAAATGGGATGAGATTCTGCTTACTGTAAAGGAAGAGCATGATCTTTCCGATATCTCGTACAAGACCTGGCTTCGGCCGCTGACGGTCTACAGTGTCAGTGATACCAAAATCACTATTCTGGTTCCGTCCGAGCAGATGGCCGTGGATTATATCAACAAAAAGTATATGTTTCCGCTGAAGGTTGCCATCGCGGAGATCATGAAAACGGAATATGACATTGAGTTCATCCTGCCCGAGGAAGCCAAGAGCAGGGAGGATGATTCTGCCCAGAAAAGCGGTTCGAGCCGCAGCAATGTCGTCCGCTCCGCCCTGGAGAGGGCTAATCTCAACCCGAGATATACCTTTGAGACCTTCGTCGTCGGCAGCAACAACAAATTTGCCCACGCCTGCGCCCTGGCTGTCGCGGAGTCCCCGGCCAGGATGTACAACCCTCTTTTTATTTACGGCGGTCCCGGACTGGGCAAGACGCATCTGATGCACTCGATCGCGCACTTTATCCTGGAACAGGATCCCTACAAGAAGGTCATCTATGTGACCAGTGAGCAGTTCACGAATGAACTGATCGACGCTATCCGTCACGGAAACATGGTCTCAAACAATACCGCCATCAGTTCCTTCCGCGAAAAGTACAGAAATGTGGATGTTCTCCTCATCGACGATATCCAGTTTATTATAGGAAAGGATGCGACACAGGAGGAGTTTTTCCACACTTTCAACGAACTGCACAATAACAATAAGCAGATCATTATCTCCAGTGATAAGCCCCCCAAGGAGATCGATACCCTGGAGGAGCGTTTCCGCTCCAGGTTCGAGAGCGGCATCCTCGCGGATATCTCTTCTCCGGACTATGAGACGAGGGTCGCCATCCTGCGCAAGAAGGAGGAACTGGACGGCTACAACATCAGCGCGGAAGTCATCGACTACATTGCTTCCAATATAAAGTCCAACATCCGTGAGCTGGAGGGCGCCTTCAACAAGCTGATCGCCCTGAGCCGGCTGGAGCACAAGGAGATCACGCTGGAGCTGGCCGAGCTTGCCCTTCGGGACATTATCTCCCCCGATGAGTCAAGGCCCATCACGCCGCAGGTCATCATCGATACGGTCGCCGAGCACTTCGGCATCACCTCCGCGGATATCTGCAGCAACAAGCGCAGCAGCGAGATCGTTATCCCCAGGCAGATCGTGATGTATCTGTGCCGCCATCTGCTGGACATCCCGCTGAAATCCATCGGGACCTACATCGGCAAACGCGATCACTCCACGGTGATCTACGGTGTAAAAAAGATTGAAACAGACCTGCAGACGTCGGAAACTCTGCGTACGGCTGTGGATATCATCAGGAAAAAACTGAATCCGTGAAATTCGCCCTCAACTTTATCCACTGCTTCAGGCGGATCCTCCCCCGGCGGCAAACATGCTTCCGGACGGGATCTTTCCTTTGCCTGTGCGGCGTCGGAGGGTTTTTCACATCTTAACAGCCCCTATTATGACGATTACTGATTATTTTATTTCTTTATTGTTTTGAAAGGACCCGCTGCGGTATGAAAATCATCTGTTCAAAAAGTGAACTGCTGAAGAAGATCAGTATTGTAATCAAAGCTGTACCGGCCAAGACCACCATGCCTGTTCTGGAGTGCATCCTCATCCGGGCTGAAGGCGGTGAGATCAGGTTTACGGCTAACGATATGGAACTCGGTATTGAAACGGTCGTGGAAGGCGTTATCCTGGAGGTCGGTCAGGCTGCCCTGGAGGCAAAGCTGTTCTCCGATATCGTGCGCAAGCTTCCCGAAGCTGATGTCTCGATCGAGGCGGATGCGGCCGGCAAGGCTGTGATCAGCTGTGAGAAGGCGATCTTCCGGATCACCGGCAGGGACGCGGACGAATTCTCCGCCATCCCCGTTGTGGAAAAAGAGCATCCTGTTACGGTATCGCAGTTCTCCCTGCGCGAAGCGATCCAGCAGACGATCTTTTCCATTGCGCCCAACGACACCAACAAAATGATGGCCGGCGAGCTCTTTGAGATCGAAGGAGACAGGTGGAAGATCGTTTCCCTGGACGGTCACCGCATCTCCATCCGCCAGATCACCCTGCGCGAATCCTACGATCCGGTGAAGGTCATCGTCCCGGGCAAGACCCTGGGCGAGATCGCGAAGATCCTCACGGGCGACGCGCAGGACGACGTGTACATGTATTTCACGAAGAACCACGTCATGTTCGAGTTCGACAAGACGACGGTGGTCTCCCGCCTGATCGAGGGCAACTATTTCCGCATCGACCAGATGCTGACGACGGATTACCTGACCAAGGTGATGATCAGCAAGAGAGAACTGCTCGACTGTATCGACAGGGCGACGCTCCTGGTCAAGGAGAGCGACAAAAAGCCCATCATCATGGACATCAAGGAAGACAGCATGGAGCTGAAGATCGATTCCCAGATCGGTTCCATGGATGAAGAGATCGCGATCGAAAAAGAAGGCCGCGACATGATGATCGGCTTCAATCCGCGCTACCTGATCGACGCGCTGCGCGTCATCGACGATGAGACCGTAGGCCTTTACTTCGTCAACACCAAGGCGCCGTGCTTCATCCGCGACGAGCAGCTGTCGTACATCTACCTGATTTTGCCTGTAAACTTTGTATAAAAACAGGCTGAGATCAAAATCATATTTATTTTGTTTAGAAGAAGGTAATTGCCAAATGTCATCAGTCTACATCAGGGATGAGTTTATCAAGCTCGGCCAGCTGCTTAAGCTTGCCGGCCTTTGCGATACCGGCGCGGACGCCAAAGAGGTCATTCTGGAGGGTCTTGTCCAGGTGAACGGGGAGACCGCCCTGCAGAGGGGCAAAAAGGTCGTCCCCGGCGATACGGTCACCTTTGACGGGCAGACGGTCACGGTGGAAAAGAGACAGTAAAGCGCTGGTATGAGAATCGATTCGGTCAGACTGGATAATTTCCGCAATTACGAGACCCTGGAACTTCATCCCGACCCGGGGATCAATCTGTTTTACGGCGACAACGCGCAGGGGAAGACGAATATCCTCGAGGCCGTCTATGTGTGCGGCACGACGCGTTCCCACCGGGGCGGGAAGGATAAAGAGATGATCCGGTTCGGATGTGAGGAATCCCACATCCGGATGGAAGTGACAAAAAAGGAGATTCCCTGGCGCATCGATATGCACCTGAAAAAGAGCAGGGCTAAGGGAATTGCGGTGAACGGCGCCCCCATCCGGCGGGCGGGGGAGCTGCTGGGCATCTGCAATTTTGTTTTTTTCTCTCCGGAGGATCTGGGCATCATCAAGAACGGCCCCGCCCAGCGGCGCCGGTTCATGGACATGGAGCTGTGCCAGCTCGACGCCCTCTATGTGCGGGATCTTTCCGCCTACAGCAGGGTCCTCATGCAGAGGGGATCGCTGCTGCGCGACCTGCCCTTCCATCCGGAACTGGAGGATACCATCGGCGTCTGGGACCTGCAGCTTGAGCAGTACGGGACCAGGCTGATCCGCGCGAGGGAACGGTTCGTGGAAGAACTCAACGCACTGACCGGTCCCATCCACGAGCGCATCTCCGGCGGCAGAGAGTCTCTGACCATCATTTACGAGAAAAATACAGAGCCGGATAATTTTGCTGCCCAGATCAGGGAAAACGCGAAGCGGGACAGGAAACTCAAGCTTACCCATACCGGACCGCACCGCGATGATCTGGGACTCTTCATCGGCGGCGAGGACATCCGCCGTTTCGGTTCCCAGGGGCAGCAGAGGACGGCAGCCCTTTCGCTCAAGCTCGCGGAGATCGAGCTGGTCAGGAAACGGAGCGGGGAAGGGCCTGTGCTCCTGCTTGACGATGTGCTCTCGGAACTTGACCGGGCACGGCAGCGGGATCTTTTGGACAGCATCGGCGACATACAGACTTTGATCACAGGTACGGGTACGGACGCTTTTCTCGAGAGCGGTTTCCACATCGACCGCCTGTACCAGGTGAAAGCGGGATCGCTTACACAGATCTGAGAATACATCGAGATGGAGGATAGAATGAGCGCAGAATACGGTGCAGATCAGATTCAGATTCTGGAAGGACTTGAGGCGGTAAGAAAACGTCCCGGTATGTATATCGGGAGTACCTCATCCCGGGGTCTGCATCATCTTGTTTATGAGATCGTGGATAATTCCATCGATGAGGCAATGGCCGGTTTCTGCGATACGATCACGGTTACTCTGCATCCGGATAATTCCGTGACGGTCGTGGACAACGGCCGCGGCATTCCCGTCGGGATCAACGCGAAAGCAGGCATTCCCGCGGTGGAGGTCGTGTTTACCATCCTGCACGCCGGCGGCAAGTTCGGCGGCGGGGGATATAAGGTCTCCGGCGGCCTGCACGGCGTGGGCGCTTCTGTCGTCAACGCCCTTTCCGAGTGGCTTGAGGTGGAGATCTTCGTTCAGGGCAAGATCTATAAGCAGCGCTATGAGCGCGGCAAGGTCATGTACAAACTGGAGGTCGCGGGAACCTGTGATCCGCAGCAGACCGGCACAAGGGTGACTTTCCTGCCGGACAGCCAGATCTTTGAGGACGTGATCTTTGATTTTGACGTGCTCAAGCAGAGACTGCGGGAGATGGCGTTCCTCACGAAGAACGTGAAGATCAACCTGATCGACGAGCGCCCCGGCATGGAGAGGGAGCGCACTTTCCACTATGAGGGCGGCATCCGTGAGTTCGTCGCCTTCCTGAACCGCGGCAAGACGCCGCTCTACGAGGAGATCATCTACTGCGAGGGAGAAAAGGACGGCATTCTTGTCGAGGTCTCCATGCAGCACAATGATTCCTACACCGAAGGTACCTACAGTTTTGTCAATAACATTACGACGCCGGAGGGCGGCACGCATCTGACGGGCTTCCGCAATGCCCTGACCAAGACGTTCAACGACTACGCCAGGGCAAACAAGCTGCTCAAGGACAGCGAGGCGAACCTGAGCGGCGACGATATCCGCGAGGGCCTGACCGCGATCGTGAGCATCAAGATCGAGGAGCCCCAGTTTGAGGGGCAGACGAAACAGAAGCTGGGCAACAGCGAGGCGAGGAGCGCCGTGGAATCGGTGGTGACTGACCAGCTCGAGGTATTCCTGGAGCAGCATCCGCAGGTCGCCAGAAAGATCGTGGACAAATCGGTGCTTGCACAGAGAGCGAGAGAGGCGGCGCGCAAGGCGAGGGAGATCACGCGCAGAAAATCCGCGCTGGAGGGGCTTGCCCTTCCCGGCAAGCTTGCGGACTGCACGGACAAGGACCCGTCCCACTGTGAGATCTATATCGTTGAGGGCGACTCCGCCGGCGGCTCCGCAAAGGAAGCCAGAAGCCGCGCGACCCAGGCTATCCTGCCGCTGCGCGGCAAGATCCTCAATGTGGAAAAGGCCAGACTTGACCGCATCTACGGGAACGCGGAGATCAAGGCCATGATCACAGCCTTCGGTACCGGGATCCATGAAGATTTTGATATCGAAAAGCTCAGATACGACAAGATCATTATCATGACGGATG
>ODAI012014317.1_pt1 | contig 13152 bp, 8 predicted proteins | sample 1539321 | NCBI WGS metagenome assembly ODAI01 (sample SAMN02144231, study PRJEB22623) | gut metagenome | biome: sheep rumen | host: Ovis aries | place: New Zealand | reverse complement strand
TACGCCGAGAACGGTGAGTATGCACAGGCTTTGGGCGCTTACTCCGAGCGTGAGAACCCGCTCAGCCTCCTCTTTAATAATAAGGACAACAAATACACGCAGTGGCGCTCCTTCGGCGCCATTCATCTCAGCATCAATCCGTTCAAGAGTTTCATGGTCCGCACCACCCTCGGTATGGACTACTCGCAGAAGGAGCAGCGCTTCTTCACCTATCCCATCGCCAATGGTAAGATGATGCGCACCGACACCGCTGCCGAGAGCAAGCAGGAGCACTGGATGCGTTGGATGTGGAACGCCATCGCCACCTACAACTTCGAGAGCGGCGACCACCGCGGCGATGTCATGCTGGGTGTCGAGATCAACCGTCACGACTATAAGTGGATGAGCGCAAAACGCTACGACCTGGCCATCCTCAATACGGATTATATGTGGCCGTCGGCTGGTTCCGGACGCCAACTGGCCCAGGGCTCGGGCGACGGATTCTCGCTCGTATCCTTCTTCGCCAAGGCTAACTATGCCTATGCCGACCGTTACCTGGCCAGCGTCACGGTGCGTCATGACGGTTCAAGCCGTTTCGGTAAGAACAACCGTTACGGTACATTCCCGTCATTCAGTGCAGGTTGGCGTATCTCAGAGGAAAAGTTCATGAAAAACGTTACATGGCTTGACAACCTCAAGATTCGCGTCAGCTGGGGTAAGACAGGTAACCAGCAGATTGCAAATACCGCACGCTACTCGCTGTACAAGAGTACCATGGGCACCATCACAGATGCCGGTTCCAGCTACGATACGGCCTATGATATTGCCGGAAACAACAGCGGCAATCTCTCCAGCGGCTTCAAGCGCATACAGCGTGGCAACGACGACCTCAAGTGGGAGACAACAACTCAGACAAACATAGGTTTTGACTTCGAGGTACTCAAGAATACCCTGTATGGAAGTTTCGAATGGTACAACAAGAAGACAACCGACATTCTCGTGGATATGCCGGCAATCGCAATTGCAGGCGAGGGAGCACATCAGTTTATCAATGCAGGTACCGTCCTCAACCGCGGTGTCGAGTTCACGCTTGGCTGGCGTGGCGAGAAAAAGGGATTCCGCTGGGATCTTACAGGCAATCTCGGCCACTACTACAACGAGATACAGTCACTTCCTGAGACCCTCGTTTCAAACGGAACATTCGGCGGCAACGCCACCAATCCCATCATCGGCCATGCATACGGTTCGCAGGTAGGTTACGTATTTGACGGCATTTTCCAGAACCAGGCCGAGGTTGACAACCATGCCCAGCAGGCACAGGCAGCCGTCGGACGCATGCGTTTCAAGGATCTGGACGGCGACGGTAAGATAACCGACAAAGACCAGACCTGGATATACGATCCTACGCCCAAGTGCTCGTTCGGCCTGAACGTCTATCTCCAGTACAAGAACTTTGATTTTACAATGTTCTGGCAGGGCGAAGTCGGTCGTGATGTCATAACAAAGGACCTGAAACTGGAAACAGACCTGTGGGCCGGAACCAACGTTCCTAACCTGAACAAGGGTACGCGTCTGTTGGATGCATGGACTCCAAACAACCCGACATCCCTTATTCCGGCACTGACATCAACACCAGTGGGTCTCGAGTCGGCAATGAGTTCATACTATGTTGAGAACGGTTCGTATGCAAAGCTGCGCACAATCCAGTTTGGCTACAACCTGCCCAAAAATGCCCTCAAGAAGATTTTCCTCAGCCGTCTGCGCTTCTATCTGTCGGCACAAAACGTGCTCACAATCAAGAGCGGTAAATTCTCCGGTGTAGATCCCGAGAATGCCGGTTACGGCTATCCAATTCCTCTGAATGTGACATTCGGCCTCAACGCCTCATTCTAATGCACAATACAACTATGAAAACAAAATATAATATATACAAGGTAATGCTGCTGTCAACAGCATTTGCCACAGTTTCCTGTCAGGAATTCCTCAGCGAGCAGTTGCCACAGGGAACTCTTTCCGAGGAGCAGGCCCTGGACAGCAAGAACACCGAAAAGATGATTGTGTCTGCCTATGCCGGTCTGACTACAATCGAGGATATAAATGCATCCTTCTCCCTGTGGAACTACGATGTACGCTCGGACGATGCGTACAAGGGCGGAGCCAACGAGGGCGACGGTGATGTATTCCACAAATGCGAAACCGGCAATGGTATACTTCCGTCGGACTGGAACATCAATGGCGGTGATGGAATATGGCAGCGCCTCTATAATTACATTTCACGTACAAACACAGCCCTAGCATTGCTTGACGAGGCAGATCTCAATACCTTCCCCAAGAAGGCAACGCGCATTGCCGAGATGAAGTTCCTGCGTGCCTATGGCCACTTCCAGCTAAAGCGTCTTTTTGGCAACATACCTTTTGTCATGGACGAGAACATGCTTACCGAGGACTACTACAAGATTTCCAATACTCAGTATACCGATGACGAGGCATGGGGTGTGATAGCCGACCAGTTGGAGGAAGCCTATGCCGACCTGCCTGAGGTGCAGGAGGACAAGGGACGTCCGACAAAGGCTGCCTGTGCAGCTCTGCTTGCCAAGGTATATCTCTACAAGGCATACCGCAAGACCGAGGGCAGGAATACATTCTCGGGTACGGTAGACAGGTCGGATCTGAACAAGGTGCTGGAATATACAGATCCTGAAATTTATGCAAACAACTCGCTGGCATCTGATTTTCACAATAATTTCCGTCCTGAGACAGAGTTTGAGAACGGGCCGGAAGCTCTTTGGTCGATTCAGTATTCGTACAACGACGGGAGTGTAAACGGCAACCGCAACTACGGCTGTGCGCTGATGGCTCCGAATGTTGAGACGAAGGATCCGAGCAAACCTACGACCGTGGGTGGTCATGACTTTTACAAGCCAAGCCGGAACCTGGTCAATGCCTTCCGTACAAACAGTGAGGGCTTGCCTGAGCTGGAGGATTTCAACAGGGTGAACTATGACCCGCAGATGCATAATGCTGACCCGCGTCTGTTCCTGACGGTGGGTATGCCGGGGTTCCCGTTCATGTTCAACGAGGACTTCATGCAGGAGAAGAGTTGGGCGCGTAATGCCAACGGCCTGTATGGCTACAATGTCACGCTGAAGCAGAATGTCGATCAGAAGTTTGTCAAGGAGGAGTCGTATATCAAGAAGTGCGGCTGGTGCTGGGCTACGTCTATGAATCGTGTGGTTCTGCGTCTGGCGGATGTAAAGTTGATGCGTGCCGAGGCTTTTGCTCAGTTGGGTCAGGATGGCGAGGCTATCAGTCTGGTGAATGAGATTCGCCGTCGCGCAGCTGCAAGCACGGGTATGATGGACGGTTATCCCAGAAAGTACGGTGTAAGGTTCAAGTGCAGTGAGTACAAGGACAACAGCAATGCTTTGGCGAAGGTGAAGTTCGAGCGCCGACTGGAACTGGCGATGGAGGCGGAGCGATTCTTTGACCTTGTTCGCTGGGGTGATGCCAAGGCTGTGCTTGACAAGTTCTATGCAGGCGAGACGAACACTACTATATATCAGAATTCGTCTTTCGTCGAGAATAAGCTGGAGTATATGCCTATTCCGTTTAACGAGATGCAGAATGCCAAGGGTCTGTACAAGCAGAATCCGGGTTACTAATCTATTACTATTATGAAAACATTGAAGAAATATATATGCATGTCACTTTGCGCTGTTTTGGGCGCATTTGTGGCTGCCTGTACGGACAACCAGAGCAATCTGGTACTATCGGGCGATTGTCTGGTACAGGAGTTTGAGGTTGCTGGGTTCGGTGCCGAAATAGACAGGACGGCATATACGATTACGGTTCAGGTTCCGGAGGATACGCCTCTGGATGATGTGGAGGTGACGAAACTGGTCCTTTCGGACGGTGCTGTTGCCGATGTTGTGCAGGGGGCTCATCTTAATCTGACGGTGCCGCGTGCCATCCAGGTTACGAACGGTAGTCTGAAGCAGGTATGGACGGTTCGTGTGAAGGTTATGCAGACACAGATTCTGTCCTTTACCCTGGGCGGTTTCAACGGCGTAATCGACCAGGCGGCGCAGACAATTACGGTGTATCTGAAGGAGGGTACTGACATTACTTCGATCAAGCCGTACATCACTGTCAGCGAAGGTGCTACGGTCGACGGCAACGAGGTTTCGGCCGACTTTACATCGGTGCGTCACTATATTGTAAAGAACGGCAACGCTCTGCGTGACTATACTGTGAGCGTGGTGCTGTGGAGCACGCCGAAGGCCCTGTATATCAGCGGCAGTGCGAGGGAGAGTGAACTGAACATGGAGGAGCGCACGGCTTATGAGTGGATGAAGGCCAATGTGCCGATGACGGCATTCGCCTCGCTCAGGGATATTGCCGACGGTACAACGTCTCTGGATGTCATTGACCTTATCTACTGGCATTGTGCGAAGGACAACGGTGCTCTGGACGGTCATGATCCGTTCATGGCCTATGTTGCAAATGCTGTGGGTTGTGCCAACAATATGGATGCCCTGAATGCTGCCGTCTTTAACAAGCTGGGCGCATACTACAGCGAGGGTGGTTCGATGCTGCTGACACGCTATGCTACAATCCTTCCGCCGTTCATAGGCACCAGTATTGATGCCGGTGGCGGCTGGATGGACACATGGGCTACGCCTAACAACTGCTGGCAGGCTCGTAATGAGGATGATCCGGAGCTGTGCGGCGGTCCCTGGACTTTCTCTATCTACGGAGACAATATCGGTCATCCTCTTTTTGCCGATCTTGTAGGCGGCGGTACTGCTACTGTATATTGCACGGACAAGGACTATGGCGTAACCAACTCGGTGGTTTGCTACAACCATGCCGAGGGCTGGAGCGAATATAGCGGTGCAAACGGCTACAACCACTGGAACGAGCGTGTACAGGGACGCATTCTGGGTGTCAACGACCCGGGTAACGGCAATATTGTTGCTTGGGAATTCCCTGCCAAGGGCGGTGCATACGGCCAGGGTGGAATCATCTGTCTGGGCACTGGTTGCTTTGACTGGTATTCTGCCAGGACGGGTGCCGAGTACAAGGAGAATTATCACAGAAACATTGCGCGCATGGCCGGCAACGCATGTCGCTATCTGATGGGCAATTAGTTCATATTATTTCGAATAGATTATGAGATACAATATTTTTTCATACAACAGACAGACTTTGGCAACGCTCCTGGTTGGGGCGCTTGCCGGAGCAGGACTCGCCTCGTGCAGCGAGGATACGTATACACCGGACCCTGACAGGGGATGGGAATCCACGACGGATGTATTCGTGCCTACCGACGAGACCGGTTTCTCAACATACTATAATCCTGCCATCGGTACCTGTGGCGACCCTATGCCATATTATGACCAGAAGAGCGGAGAGTTCCGCATTCTCTATCTTCAGGAGTTTGCACAGAATACCGAGTCGTATCACCCGATGTGGCTGCTTTCGACCAAGGACTGTGCTAACTACACCAATCTGGGCGAGGTTCTGCCGGCTGGCGCTGCTGCCGAGCAGGATGCTGGCGTAGGTACGGGCTGCTGCGTTTATGACGCTGAGCAGGAGACTTACTACATTTACTATACCGGTCACAATGCGGCATGTCCTCAGACCGAGGCTGTTATGCGTGCTACCAGCACGGACGGTCTGCATTATAAAAAGGATATGGTGTGGATGCTGAAGGGTGCCGAATATGGTTTGAGTGACACGGACTTCCGTGATCCGCAGATCTTTGCCGGTGACGACAACAGGTGGCACATGGTGGTGTCCGGTAAATTGCAGTTTGCCGAGTTTGTCTCGGACAACCTGCAGGACTGGACGTTGGCCGAGAGTTTCGGTATGCCCTGGGGCCGTATGAGCGAGTGTCCGGATGTATTCAAGATGGGCGACTGGTGGTATATGATTCTTTCCGATCAGGACAAGTACGGACGCTGCATCAAGTATTTCAAGGGCCGGACATGGGCTGAGCTGAAGAATGCGGTGAAGAATGCCTGGTTCCCCAATGCCGACGAGGGCAAACTGGACAGCCGCGGATACTTTGCTGCAAAGACTGCCGGTAACGGTCAGGACCGCTATATCTGGGGATGGTGTCCGATACGCTACGGAGCGGATATATATGCAAAGAATACGAGCGTGAGGGATGATGTGGAGCCTGCATGGGCAGGAGCTCTGGTATGTCACAGGATTGCCCAGAAGGAGGACGGTCAGCTGGCATTCGTACCCGTTCCGGGCATTGCGTCCAAGTATGGCAAATCGGTTCAGCCTGTTGTCGTAGAGCAGACCGAGGGTGCTGACTTTGATGGAATGAATGGTAGGATTTCGGGTTTCGGAATGGTCAGGTTCTCACGCCTGGGTTATCATAATCATATCTCCATGACTGTCAAGACTAGGAATGCCGGTGACAAGTTCGCCTTCTGCTTTGTCCGTGGCGAGCACAAGGATGGCGAGGAGAACAAATGGTTCCAGATGGGATTCAATAACCAGCACTGGGAGAGCGGCAAGAGTAATCTGTGCCGTGTCGAGTTCAAACTGGAGGGTAATGATGCCGAGGGCAGGTATTTTGACCAGTTTGTGAACGGTGCGCTTTCCAACTTCGTGCCGCGTCCTGCCGACAATACCTACAATATCGATATCTTTACGGACAACTCGGTAGTGGTGGTTTATTACAACAACGTGCTTTCGTACACCACACGCATCTACGGCATCCAGAAGAACGGCTGGTCCATCAACTCGCTGGGTGGCGAAATCGAGGTGTCGGATCTGAAGGTTACGCAGTATTAACGCTCTAAGGACGATCTTAAAAAATTATGAGAAACAAAATAGCTTTAATCTCCGTAATGTTCTGCTTCTTCTGCATGGGCTTTGTTGACCTTGTGGGAATTGCCAGCAACTACGTGAAAGCGGACTTGAATCTTTCGGATTCGGTGGCCAATATATTTCCGTCTCTGGTGTTCTTCTGGTTTCTGATATTCTCCGTTCCGACCGGAGTGCTGATGAACCGCATCGGGCGCAAAAAGACGGTCCTGCTGTCTCTGGCGGTGACTGCAGTATCCCTGTTGCTACCGCTGTTTGGCGAGACCTTCCCGATAATGTTGTGTGCATTTTCGCTGCTGGGTATCGGCAATGCCCTGATGCAGACATCGCTTAACCCTCTGGTAACCTGTGTCATGGGTGGCGGAGGCAATCTGGCATCTACGCTGACATTCGGTCAGTTTATCAAGGCAATCGCCTCGTTCATAGCGCCGTATCTGGCCATGTGGGGCGCCATACAGATGATTCCGACCTTTGGCTTGGGTTGGCGTGTATTGTTTGCCATATTCCTGGTTGTTGGAGTGATTGCCACTGTTATTCTCGCAACTACCCAGATTCAGGAACCCACGTCCCAGGCAATGGGGCAGAGTATCGGCAGCCAGTTTGCAGGCAGTTTCGCCCTGCTGGCAAAACCTGTGGTACTGCTCTCGTTCCTGGGCATCGTATGCCATGTGGGCATTGATGTGGGTACCAACACCACTGCACCCAAACTGCTGATGGAGCGTCTGGGAATGGGGTTGAACGAGGCTGCCTTTGCCACCTCGCTGTACTTCATCTTCCGTACCATAGGCTGCTTTACGGGTTCGTTCTTCCTGCGTGCACTCTCTACCCGTGTGTTCTTCCTCATTTCGGTCATCTGCATGGCACTGTCCATGGGTTGCCTGTATATGGGTTCGGAGCAGTGGGTATTGTACGCCGGTATTGCCTTGGTGGGCTATGGCAACTCCAACATCTTCTCCATGTGCTTTGCCAATGCCCTGCAGGCTGTTCCGGACAAGCAGAACGAGGTGAGTGGTCTGATGATTATGGGTCTCTTTGGCGGTACCCTGTTCCCTCTGGCCATGGGAGTCGCATCAGATGCCATGGGCCAGGCCGGTGCCGTGCTTTGCATGGCTGTGGGCGTTGTCTATCTGTTCACATACCTGAAAGCCATTAAATCTTAACTTTAAACTTTTATCTTAGTATGAAGGATTATATAGTAGGTCTTGGAGAAATCCTGTTCGATTGTCTCCCTGACGGAAAGAAACTGGGGGGCGCACCAGCCAATTTTGCATATCACGTCAGTCAGTTCGGCCTAAACGGTATAGCTGTCAGCGCCATAGGTGATGACGAGGATGGCCGTCTCATCAGGGAAAAGTTGCAAGCCAGCTCCCTGCAGACTCATCTCGAGGTTGTTGATTATCCCACGGGTACCGTCCAGGTGACCCTTTCTGGCAACGGAATCCCACAGTATGATATCTGTCAGGGCGTTGCGTATGACAATATACCCTGGACACCCCAGATCGAGGAGATTGCCCTCAATGCCCGTGCCGTTTGCTTCGGTTCCCTGGCTCAGCGCAGTGCCGTAAGCCGTGCCACTATTCACCGTTTCCTGGACACGATGCCCAAGTTGGGCAGTTTCAAGGTGTTCGATATCAACCTTCGTCAGAATTGGTATTCCGTGGATGTCATCGAGGAATCGCTCAAGCGTTGCAATGTGCTCAAAATCAATGACGAGGAAATCATACTTGTGTGCAAGTTGCTGGGATTGGACGAGATAAAAGGCGTTAACCCAAGCGAGGAACTCCTGCAGCCCGTTGTGTTCGAGGATCAGGTACACGAACTTATCCGACGCTATGAGCTGGATATGGTTGTTCTGACCTGTGGCGCTTTTGGCTCTTATGTCCTGACAGCCACAGACATGAGTTTCCAGGCTACGCCCAAGGTGCAGGTGGCTGATACCGTCGGTGCCGGCGATTCGTTCACAGGCTCCTTCTGTGCAGCCATCATGGCTGGCATGCCAATAGCGGAGGCTCACAAGATAGGTGTTGAGGTCAGCGCCTTTGTGTGCACACAGCAAGGCGCCATGCCTCTTTACCCCGGGGAACTTAAGGACAAGATCAGACGTCGGGAATAAATACGCCATCGTAGTATAATTTGTTGTTTTCAAGTGCCAGTGGAAATTCTCCATTGGCACTTGTCGTATGTGATTATCTGTTGAAATCAAACCGCGCTTTTTCATGGTTTATATTTTTTGGGTTAAACTTGTCTACTTTTCAACTTTTGAACTTTTCTTTTTGCTGCCTCGGGGGTCTGCAGATGTAAGCCCGTTAGCCTTTTTATCCCTGGGGACGGTGCAAAGGTACGGCAGCGGAAAAGAACGATGTGGCGTTTTGTGGCATTCTGTGGAGATTTGTGGAAAAACGAGGCGTTTTGTAATGAATTAAGGGCATGTGTTTTGTTAATATGTGTCCATTTTGTATCTTTGTGTTCGTGAAATGATTATTAACAGTTATGAAGGATATTGCTATTTATACGCTGACGTCGGCATTGCATGACGAACAGTCCGTGGCTGCATCCACACATCTGTTCCTCTCATCATTAGGCATTGACTTCGATATGTGCGGTTCGGACTTTTCCACCTATGGACAGTCCATTCTCGACCTTATCTATGTCCGTACAGGAGGCACCGAAAACATCTTCCGGCAACTGCTCCCACAGATACAGTCCTCAGGCAAACCCGTTCTACTGCTAACCTCAGGTACAAATAACTCACTGGCTGCCTCCATGGAAATCCTCTCCTTCCTGCAACAGAACAATATGCAAGGCGAGATACTGCACGGACAGCCGCAATATATTATCAAGCGTATCAGCGAGCTGCAACAGCTGGCACAGGCCAGGCGCAAGCTGCAAGGATGTCGCTTGGGCGTGATTGGAAAGCCCTCGGACTGGCTCATTAGCAGCGCAACCGATTACCAGATAGTTCACAACAAACTTGGAATAGAACTAATAGACATTCCCCTGGACGAAATAAGAAAGGCCATAGGCGACACCGCTATTGATGGTGGACAACAGGGAGCCCTGCGAATATACGATGCACTGAAACAAATCGTTGAGAAACATAATCTGCAAGGGTTTACCCTGCGATGCTTTGACCTGTTGACAGAACTACATAACACAGGATGCCTGGCATTGGCACGACTCAACAGCGAAGGATTGGTAGCAAGTTGTGAAGGTGATATTCCCGCCATGCTTTCGATGACTGTAGTACGAGCGCTATTCGGGATCTCGGGATTTCAGGCCAATCCTGCACACATTGATGTTGAAACAGGCCAAATACTCCTGGCACATTGCACAATACCGCTGGATATGGTGGAGCGATACGAATATGACACTCATTTCGAATCTGGCATAGGCGTAGGCATCCGCGGTTATATGCCGGCAGGACCTGTAACAATATTCAAGTTGTCAGGCGACATTACGCGCCACTTTGTAGCCGAGGGTCAGCTGCTGCGCTGCGAGTCACGCCCCAACCTGTGCCGCACGCAAGCCATTGTGCAGTTCGACAATCCTGCCGAAACTAAATACTTCCTGACCAACCCAATAGGCAATCATCATATCCTGCTGCCCGGCCACCATGCCAAATTGCTTAGTGAAATGATAAAAATACTTTAAAAATGGATACAGTTATATTCCTTGGATTCAGTCTCCATGCATGGATAACCATCGTAACAGTACTGGGGATGTTTACCATTATGCTTTTTACTAAGCTTCGCGCCGACTTGGTATTCCTCGGAGCCATCGGTATCCTTTTTGTAACAGGCGTGCTGGATGCCAAAGAGGCATTCTCTGGCTTCAGCAGTACCTCAGTAATTGTGATAGGCGTATTGTTTGTCGTTGTAGCAGGACTGACGCATACAGGCGTACTGCAATGGATTGTCAAGAACCTGTTAGGTCAGCCCACAGGATATGCCAAGGCCGTTGTACGCCTGATGCTTCCTGTAGCCGCACTCAGTTCAATACTGAGCAACACTACAGTGGTAGCCCTCTTCGTAAACATCGTAAGAATGTGGTCGAAGAAACTGGGAATATCACCCTCCAAATTGCTGATACCATTGAGCTACGCCTCCGGCATGGGCGGTATCTGTACATTGATAGGTACACCGCCCAACCTGATTATCTCGGGCATGTATACAGAACATACAGGCCATGTCATGAACGTGCTGGCAACCACAATACCAGGTCTGTTCTGCCTTTTCATCGGCATGCTCTCCGTCATCGCCTTACGTCGCCTCTTGCCTGAGCGCCAGGTACCAGAGTCAGACACAGAGGATACAATAGAATATACCGCAGAGTTGATTGTTCCCTCGACTCATCATTTTATTGCCCAGACAATCGGGCAGGCCGGCATGTTCAATGTCGAGGGCTGCCGCCTTCTGAAATGGCGCCATTTCGACAATTACCCCGTACCTCTCGATGAAAACGAAATCCTGATGGGAGGCGACCATCTGCTCTATGCCGGAGAGACACAGGCTGTCATCGAACTGTCCAAGAAACACGGGCTGATACTTGGCGACGAGGTTGTCAACGTGGGATACGGTACAGCCATTTCATCGCTAATTATGATAATGATGGTAGTACTCTCGGCACTCAATATAATGCCGCTGCTGCAGTGTGCCTTCATCGCCGCTGCTGCCATGCTCCTGTTCCGCTGCTGCACACCCGACCAGGCAATGAAATCTATCAACTGGGACATTCTGATGGTCTTTGCCGGCTCCGTCGTACTTGGCATTGCCATCCAGAAAACAGGCATTGCCGAGCGAATGGCCTTCGGCATCCTGGACGTCTGCGGCGACAACCCCATCGTCGTGATGACCGCAATCTGTTTCGTCGGCACCTTCATTACCGAATTCATCTCCAACACCGCAGCAGGTGCAATGTTCTTCCCCATCATGTACCAGGCAGCAGAGAAACTCGGCTACGAGCCCTACCCTTTCCTCATCGCCTTAATGATAAGCGTCAGCAGCAGTTTTGCCACACCCATAGGCTCCCCCACCCACATGCTCGTATATGCACCCGGTGGCTACCGCTTTAGCGACTTCATGCGCATCGGCCTGCTCATGAACCTCATCATCCTCGCCGCCAACATCCTGATCGTTAACATCGTATATCCACTCACTCCGTTAAATCCGTAAAACAAAGCATAATTCATAATGCATAATTCATAATTGATGCCCTTCGACTTACTCATCTTACTTACTTACTCATCTTACTCTATAGGGTATTTTTCTGTCCTGAGAGAGTATATTATATATAAATAAAGTTTTTTCTTATTTTATATAAGGTACGCGAGACTACACACTCAACTTACTGGCTTACTAACCCCTTTTTTCAAAAATAGTAAGTAAGTTAGTAAGTAAGTTGAGTAAGTTGGACCAAAAATTGCAGACTCCAGGAGGGTACACGTGCAGACTCCCGGTATCAACACGTGCAGCCTCCAGAGGTTAATTCGAACGCATCTACATCACCGCTTCATCACTGCTTCATCTCGTATACATCTCGTATCGTTAACGTGTGTAACAAGTAATTGCGACATTTCGCAGATTTATTTGGCGATATGGAATTATTTTGGTGTTTTTGTCGCAGAATTTGCGACGAAATGTCTTGTCTTTTGTTGCACAAAAATCACAGATCAACAAGGACAAGAATCACTACTACGACATTCTTAAACGTATGCAACATGGCGATGGCGACATTACTGAGTGGCTGGTGTGGTACATGAAGAAATTAGCGGATGCTCTTGACGAAGCAGAAACTGTTGTCACTACTATCTTGAACAAAAGTTTTTTCTGGCAGAAGGCATCGGCTGTGCCAATGACAGAAAGACAGACGCAGATGCTCAACCTCTTTTTGGACGGCTACGAGGCTAAGATAACGTCAAAGTCATGGGCAACATTGGCAAAATGCTCGAAGGATACAGCCATACGAGATATACAGGATTTGGTCGATAAGAACATCCTGATAGAGGACATACCCGGAGCAAAGCGACCAAGTTACTCCATTGTCTATGATGCAGAGAATTTGACACAATTCTTCAACGAGGTGAGCATAACAGAGGAAAATGGCATTCCATATCTCAACGCGTTATACAAAGGAAAGAAACCAATATGCGAAAGAATCCTAAAGCTTGATGCAGACAGATACCTGAAAGGAGATTTACCATTGGACAATCTGCTCAGTAAATACTGTTCGTATATAGCCCATGTCTAGTACTGAACTCACCTTAAACATGAACTCGGGCTACTTCTTCTATTCTATTTGTCGCAATTGTTGCTCTATTACTCGCTTCCG
>ODAI010007884.1_pt1 | contig 13153 bp, 10 predicted proteins | sample 1539321 | NCBI WGS metagenome assembly ODAI01 (sample SAMN02144231, study PRJEB22623) | gut metagenome | biome: sheep rumen | host: Ovis aries | place: New Zealand | reverse complement strand
TATTCATAAAATCGGACTCACCGTTAGTGCTACATTGGAGACGACGGTATATACGGCGTCGAAGACCTTAGAGAAGAACGGACGACCTATTTCCTATATATCGTCTGAGGATGGAGTACTCCATCGCTATGATGCTGCGGCGGAGCAGGATGCAATACTTAAGACGTTGATTTTTGATTATAATAGCGGACAATTTGTGCGTCGTACGGTGCCTTTTGAAGGCTATCTGAACCTGCGCGTACAGAAAAGTATAACTCGTTTTGCTAATATCGCGCTATATGTCAATCGGTTATTAGATATCCTTCCTGATTATCAGGTAAGTGGTCCCAGCGGTGGACAAGTGACTATTCACCGAACCGCAAGTCCTTATTTCGGCATGGAGATAAATTTGAATATATAAGATGAAATGTAAAGTTATTAGTATGGGTTTCATGGTGTGCATGCTGTTGGCAGCATGCGAACCTTCCTCTTTGAACCGGACTGCACGTGTAACGGTAGTTTTGCAGATGGAGCAATTGGAGGATGTGTCGCATATACACATCACGGCTCATGACGTCAATATGAACAAAGATTATACGGATAGTACGTTATCGCTGACTATTCCCATTGGGTATTACGATTGGTCTATATCGGCTGAGAATAACGGCAGAGCTATTCGAGGGTATCTACGCGGTGTCGTAGTGTCGCAAGATTGTTCAGTCACTATCCCAACCGACTATATGAGCACAGGGGAGGGTGATTTCGTGCTTGCTGAGATTTTCTTTGCGGGAACAGAGACTCCGGAGGGCAAACGGTACATCGGCGATAAATATTTCGTTATCTATAATAACTCCGAGGACACTTTGTCAGCCGATGGATTGATTTTAATGGAGTCCGACCTGAACTCCGTGCAGAAGTATAAATTAGACTATGACTTCCGTAGCGAGTATTTTGCAGTCGATGCGTTGTATCGTGTTCCCGGAACGGGTACAACCTATCGCGTCGCACCCGGGAAGGCATTGCTTATTGCCGATAACGCGATGAATCACAAGGAGGCTAATCCGAACTCCTTTGATTTAAGTGAGGCGGATTTTGAGTGGTTTGACGTCTCATCAAGTGCCGGTGTCACGGATGTGGATAATCCGCAAGTGCCGAATATGGATAAGTTGTATTGTTATACCTATACGATTTGGGTGCCGCATAATCAGGGACATAAGTCCTTTGGCTTGGCGCGATTCCCCGAAGGTATGACAGCGGAGAAGTACTTCGCAACGGATACGTATTACCTGAATTATAAGTATGAGTTAGTAACCTCAGCCGGTACGTTCTCTCAGTCCAAGAAGTCGTATGTTATCCCGAACGAGTGGATTGTGGATGCGGTTAATCTCTCTCCCTCGGAGACGTTTCAGTGGTTAACCTTTAGCCAAACTCTTGACGCAGGTTATACTTACGTGGCACCTACGGGTAGTGATGTCACGCGATTTGGCAAGGCTGTGCGTCGTAAGGTACAACAGATAGTTAATGGACGGCGTTTATTACAGGACACGAATAACTCTACTGACGATTTTGAGCATGGAGTACCTGCTAATCCGAATTATTTCAAATGAGTATATTATTAGTCATATTAACAGCATTGGTTACCGATACGGCTCGGACTGATTTGACATTATCCGGTCACTTCGGACAGGGCACTGAACTCTATGAGGGCACACAGATTGGTGGCTTTTCCGTTGAGGCTAAGTCCATATATGATATTACTTCGAGTAGTCGTATTTTCGGCGAGGCGTCGTATCACTGGGAAGATTGTAAGCAGACGCGGTATGTGGATAATGCCGACTACCGATTAGTTGCTCCTTATTGGACAGTCGATAGTGTAGGAGGGGATATGCGACGCGAGACATATGCTTTTTACGGAGGATATAGAATGCTTAAGAACCATATCTTATGGCATGCCGCATTGCAGTTCCGCGCAGAGCAGAGTTATCGGATGCGTGACCCGAGAGCTAAGAATAAAGTTACTGATTTGCGTGTAGAAGCGTCTATCGGGTACCAGTGGCAACAATATGCCCTCAGCCTACAAGCGTACGGGGGTAGGTATAAGCAGAATAATGAGATACGATTCTATTCCGAATTAGGTGAGACCACTATCTACCACATGGCGAATGATACGGAGCCCTATGCGCGCTTCTCCAGTAATAATAAACTCAGTTACTACACCGGCTACCGCGCCGGAGTAGGCGTGCAACTTCTGCCTACCACCGGTTTCATGGCAGGAGTTCAGTATGATTGGTTCCGGTTCAAAAAAGAACTCTCTATCAACACTCAAGTTCCAATAGCAGCGCTTACAACCCACACCCTTTCTGCGCAGATAGGATATGTGGCTACGCGTTGGAGAGTAACCGCTACTGCCGGAGCGGAACTTAAACGTGGTGAACTATATCTCTATGGAGATAATGCCAATAACTACTACGAGTTGCTATTCATTGTGCCGAATTATAGCAAGAACTTGGTGTTTGCCCATGTTTATGGAGACTATCGTTTACCATTGCCAGTAGGAGATATGCTCTTTGCTGCAAAAGTGAACTATGACATGTTCTTGCAGCGGGTAGAGGAGGGAGTTCAGGTGCAATATACTTTCCCGCTCAAAAAGCGTTACTCATGGTTAGTTCGTGCGCAAGCTCGATTGACACAGTTTGATAATGCACACGCTTGGCAAGTAGGACTATCAACCGGTTTAACGTTCTAATAAGACTTATTATATAATTTGTCATTTGTAATATGTAATTTTTAATTTTAAATTATGAAAAAGATTCTATTTATCGTTGCAGTGGCGCTGGTGGCGTTGACTGCATGCCAAAAAGGGCAAGTGAAAGAAACAGTCTATTTAGTGGACGAAGTGTTTGTACATGGTGATTCGCTCGTGGGCGATACCATCTCGGTAGAAGGTATGTGTTTGCATTTGTGCAAGCATGGTGGTCGTAAAGCGTTTTTGCGCAGTAGTGATCAAGGTGAGTTTATTCGTGCTAATGCTGTTGCCTTTGAGTCTTTCGCGCCTGAGTGCGTTAATAATGAGGTACGCGTGCGCGGCGTGTTACGCGCGTTGGAAGTACCGGTAGAGGTTAAAGAAGCAGAAGAGTCGCACGAAGAGGGCGAAGAGGTTTGCTCGGTCTGCTCGACTGTTAAGAAGTTCTACATCGATGCCGATTCCTACCAAATCATTCTCCCTGAGCAGTAATTCGTCATTTTACATTTTTAACTAAACAAGAGCCGCACGTCAAACGACGTACGGCTCTATCAATTCATCAATTTATCAATTCATCATTCCATTAGTCCTCCAGCGACGTTGTACACTTTTCCATTGTGGCGGATAAGCAGTTGTCCGTTTTGGATGAACTTCTCGGCACGTGTAGCCGTTTGTTGAATGCTTTCAATAGCGGTTGACGGGCTCTTGGTATTCAATGTAGCAAGTACGCTGTACCAGTTTGTTTTGTCTGCGAAGTTAAAGGTCTGTCCTAAGAGCAGATAGTCAGCAGTCGTTCTTACGCGGCATCCAATAGCTGTTTGTGTAGCATCTGCATTCCGTGCTACGCAGCTGATAGTGGACGAACCGCCACCTGTACCCAACGTATCTATGCTGACCAAGGTCAAGTCCTCATCGTAGTTGAATGCCATCTGAATACCATTTAGCGTCTCGTGGTTATATGCTATGACACCGGTAGCGGTTGGGAAAGCCGCAACGGTGATGTTCAGCGCGTCGTTAGCTGCGGCGTGGATATCGGCATTGAGTGCCTTGCCATTCGCTTGGTTGATTACATAAACGAGACCATTATTCATGTTGCCGGAGGTAGAAATAGTCTTTTCACCGATAGTGATACTACCTTTACTGATACCGCCGCAGATGTAAATTCTGCCTTTTTCGAACTTGGTCTGTTGGAATTGCAGGTTACCTTTTATCGGGTGATATTCGATAAACTCACGCTTTAGGTCTGTTCCGTAAGCAGCAGCATAGATACCGCTCTCTGTACTGTTTTTGTAGGTACCAACCACATACAGTTTGCCGTTCTCATAGTGCATACCAACAGGGCGGTCGTAAACTAAATCGTCGCTATTGATCACGTAGGCGAGATATTTCATGTGGTCGTCGTATTTGATGATAATGGTGTTGCAGTTACTGCTCTTTTGCTGTGCATTACCATTCCATTTGTTCGGACGCATTGCGATAGTGTCCTTCCAGGTAGGGAAGAGTGTGTCAGCTTGATAGCCGGCGAGGTAGACGTTGTTTTCTTCATCTTGTGCCAGTCCTGCCCAAGCGTATGAGTCGTTAGGGTCTGCAGTCATTGTGGAGGTGCGCTCGTAACTTGCAGTGATGTTGTTACTCTCGGTTACGAATGAGGTGTTGTCGTGCACGTTGATAAAGGTTACATAACGCCCTTTCTTATTGCGCATCTTCTGCGCAAAGATAGCTCCTCCGTCTTTTGTAGCCATATTTACACTACCTCCGAGGTCAAACTGATATGTCGTGTCCGGAACAGTCCATAACACTGTACCTTCTTTGTCCACTTTTGCCATAAAAGCATTTGTCAGCGCTTGTAAGCTTAATTTACTTGCCGTACCTCCTTGATAGGTCTCACCATCGAAATGCAAACCAACTTCATCCTTGGAAGCCGTAGAGTAACTCGATAGCAGTAGCAGACTGCCGTCAGCATAGTAATCGAGATTGTACAATTGCGTTTGTCCTTTGGTAGCGTCTGCTTGTTCTGCTACTAATGTTTTGAAATAGCCAGGTTCTGCTGCCTGTGCCATTACGCTCAGCCCTAAGGCCGCTAAAAAGATAACTTTTTTCATAAGCATAATAATTTAGTTAATAATTTGTATTTGGTATTTATTTCCAATTAGGCTATAGCCATTTGTTTTCGACGACAAAATTACTACTTTTTCCCCGTCCTTGCAAGCCTATACCCCCAAAATACCAACTATTTGGGATGGTTGAGAGTATAAGTAATATTGTGAAAAATGGAGGTTGCTATTGACAGGCTAAAGTCTCGCAATAATCCCGCAATAATCAGGCAGTTAAAAAAACAAGTAGGGAACAAAAAATGGAGAAAAATGCATATTGATCAAACTCTATTGTGGGATACGACCATTCCGTATCCCTAAAAATAGTGATTTTGGGCTCTGCATTTGGCTAAACCGAATATTTTTACTACTTTTGCAGCCAAATTACGATTCTACTATGTATAAAGCTACGGATAGGATATGCGACTTGATGGCTCATGAGGAAGATGCTATTCAAATCATCAGTCGCTTTGGTTTGTCGATGGGAGTTGGTGACCAGACAATATCACAAGTGTGTGAAGCTCATGGAGTACATACCCCCACTTTCTTAGCTGTAGTTAACTATAAAGTGTTTCACCACAGTGTAACGTTAGATGAGATAGATATACCTACTTTACAGCGTTATCTTCATAATGCGCATACTTATTTTCTTGATTTTCGTTTGCCTCGTCTGCGCAGAGCGCTTATTGAGGCCATTATTCCAGCCGATCCGTCCACAAAGATACCTAATCTTATATTGCGTTGCTATGACGAGTTTGTTGAAGAGATACGTACTCATATTGAGCATGAGAATGAGGGACAGTTTGACGAGCATGAGCACGATGACCAAAGGATAACTGATAAGCTTAGTGAAATAAAGAATTTGATTATCAAGTACTATCCCTCTTCCGGTACATCATTTGAAGGAACGGTGACCTATACACTCATTAGTGTTATGAGTGAGTTATGGCATACGGAGCAAGACTTTTCAGACCATTGTGCTATAGAGGATGATATCTATCGTCCGGCACTAACCAAACTTAAACCGCGTAAGAGCCGTCGTCAGCAGATTCAGGAGACAGAAGAATTAAGTGACCGTGAACGCGATGTGTTGATACAGGTTGTGCGCGGGTTGAGTAATAAAGAGATTGCGGATGTGTTATGCATTTCTACTCATACTGTAATCTCCCACCGCAAGAATATTGCTCGTAAACTCAATATTCATTCCACGGCAGGTTTGACCATTTATGCTATTGTTAATAAGCTTGTCCCGATTTGATAAACGATAAAAGCAACCACCCAAGCTGAGATTAGGGAGTGGAATACAGTGAACCATGCCCAACGTCTTCCTGCTTCCCGTTTTAATGTCGCGATTGTAGCTATACAAGGGAAATAGAGTAAGACAAAGAGCATAAAGGAGTAGGCTGTAAGCGGTGTGAAAGCGGATAATGTGGCATCTCCGCCATACAGAATCCCCATGGTGGAGATAATAGCTTCTTTGGCAGGCAGGCCTGTCAACAAACATACCGACATTTTCCAATCAAATCCTAACGGTCGAACCAAGGGTTCAGTCCATTGACCTATCATTGCCAAATACGAGTGCTCCAAGTCCATAGAGTGGGAGGGGAAGTATGTAAGTCCCCATATGACAATACTGGCCCATATAATGACTGTTCCTATCTTTTGAAGATAATCCCATAGTCTGTCCCATACATGAGTAGCGATCTGTTTGAGAGTCGGTTTGCTGAATTGAGGTAGTTCGCTGACATAATCCCGTTCGTGTTGGCGGAACCACTTTGTACGTTTCATTATTAAGGCAAAAAGGATGCTGAGTGCAATACCAATGGCGTAGAGTGACATCATTACGAGTGCCTTATGGCTTGGAAAGAATGCACTGACAAATAGCATGTAAACGGGTAGTCGTGCAGAGCAAGACATAAACGGAATCATGAGCATTGTGAGTGTACGATCCTTGATATTGTCAATGTCTCGTGCAGCCATGATAGCCGGTACGTTGCAACCAAACCCAACCAGCATAGGTATAAAACTGCGTCCATGCAGTCCTACAGCATGCATAATCTTATCCATAAGAAAGGCAGCACGAGCCATGTACCCAGAGTCTTCCATAAGAGCCAGTAGAATAAATAGTATAAGGATATTCGGTACGAATGAAAGTACGGCTCCAACGCCTCGTACGATACCATCAATAAACAGACTGCTCAGCCAACCTTGTGCCAAGACGGATGAGAGCCATTCGCATAACAAATCAATGCCATTTGCGATCCATTCTTGCGGGTAACTGCCAATAGCAAAGGTTAATTCAAAGACGGCGTATAATATAGCAATAAGAATGGGGAAACCAAGCCATCGGTTGGTTAATACCTTATCTAAGCGGTCTGCAAAACTATGGTTGGTATCATTAGGCGCATGGTGCAGTGTCTCTTCCAATGCTCCGTGTATATATCCCTCAATACTGTCAATGTGTATGGGGCGGAAATTATTCGGCATCGCTAAGACGGCGTCCTTGTCCTCTATCCGTCCGATGCGCACCCCCATCAGTTTTGAGAGTAATTCATAATCCAGCCAATGCTCCGTGGCTAACAAGTCTTTGTAGTGAGTAAGTAAGATAACGAAGTGCTGCCGCTTGTCCAACAACCGGACTGCTTGTTGCAGACCTTCTTCCATGTGACGTGCATCCACTTCTACGATATGAATGCCATTTTCTATGTAGTCAGTACTATAAGCCATGCTTTTTTCTTTTCGGACTGCAAAAGTACTGCTTTTTGCGCATTCCCACAATACCTAAAAATAGTTAAATCCTTCGGGGGCCCCGACACAACTCTGTTGTGGTGGGGAGAGCGGAGGCACAAGTCGCCCGTTTATTTAACGGAGTGGTATAAACCTTTGCGACTTGTTGCCGAACGCGAAGTGACCCCGCTGGGACTCAAACCCAGGACCTTCAGAACCGGAATCTGACACTCTATTCAACTAAGCTACGGGGCCTTGTATTGGTATTTATGTTTTAGTCTCGTCTTCCTCCGAGGAGAACGAGGATATAGTATATTAGCGTTGCGAGCGAGGATAATGCCGCCACAACATATGTGTAAGCTGCGCTATGTAAAGCAGAGGAAGCCATTTCGGTAGTCTCCCGGTTAGTGATACCGGCTTCTTGTAGCCAGTTTACTGCGCGCTGACTTGCATTTACTTCTACGGGTAAGGTGATAAAAGAGAACAATGTAGTGAGAGCAAACAAGCATATACCGGCAATGAGCAGATAAGGGAATACCTCCACCAATAATATACCTCCCAGCAGCACCCAAGTCATCCACGTATTTGCAAATGTTACGACCGGAACTAATGCTGAGCGCAATTTCAGAGGTGCATAGGCACAAGCGTGCTGTACGGCATGTCCGCACTCATGAGCGGCTACCGCTGCGGCCGCTACATTTGCTTCGTTATAGACGGACTCTGACAGATTAATAGTTTTATCTGCCGGATTGTAATGGTCTGTGAGGTGTCCTTTTATGCACGTTACTTTAACATCCGTAATGCCGTGGTCACGAAGCATTTTTTCCGCTACTTCTCTACCACTAAGATTGATTGGCACTTGTGCATACCGTTTCATGCGGGACTCCATCATTGCGCTGACAATCCAACTTGCCAGAGCGACACCTAAGAAGAGTATCCAATAGAGTAGATTAGGGTTATTAAGGATGGTTTGTTCCATAATTATTCTTCTTGTTTTTTACCGGCGTTCTCTTTTGCCAACAGGCTGCGACAGACTTTACATTTACCATAGACGGTCAGTGTATAGTGTTGCATGACAAAATTAGTGAATGCTTTGTTATGTATAGCTTTAGTGATGTTGTTGTCTTTCAGTTTTGTAATGCGTCCGCATCTTGTGCAGACTATTTGTATGCAAGTATGCTTCTGAAAGAAGAAGTCGTACTGTCTGTATTTTTTATCTACTGCTTTTCCGACGCATTGTAGTATTTCGGCGTGTACGAACGTGTCGATAGCGTTATATACGGTAGGTCGGCTGATGCCTCGTTCTGCTGCTACAGTTACCAATCGTGCTGTTGAGATAGGAGTCGGTTCGTTGCAGCATATCTCCAGTACAGCGTTGCGTTGCGGTGTCATACGCAGATGATTACGCGTAGCGTATGCCTTGAGTTTAATCATCAATCTATCATATGGATTGACAGTTATCATTCAATCGACTTGATATAAGCACGACGGCGTTTGTGGTACTTATGTTCCAAAAGCTGGAACTGCTGTTGGTTTTTAGTATTTGTTTCCAAGATGGATGTGGTGTCAAGCGTCTGCACGCCGTATTTATTGAAGTAAGGTATTTGGTCTGCGAAGAAGAGACTATTGATACCTTTGTCCTGATAGTCTGGTCTAACTGCGACGAGTAGCAGGTCGAAGTGTTTCATGTGTTTCGCTTTGAGTGCGCGCAGGATGCGGAACCAGCCAAACGGGAAGAGTTTACCTCCGCAACGACGAACGGCATCGCTGATATCCGGCATTCCTAATCCTACTCCTACGATTTCGTTCTTTTCGTTAACAATAATCGTTACAAAGTCGAAGTTGAGGATAGGGAAGTAGATATCACGATAGTACAATTTCTGTCGTTCTGTCATTGGCTGGAAGTTATACAGTTTCTGGTACGCTTCGTCCAGGACGTCCATAAAGGTATTTCCGTACTTGCGTACGAGCTCTTTTGCGCTATGGACTTTATCCACGTGTACGTGGCTGCGTTCTTGTACTATTTTGGCAACGCGAGCCATTTTCTCGGGTACTGCATCCGGGCACGTAATGAGCATTTCCACCCAGTCGGCATCCTTGCTCAAGCCATAGGCTTCCATGTGCTTGACGTAGTACGGATAGTTATAAAGTGAGGCAAGCGGAGCGACGTAATTATATCCTTCGAGGAGTAATCCTTCGTGGTCCCAATCTGTAAATCCGACAGGACCGTTCATTTCGGTCATGCCTCGTTTTTTACCCCAATCAGCGACGGCGTCGAGCAACGCGCGACTTACTTCGAGGTCATCGATAAAGTCCATCCAACCGAACCGAACGTGCTTCACCCCCCATGCTTCATTGGCTTTGTTATTAATCAGTGCTGCAATACGACCGACGATTTTATCATTTTGGTAGGCTAAGAACAGTTGGAAGTCGCTGAAGTCCATAGCCGGATTTTTTTTGCGGTCAAATACTGCCAACTCGTCCAAGAACAAGGGCGGACAGTAATAAGGACAATCCTTATATAGATTGTTAGCAAACTCAATAAAGCGTTTAATGTCTTTTTTACTACTAATAGGTCGTACTTCTACTGCCATTTTGTTATTGCGCAATAGCGCGTTAGGATTAGTTAGAATCTATTATGTGGAGATAGCGGGATTCGAACCCGCGTCCAAACAAGGAACCGATATGCTTTCTACACGTTTATCTTGGCCTTGATTTTCGAGCAGCGGCAAGACCCAAGCCACCAACCGTTGCCTTATCTGCTAAAGTTTTCGTTATTGCATCGCAGCTTGCACTAACTATCCTTGCTATTTCCGCACCGCTATATCCTATAAGCCGCAAGGCTTGGCTTGGAGCGATGTCTCGTTTCAGCACCTTGTGCCGAAATGACGCCAATCTACTATACTTCGATTAAGCAGCGAGAGCATAAGAATTGTTGCCAGTTAATTGTTTGGATCCTAAGTACGAGCGGTATCCATGCTCGACGTGCTTACATACCCTTTCTACTTGCTGTCAAAACCAGTTATCCCCAAAAAGCGTGCAAAAGTACTGCATTTTTTGCATATATGCAAATAAAAAGTGCAGAATTTGTGATTTTCTGCACTTTTTGTTGTTTGTGTAATAACGTTATAATGTGATAACGATTTTACTTTACTTCTTGTCCGACAGCGTTAAAAATCTTGCCGTCATGGAGAATCAACAATTGTCCGTCTTTGATCACTTTTTGATTTTTGATTTGTGATTTGTGATTTGTTTGGCTGATAGCGGTCGGTTTAACCTGGAAGGTAGCGGAGAACTCGATGTCGCTGTTGACAGCCACGGTGCGTGTAGCATCTGTGTTTTCGTCGTTCCATTTAACGAACTCATAACCTTCGTCCGGTGTAGCGGTCAGTTCGATCTCGTTGCATTCTTCCTTCTTAGTGTAAGCAATCGTTCCGCCTTCGGTCTGCTTGAGCGTTACGTTATAGACGAAGCCTTCCTCAATCGTTGCGAACGGATTAGAGAATATCGTTGCAGCAGTGTAGTCTGATAACTTGCCGCACGGTACGACCAACGTAACGTCTTTTTCAGAATTAAGCTGGAGTTGTGAGCCAATAATATTAGGTACATCTTGTGCCTTGCAGATAATCTTTTCCAGCAAGGGGTATTTTTCGCTTGCGCTGTTAAAGGACATGAACTGATTGCTCAAGGCTTTAATCGAAGCCGGCAGAATCACCGTTGTCATCGTTTTAGACCCCTCCCTTGAATAACTGATACAAGCATACACAATATTTACGATGCTATCCGGAAAGACTACAGTGTCGGCTGTGCCCATGTATTTAATGGCTACGCTGTCGATAACCTTGAAATCGCCTGTTTGGTCGTTCAAAATCTTACTGTTATTGAACGCGTCCCAGGCAATACTCATCACAGCAGAGTTCTCAAACGTAACGGAAGCCAGTTGCGCGCAAGAGCCAAAATCGCAGTTACTTAGTCCTTTTAACGAAGTGGGGATGAATACGCTGGTAATACTTGATGCATAGAATGTGTTGAGTTCCGTATTGGTTATTGTATTAGGGATAACCAAGTCGCTAATTGCGGTATTCTTATAAAAAGCGTAATTACCCAGATATTTGGTTTCCGGCAGGAAGTCCGCGGAAGTGAAGGCTTTCTTCGCCGGGCAACGGTAGAGGGTCACTTTGTCTTTTGTATAAAGCACACCGTCTACAACCGTGAAGATCGGATTATCGTCTTCTACGATAAATGCCTCCAGTGAGCTCAAATCTGCAGTCCACCAATTAACTTTTTTGGTTATAGAGTTAGGCAGAGAGAGCGTTTTGGCGTTACCGAACTTAGGTCTATCTGCTACTTCTGTCACAGTGAATGTTTGGCCGATATACTTCACGGTCGCAGGGATAACGAGGTCTGTACCCTCTTTGAGGATATGTCCGGTTTCAGTTACTCTCACGGTCATGTTCGGTGCGAGTGCTGTCACTTCGTATTGCAGAATATCTTCGCCTGAAGCGGCTTTGAATTTCTCACCTACTTTCGGCTGCTCGTGCACGAGACGCACAGGATAACCCGTTTCTCGAGTTCCCGGAGCCTGCGGATTGCAGAAGGTCGCCTCGAAGGCCAGTTCGTACGCCTCGATATCAGTATCCGATGTGGACGACCAGTAGAAACCGGCAGAGTTGTCGCTATACACCACAGTCCCCAAACGATAGCCCGCATTAGGCAGGAAAACACATCCTTTTGCTTCCAAAGCCGTCCACTGATCTGCTGTACATGTTGTGGTCGTAAAGGACGCACTCCCCTGATTGAGAGCTGCAACGGTTGTGAATTCACTTGCAGCAAACGTGCCACCATCTGGGAAGATAATCATACCTTTAATGGAATTAACCGTTGCCTTAGCATAACGAGCATTCGCTGTTTCGGCTACGGTAGAGGCCTTAGCGCCGGTGCGGGTGTTGACTACATACACCCACTCGTCTTTAGTCAGTGTGCGCCAACCGTCTCCTATCCGTTTTCCCCATTCTATAAAATCTCCTGAATATAGACTGGGATTCTCGCTATAGTGGATGCCAAAGAAATTTGCAACAGTGCTCCAGCCGAACAGATCTACGGTACCATTTTCACCGACTTTGCCATTACTGCTGATCATCGTGTTGGCTACTGCATTTCCGACGTAGTCATACTGATGTTCAGCAAAACCCCACGTCCAGTTCTCACCGAGGTCAGCGGTAGTAGCCTGCAAGTTACCTTGCGCGAAGGCAACTGTTTTGTCGTCTGCCACGGAGAAAAAACCTGGAACGATGTCGTTGAGGGCATAGATGGTCATTGAACTGACTGCACATAGCAGCGAAAGAAGAAGTTTTTTCATAAATATTAAAATTAAAAATTAAGTTAATAAGTCATTCCGCGTTGCAAAAGTACTACATTTTTTGCATATATGCAAATAAAAAGTGCAAGTTTCGTCAAAATCTGCACTTTTTTCTTAGTCGAAAGTCAAAAGGTGCCTACGGGCACTCCGATAAATGTCGAAAGGAGCCTACGGGCACTCCGATAAATGTCGAAAGCAGTCGTATAGTTGAGAGTTGGAGGCGATGCAATTGGCTGATAATCATAGTGAAGT
>ODAI014692075.1_pt1 | contig 13157 bp, 13 predicted proteins | sample 1539321 | NCBI WGS metagenome assembly ODAI01 (sample SAMN02144231, study PRJEB22623) | gut metagenome | biome: sheep rumen | host: Ovis aries | place: New Zealand | reverse complement strand
GGGATTATGACCTCATTACTGAAGAGGTGCTGTGTTAAATAGAAATAAAAACATAAACAATCCAATTTCTTAGGAACACTCAAAACCCCAGCAGATGCTGGGGCTAAGGCTTATGGCTAAAAAGGAGTTGGATGCTTACTGTATTACCCTAAAAGGGCCGCTCGGTTCTGCCCTTGCCTTAGCAAGTTTCGGCTTTGCCGCTCATTCCGTAAGGTCTTGAGAACCTTTTAGGGCTAAACGTCAGAATTGGCTGCTTACACATTGTTTAACAAAGATCTCATATTATTCTATGGAACAGGGTAAACGTGCATGTTTTGCTTTAATCGCAGCAGCAATAGTTAACCAAAGGGAGTATCTGAGTGTTTACGACTTTCAAATTGGTGGTCATTTAAGCATAAGTGCATCGAATGTTCAAACGAGCACACCTTCTTTCTATGATTACAACAGAGGCGGAGCAATATCTGGCAGTCTTAATGGAATGTACGATTTCCCATCGGCCTCGCATGTTTCCATGATAGTAAATGGCAACCAAGTTAATTGTTATGATTTCGAAAGTGGTTATCATATTAATTTTAATGTTAATGGCAATAGTGTAAGTGCTTATGACTTTGCAGATTCGTGCCATTACAATTATAGTGTCAATTGAAGCTTATTTCGTTATGAATGATATGAATTCTTTTTCGAAATATCAGTTGGAACTGGAAAAGTTCCTGCTTAGCAGAGGTGAGCATAAATATACTCATGAGGTCTTGTTGAATGTGAAATACGAGGGTAAAGGAATACAGACCCTTACATTTCCAGATGCAAGAGTCTTGTTTGACTTTAACGATAACGATTCTAATCGGGTCTTCGTAAGGGAACTAGCACATGCGCCCAATGAATATTACGAGGACTTTCGCCCATTATTCCAGTCCTTTGAATTTGACAGTCAACAGGGTTGTTTAATAATTAAGGGTTCCGGAACCTATGGATCATATAAAGTGACATTATTTTAGGGGATTTTCTGTTTATGGAAATAATTGACGATCTGTTTTCATTAAGATTGCAACTTGACGATCAGTCAAAAAGGCTGACTCGTACAGCCCGTTGTCAGGTGCTCATCAAGATAATTTACCGTCTTGGTGAACAGGTCAGTTATGCCCAAATCGCTTCTGACTTCAAACGGTTCTTGAAAAAGAAAGATTTCCCTGACGCTACGATAGAGTCAGACCTAACGTATTTGGTTGAGCAGCATGAAATTCAGCATACGAAAGGCAGATACTATCTTTCTACCAATAAACGATCAAAAATAGACAAGGCATTACAGGAGTCAGAAAACCGGCTTAATGATTTGGTTAGTCGTTATTTCACCAACCTGTATTCATCCAAGACTCAGATAACCAATTGGTTGAAATCAGCAACCGTTATATTCTTCCGAAATTATTCTGGTCAATGGATTTCAGACCTTACGACGCAATATAAGTCCTCTTCTGTCAAGCAGTCCAAGGATAGTATTATCGCTACCATTAGCAGGTGGACTTCGAAGCAAGCAGACGTAGACAAAGGCGATCATAAGCTGTTACCAGGCAAATTCCTTGATTTCCTTTTCAGCCGAGATCCTGTTGTAGATACATTCCTCTGGGAATTTGGTATCAGTTGTTTTTCAGCACGCTTGATTGCAGAAGATGCTGGAAGGGATGCGATAACAATGGATATATTCCGGGATAGTTATTGTGTGCTTGACACAAACATATTGATAGATCTCCAATTGGAATCAGAGGCAAAGATTGATAATCTTGATGCTTTGGAGAATATCTTTACCGGTCTCAATATTAGTCCCATCATATTCTATATCACACGTTTGGAATATGAGCATAAAGTCGCCACGAAGCGAGAAGAAGTCCTGCGATTGGCAGACAAGTACGACTATGAACTCATGAGGAAGGCTTCTGACGATTTTATAGCTGCGGCTGTCCAAGTCGGTTGTCGTGAGTTGGAAGATTACGATAGGTTTTTCTCCCAGATGACCAATGTTCCGACAGGATTTGGCGAATGCGAAATACAGTGTGTTGACGATGACAAAGACATAGATAATGCGATAGAGATTTCTCAGCAGAACGAGTCTGAGCAACAGCAGTTGGCGGACATCTACTTTTCTCTGCACAATAGAGAGAAGCGAACTAATCCTCTGATTCATGACGTTGGTCTCATTGGTGGTGTTATATACATGAAGCGTGATAGAAAGGAAAAGGCTTTCATCCTGACACGCGACAGTGCCATTAACGAATATTCCAATCAGAAGCCATCAGAGGACAACCTTCCTCTTTCCATTAAATTGGAAACGTTGATTAATGTCCTGTCTATTGAGGAGAAAGCATATGATTTGGATGCTGTTGATTTCACGGAACTCTATGCTGATATGATCAGGAATGGTCTTAGCCCAAGGATGGACTGTTTCGTGCCTGAAGATATGTCTCATGTGCATGATTTAGATTCTAACGTATCGCGCATACCACCACAATATGCCGAAGATGTTTTGAATACTTACCATCGGCTTCGCTTTGCCGGAGTCCCAGACGAAGAAGTCCGTTTGGAAACCGTGAGATTGATAGATCGTTATGTAAACGACACAAAGTTAGACCTTATCACAGCTAAAGAAGAGCGAGATACTGCTAATATAGAACGTGATCGACATAAACAGCGGGCAGACAATGCTTCACGAGCCTTAAAAAACAATATAGCTAATGCTGTAGAGTCAGAATACAAACATTATGTTTTTAGCAAGGCCATGTCTCATTGGTGGTTTTTGCTGGTATCTTTGGCGGTTTGTGGTTTATGTCTTTTTCTTGGACTGTTCTCCGATAAAAACTGGTATTGGGGTGTAATAGGGGCATTCTTAAGTGTCTTGTTGCAGAGTATTGTCGATATATATCCTAATTGGCAGAGCGCGAAAAAGGAGAAAAAACATATTGTTGAGGAAGAAATAGAGCGTCGATTCAGTGATGCTCTTTTAGACAAGCAATAACTATATGATCCAACTTAATCCACGATACGAAGCGATATTTAATCCCGACAATATTGATCAGGACTGTGACAGGATTGCGGGGATGATGAGTGATGAGGGGGAATTTATTAAGGAGGCTCTGGATGCTAGGCTGTATAAGCAGGCGGTGTCGATTTATCTCCAATTGCTTAAGTCAATGTGCATGCACTTTGTTGAGGATGAGCACTATTGCTACTTTGATGACATGTATAGTTCCGAGTACACGATGCAATGGATATACGAGGCGATACATAAACATGATATAGATGCTGAATCACAGGCTTTGCTGGATGAAGGACATAAGGAAATCCTGCAGAACGAATGCTATGATGACTATGGCGTTCCTTCATACATAGATATATAATTTCCCCAATTCTGCCCCATTTTTCTCCTGTGTACGATTCCATTTCCATACCAAATAATATGCATGAAACAAATATCGAAATAAAAAGTGTCGCTGATAGTGAAGACATACAAAAATGGGAAGACCATATGCTTGTAAAGGCGAAATGTTGGAATCAGTTCTGCGATGGTCTTTATAGTGAAAATGAGATTCGTGCAGTCCATGTGGTAAAGGAAGATAATGCTGATATTTCTTATCTTACAACTCTATGTGAAGACTGTATCAAATATACCAGAAGTTACGGTGTTCTGGTAAAAGAAAAATATTTGATGATAGAACCGCGAAAACAATAATAACAGAAATAAACAACTCCGTTGGCCCCCCCCTGTTTTAGCTTTTTAGTGGCAGGTCCTTCGGATATAGCAAACATTTAATAACAAAAAAAAGTATGTGAGTAAGCGAGAGCAATTTCATGCTTGCATGAGTATTGCCGAGCGAGAACATACTCGAAAAAATTTCAAGTATGAGATTAATTATTGAACCCGACTACGAAATAATGTCGAAGTGGGCTGCAAATTATGTGGCCAAGTGTATCAACGAAGCAAAACCTACGGCAGAGAAGCCCTTCAAGTTGGGCTGTCCTACTGGGAGTTCGCCCTTGGGTATGTACAGAGAACTGATCGAGCTGAATAAGGCTGGAAAGGTATCGTTCCAGAATGTGATCACTTTCAACATGGATGAGTATGTGAACCTCCCAGAGGAACACCCCGAGAGCTACCATAGCTTCATGTGGAACAACTTCTTCAGCCATATCGACATTAAGAAAGAAAATGTCCATATCCTCAACGGCAATGCCAAGGACTTGAAGGCTGAGTGCGAGAACTACGAGAAAGCTATTGAGGCAGCAGGCGGTATTGACCTGTTCATGGGTGGTATTGGCCCCGATGGTCATATCGCTTTCAACGAGCCAGGCTCCAGCCTCCAGAGTCGCACACGTCAGAAGACCCTCACCACAGATACAGTGATTGCCAATAGTCGTTTCTTCGACAATAATGTAGATTTAGTACCTAAGACTGCACTTACTGTAGGTGTTGGTACAGTGATGGATGCCAAGCAAGTGATGATAATGGTGAATGGCCACAATAAAGCCCGTGCTCTTCGTCACGGTGTAGAAGAATCTGTTAACCACATGTGGACTATCAGTTGCTTACAGATGCATCCCCATGCTATCATTGTGGCAGACGATGCAGCATGTGGTGAACTGAAGGTAGATACCTACAGATATTTCAAAGATATAGAGAAGGATAATCTTCTTTAAGTCATAAGGAATTCTGGCAGCACAGGTGGAACAGAAGTTCGCAGTTCAATACTGCCTGCCAGAGCAAAAGTTAAATATACAAAGAACCTTGCGTAATGGCCTGAGGGAGTTTGCCGAGTGGTATAAGGAATACTGTAAATAGACTGATGGGAGTCTTGTAGAATGTTCAAAGAAATATCGAAGATGTATAATATTCCACAGATGTTGTAAGTATGTTGAACAATAGTTATCCGCAGATTACAATGAAAGTTTACGATGTTCAGCCTACTAAAATTATAGCTAATTGTTGGGTTTGCTACACAGAAGGTAATGAATGATAATTTTGAACTAATGAAAGACAATTTAAGTAACAAACGAATTGCAAAGAATACAGTTTTGCTATACATTCGGATGTTATTTATGCTTATCATAAACCTTTATACTTCAAGAGTGGTTTTGAATGCTCTTGGAGTTGATGATTATGGTATATATAGCGTTGTTGGTGGATTTGTATCAATGTTTACTATTTTTTCTGGATCATTATCAACTGCAATTAGTCGATTTATAACATTTGAATTAGGAAGAGATGATTTGGAAAGACAGAAAATGGTATTTTCAACATCAGTTAATATACAATTAATTTTAATAGGATTATTATTTGTTGTTTTTGAGACTATTGGCGCATGGTTTCTTAATAATAAGATGTCAATACCGGATGGAAGGATGACAGCAGCAAATTGGGTCTTACAGTTTTCTATCTTAACTTTTGGATTAAATCTTCTTTCAACACCTTATAATGCAGCAATAATTTCTCATGAGAAAATGTCTGCTTTCGCTTATATTAGCATAATTGAGGCAGTATTCAAGTTGGTCATTGCTTTCGTTATAATGAAGAGTCCCTTTGATAGGCTTTTTTTTTATGGACTTCTTCTGCTTATTATAAGTGTAATTATACGGTATTTGTATGTTTGGTATTGTAAGAAGCATTTCAAAGAATGTAGATATAGGGCAGTACTAGATAAACCGTTAATAAAAGAAATGTTTGCTTTTGCAGGCTGGAACTTTTTTGGAACAGGTTCTGGACAGTTGATGAGTCAGGGTGTAGATATCTTATCCAATGTCTATTTTGGAGTTATGGTTAATGCAGCGAGAGGTATTGCATCACAAGTGAATAGTGCTCTCATTTCTTTTGTTAATAGCTTTACTACTGCAGTTAACCCTCAGATTATTAAATCATATGCCTCAGAGAATTACGATTACATGAAGGAATTGATATATAGAAGTGCTAAGTTTTCATACTTTCTTCTTCTTTTATTTGCCATTCCTATTCTTTTTGAAACAGAGATTGTTTTACAATTATGGCTTTTAGAGGTTCCGCATCATTCTGTCAATTTCGTGAGACTTATCGTGTGCATATCACTTATTTTTGTTTTATCGAACTCAATGATAACAGCTATGCTGGCAACTGGTAATATAAAGAAATACCAAATTATTGTTGGTGGAATAGGAATGTTCGTTTTTCCAATAGCGTGGGTTGCTTTTGAGTTTGGATTACCACCTGAGAGTTCTTATGTAATAATGCTTATAGTTTACCTCATTCAAACATTTGCCAGAATTGTATTATTAAAAGAAATGGTGAACATTTCCATTCGGATATTTCTAAAAGAAGTAATATTTGTGACATTAAAAGTTACTGCTATTGCTATTGTTGTACCTTTCATATTAATAATTTATTTGGATGAATCAATAAATCGATTTCTGTTATTGTCATTATCGAGTACAATTATCACGATTTTGGCTATTTATTTTACAGGTCTTACTTTAGGTGAAAAAAAACTTTTGATAAGCTTTGTAAGACAAAGTGTATTAAATAAGTTACATTGATTATATTTGTTTAAAAAAATGAAAATCATTGGAGTAATCCCCGCCCGTTACGAGAGTTCTCGTTTCCAGGGCAAGCCTTTGGCAAACATCTGTGGGAAACCTATGATATGGTGGGTGTATCAGCACGCCTCACAGGTGAAGTATTTTAACGAGTTGTATGTCGCAACTGACGACCAGCGCATCTTTGATGCCTGCGCTCAGTACGACATGAAGTGCATCATGACATCTACCAGTCACCGCACCGGCACTGACCGTATAGGTGAGGTGGCAGAAAAGATTCCGGCAGACCTGTATGTTAACATTCAGGGTGACGAGCCGCTGATGGAGCCGGAGGTGATGGAGAAGGCTATCCTGCCTTTCTTTGATAATCCAGAGCTTCAGGTCTCTAACTTGATGACCAAGATTACCGACCCTGTGGATGTGGTAAACTTTACCGTTCCTAAGGTTATTACCAACAAGGAGGGGATTGGCATCTACTTAACACGTTCTACGGCGCCTTATCCCAAGGGTAGCATCAACTACAACTACTACAAGCAGGTCTGTGTGTATGGCTTTACACCTGCCGCACTGAGGTTCTATTGCGATTACGGAAAAAAGTACGGCAAGGCCAAGATTGAGGCTATTGAGGATATTGAGATTCTGCGCTTCATTGAGAACGGCTACAAAGTACAGTTTATTGAGGTGGACAGCGAGACAGTGGCTGTAGATACGTCCAACGATCTGAAGAAAGTTAACGAAATCATGTCAGCCAAGCTGAACAAATAAAGAATACTATGCAAATACTCGATTGTACGTTGAGGGATGGTGGTTACTACACCAATTGGGACTTCAACGCTAACACCGTGGATGCCTACATACAGGCAATGAACGGACTACCTATAGACTATCTAGAACTGGGGTATAGAAATAATCCCTTGAAGGAGTACAACGGTAAGTTTGGCTATTGCCCGCTTTCCGTGCTGAAGCATATCCGTGAGAACTCTAAGCAGAAACTGGCAGTGATGCTCAACGAGAAGAGCACCAAGCCGGAGGATCTGGACAGGCTCATTGCCCCCTTGAAGGGTGTGGTAGATATGATCCGTATGGCGGTAGATCCCAAGAATATGGAACGTGCTGCTGTGCTGGCAGAGAAGGTGAAGGAGTACGGCTTTGAGGTGGCCTTCAACGTGATGTATATGTCCAAGTGGAATCAGTATGAAGGACTGTATGAGAAACTGCCGCGACTGAATGGAACGGTGAAGATTTTCAATATGGTGGATTCATACGGCAGTGTGACACCTGACGAGGTGCGTACCATCATTGCCACTTTGAAGAAGTATCTGACCTGCCAGATAGGATTCCACGGGCACAACAATCTACAGTTGGGACTCATCAATACGCTGACAGCCATCGAGTGTGGCGTGGACAGTGTGGATGCAACTATCCTTGGTATGGGACGGGGAGCCGGTAACCTGAATATGGAACTACTGCTTACTTACCTGAACAAGCACACCGGACTGAAAGTGAACTTCAACGAGATGGGTGAAGCCATCCAAGCCTTTCAACCACTGTATGAGAAATACCGTTGGGGAACCAGCCTGCCGTATATGATTTCAGGAGCCAACTCCTTCCCGCAGAAGGAGGTGATGGACTGGGTGAGCAACCGCGTGTATTCCTTTAACAGCATTGTTCGTGCGCTGGATAATAAGAAGGACAAGAAAGAAGATAATGCCAAGTATCCTGTGCTAGAAGTCACAAAGAAGTTTAAACAAGTGCTTGTGATTGGTGGCGGCAATACCGTGGCAGAACACAAAGAGGCCATTCACGAATTCCTCCAGAAGAACCCTGATACGGCCATTGTCCTATCAACAGCCCGCCATGCCAAACTGTTTCTCGGATGTGAACAGCCCGTGTACTACTGCCTTGTGGGTAATGAGGGCCACCGCCTGACCGCCAATGTGGGCAGGAAGAACTACAACGGTACTTGTATTCTGCCGCCTTATCCCAGAACAATGGGTACTGAGGTGCCGGAATATGCAGAGCAGAGCACTTACGAACTCCCGGAGATTTCTTTCATTGATGAGTATAAGGATTCTGTGACTACGGTAGCTATCCAGCTTGGACTGAACCTGACTGATGGAGAAGTATATCTGGTGGGTTATGACGGCTATCCGGGCAGTGTGCTTTCAGAAAAGGAAGTGGCACTTACGCACGAGAACAATGAAATATTTACGGGCTATGCCAAGGCACGTGGCTCACAGATGAAATCACTCACTCCGTCCATCTATAGAACGCTGGAGGTGACATCTATTTACCAGTTAATTGATTAAAATGCAGAAAGTAGTAACCTTTGGTGAGATTATGGTGCGCCTTGGTGCACCCGATTACCTCAAACTTATTCAGGCGAATAGGTTTGATGTGAGTTATGCCGGTGCAGAGGCCAATGTAGCTGTGTCGCTGGCCAACTATGGTTTGGAAACTGATTATATCACTTGCTTGCCAGACAATCCTATTGCAGAACGTTGCATTATGGATTTGCGTGGACATAAGGTTGGTGTTGATCATATCCAGCGCAGTGGTAAACGTATGGGTATTCTCTATTTGGAGACAGGTAGCAATGCCCGTCCATCAAAGGTGTACTACGACCGCGATGACAGTGCCATAGCAACCGTAGCACCTGGTTCCATTGACTGGATGGAAATCTTGAAGGGAGCCACCTGGTTCCACTGGACGGGTATCACACCTGCTCTCTCTGCCAATGCAGCGGCAGAGTGCTTGAAGGCCATCAAGATCGCCAATAAACTGGGCGTGACTGTAAGCTGTGACATCAACTACCGTGGCAATCTCTGGAAGTATGGAAAGGCCGCTGCTGAGGTAATGTCGGAGATGGTGGCAGGTTCTGATATTATTCTGGGTAATGAAGAGGATTGTGAGAAGGTGTTTGGTGTCAAGCCCAAGGACTTTGATGCCGCCAAGACCAATGGCAATGTTGACCAAGGCAGTTTCCTGAGTGTCTGCCAGCAGATGATGGAACGCTTCCCGCGTTGCAAGAAGATGGTGGTTACACTCCGTGGAGCCATCAATGCCAACCACAATACTTGGGGAGGCGTTCTCTATAACGGAAAGGAACTTATAGAATCCCGCCGCTATGATATTACAGATATTGTGGATAGAGTTGGTGGTGGTGATAGCTTTATGGGCGGACTCATCTTTGGCCTGCTGAATTATCAAGATGACAGCTATGCACTGGAGTTTGCTACGGCAGCCAGTTGCTTGAAGCATACCTTAAAAGGAGATTATAATTGGGTGACGGTAGATGAAGTTGAGAATCTAATAAAAGGTAATATAAGTGGACGAGTTCAACGTTAATGATAAAATGCAGAATAGAATAGATTGGATTGACTGGGCTAAAGTTATAGGAATATGGATTGTAGTTTATGGACATACTCCAGGTCATCTTTTCGGGCAGGTAATATTTTTGTTCCATATGCCGCTATTTTTTATTATATCTGGAATGCTCTACAAGCAACGTCCTGTTGTTCATGAGATACAAAGATCATTATATAGCCTAATTTTACCGTATTTTATTTATAATGCGATTATAACGATAATTACCCCCCCAGGAAGAACTAATGGACATTATTGTTAATATTGTTTCTTGTAATCAGGAAGCTCTGCCTAACGTCTATCGCCCCATGTGGTTTATAATATCAATATTCTTGATTAGATGTTTTCTTAGTTTTTTTTCTAAAAGACTTTGGTTGGCGGGATTCATTTCAATGGCAATATATATTGTTTTAATGGTATTTGGATTTAATTGTAAAGAGTCTGATTATCTCCAAATAGGAAGTACTCTTTTATGTGCGAATTTTGTTGTTATAGGATATTACTTAGCTAAATTGGATATTTTTAAAAATAATTATTTACCAATCTATAAACAACTGATTTGCATTGCCGTAAGTTCGGCGTTTTTTGTATGCATAGGTTTATTTAATTATTTTAAAGCATCTGACGTAACATATGGTGGAATCAATGTTTTTAGATGTGTGACGGGTTTTAATATCATTTTATTTTGGCTTGTTGCGGTAGTATTATCATATAATTTTCTAAAGTTTATTGAGACGTTTATGACTGCTAAACACAAGGTCGTGGAGACTATATCACAAGGTACCATTGTAATATTATGCCTCCATCAGTTGGTTGTGAACATTTTAACAGAACGATGGGGAGAAACTTCATGTATATCATCTTTAGTAATATCTTTATTTACTATGCTTGTATCATATCCCATTGTAAAACTGTCAATGAGACATTGCCCAATTTTAATAGGAAAGAAAAACAGCTATATAAGAAAAGCTGAATGACTGATATTATTTTTTAACCGTGTAAGGAATAAAATTGTAGAAAACAATGGTGATTGATTTTGATAATATGACATTGGGGCAACTAAGGTTGTTCAACGAATTAAAGCAAGAAGTATTGTCTGATTACAATAGTATTAGCTCAGAACTTCAATCTCTAGGTAAAGAAGATATTTGCTGGTTAACATCAAATCTAGCTAGTAGGAATGTAAACTTTTCACAGATATTGTATTATTTAAACTGTATATTATTTCTTGAATGTTGTAAAAAGCAAAATATATCGTTTGAAAAAATAATAACAAAAGACAAAGTTCTTTATAAGACTCTTAAGGATTATTATCCCACAGAATTTATCAAAGGAAAAAGTGCAAATAAAAGCGATGCTTTTTTAAAATTGAAGGTGTTTGTTTCCTATTTATTATGGTGCTTTAACGCTTTTCGCTCGCGTTCAAAAGAAAGAAAAGATAAATTGAAAGGAGTAAGTAATCTTACATTTGTAGATGCATACATTGCAAAAAAAACAAATAAGTATCAGGATAGATATTATGGGAGTGTTGTAAACAAGTTGTCATTTGATGACAGAAAAAGGGTGTATTTCTTGATACAATATTTACCAATCCCCAATAAGAATGATATAAAAGAAATTTGCAAGAACTCAGATGAAAACATTGTATTCTTGTTTGATTTCCTAAAGGCTCAAGATTATATTGCTTCTCTTTTCTCTAAATTGAGATCTTATTTTAAGTTCCGTTCTAATTTTTATTATAAAGGCATTTCCTTAAAATATATTTTGAAGGATGCTTTTGATAAACAAGACATTAATTACTATTTTTCATGTGGTATATTGTGGGAAAGGTTTTTTTATCGTCTGAAAGTAGAAGACATTAAATTAAGAACGTTTGTTGATTGGTTTGAAAATCAAAGCTGTGATAAGGCCTGTTATTATTCTGCTTATAAATATTTCCCAAGTGTTAAAATGCATGGTTTTATTGGGTTTATAGGTGATTTTAAGATATTTCCTCATAATTTGGCAACAAATGAAGAATTAAGACTTCATATAGCACCTTCCCATCTCTTTCTTTGTAATAAAGCTATGAGAGATGAGTATCTTTATTCTGGATATGAGGGTAAGTTAAGTTTGGCTCCAACATTTAGAGCAGATAAAATTTGGGAAACAAAAAGAAATTTTGACAACAATGGTGTTTTTACTATTCTTGTTCCTTTGAGTTTGGTTCATTATGAAGTTGAGTTTAAAATAGACTTCTTTAAGAATTATGTGGATAAGTATAGACCTAATGATTGTGAGGTTATAATAAAACCTCATCCAGTTTATCCTATGAATCAGTTAATGGAATTAATAGGAGATTCAAAGCATATAAAAGTTGAAACTGGAGATATTTATGAATATTTGAAATTATCTGATGTAGTTGTTGGATCAAACTCAACCACATTATATGAGTCACTTGCTCTTGGAATACCTATTCTTTCCTTGTGTGATATGAAAGGTAAATTGAAAGTGAATAAACCAAATTCTGTAAAAGATGAGATGTGGTATGAAATAACAGATATTGAAGATATAAGTGGGGCCGTTTCTAAGATTAAGATTCTTGACAGAAACATGCTTGTTAATGAAAGCATCAGATTGAAAGATTATTTCTTTGAAAGAATCACAGAAAGATCGACCAAAAAATTGTTTGGTTTAAATACTGACTAAAAAAAGTAACATGCAATCAAGGGATTTTTATATTGATACTTTGTCAGTTTTTTTCTCCTGATAATAATTGCTAATCATTTTCTTGGGCTTATTAACATAGGGTCCCAATGGTATTTACCCTTTTATTTCAACATGCCCTGGTTTTTCTTTAAAGGTTGCCTTTTTTTTCATAAGAAAATAACTAAAGAAACAGCTTGGGGGGGGGAAGATTATTAATCCCTTTTGTTAAGTATACTTTAATTTCACATGTTGTATATTGCATTTTGTTATTTGTAGATGGCCTTTTAACGATAGAGAATGGCATAAAATTCCTGATTAAGGAAATGATAATGCAGGGGAGTATTTTAGCAAATAAACAATTATGGTTCTTATTGTCTCTTTACCTTGTTAGAGTGCTGACAATTGTGCTGTTTAATAAGTAAGCACTCAATTGCTTATTAGGCATTCAAATATATAATTGCTACCTTTGCGGCATGAATTCAAAAAGTGATTTATGGCAAGTAGCAATGATTTTGAGAAAATATGGGAAAGCTATCAAGAGGTTGTCAAGACCAAGG
>ODAI011608077.1_pt1 | contig 13157 bp, 13 predicted proteins | sample 1539321 | NCBI WGS metagenome assembly ODAI01 (sample SAMN02144231, study PRJEB22623) | gut metagenome | biome: sheep rumen | host: Ovis aries | place: New Zealand | reverse complement strand
GCGCGTTCATAACGAGCACGATAAGACCCCCGATGAGGTAGATGACCGCCATGAGGGGCACGAGTTTCTCGGTGACGCTGGCCAGGCGATGCACGTTGCCAATGAAGATGAAACCGGCAATCACGGCGACGATGAGCCCGATTACCCAGCCGGGGATGCCCGTTGCGGTGTTCATGGTCTCCGCGATGGAGTTGGACTGCACCATGCAGCCGATGAAACCGAGCGCCAGAATGATGGCGACCGAGAAGAACCCGGCGAGGAAACGCCCGCCAGCGCCCTTGAACGCCGTCGTGATGTAGTAGGCAGGTCCTCCGTGCACCGTGCCGTCCTCGCCTGTGACCTTCGTCTTCTGGGCGAGCGTGGCCTCGGCGTAGTTCGTGGCCATGCCGAGCAGCGCGATGATCCACATCCAGAAGATTGCGCCGGGGCCGCCGATGAGGATGGCGCCGCACGCGCCGACGATGTTGCCGGTGCCCACCTGCGCGGCAATGGCGGTGGCGAGCGCCTGGAACGAGCTCATATGCTCACCGTGATCGCCGCCGCGCAACGAGAATCCGCCGAACATGCGCTTCCATCCCTCGCCGAAGCAACGGAACTGCACGAAACGGGTGCGTATGGTGAAATACAGACCCGTGCCGATAAGCAAGATGAGCAGGACGTAGTTAGATAGATACGAATTGATTGTCGACACGATGCCGAGCAGCGTCGCTTCCATTGAAAGACCTCCTTGCAGTAACCAAGCGGCCCCGAAGAAGACCTGAACGAGCGTCGACATGCCAATCGATCTCGCCTCTGTCCGTTTGCCTGAGAGATTCGGCGTGTCACGATGGACGGCCTTGCACCTTCGGCACTCATTCAAGAGTTCTCCAGAGTTTCCTCCACTTCCGGTTTCTCAACGATCCCGGAAGCTTCGCAGGAAATGCGCAGAAGGCATTATGAACGACTTCATGAGATGACGCAACCTTCTTGCTCGGATAAACAGGCGCCGATGTTTCGCACTACTATTCTGCGTGCTTCAGAACAGCGTGCCCTTGAAGCAGACGAGCGGACGGGAGGCATCGTATTCCCAGCTATGGTGGGCGTCGCCGCGACAGAAGCGCGCATGCTCGCAAACGCGGCATTCGTCGTTGAGCTCGGACAAGTCGCGCCTGAACAGCTCAAAGCGGTTGTTCCACACATCCAGCAGGCGATCGGTGCGGATGTTGCCCTGAATCACCTCGGGGCGCCGCTCGATATCGAGGCACGCGCCGATGTCGCCATTCGCCATGATCGAGGCCGTGTAGACGCCCGCGTTGCACAGCCAGTACCATTCGCGCACTTCGGCTTCGTACTCGAGCCCCAGGTAGTGGGTGCAACCGTATTCGACAGGGTATCCTGCACGGCGCTTCTCGCGGATGAACTCGAACAGGCGCACGTAGTCGTCACGCGTGAGCATGAGGTCGGGCCGCGTGAGCGCACGGCCGATGGGTTCGAGGTTGATCACGCGCCACGAGTCGATGTCTATGCCGTCCATGATGGCGAACAGCTCGTCAAGCTGGTCGATATTGCCGTGGTTGACAACAGTGGTCACCTGAACGGCGTTAAATGCGCCCACGTCGATGAGGTTCTGGATGCCCGCCATGGCCCGATCGTAACCGCCTGCCAGCCCGCGCAATGCGTCGTGCGTGTCGCGCAGTCCGTCGATCGACACCGAGATGGTGCCCATGCCCACTTCGGCGAGCCGTGCGGCCACCTCGGGCGTGATGAGCGTGGCGTTGCTCGTCATGCCCCAGCGGAAGCCCCGCTCGTGGGCGTATCCCATGATGTCGAAGAAATCGCGGTTGAGCAGCGGTTCGCCGCCCGTGATGCACAGCTGCATGCGCGAGATGTCGAAGTCTGCCGCCACTTGGTCGATGATGGTGAACCATTCCTCGCGCGACAGTTCATCGGGGGTCAGCGTACCTGGCGAGCACGAGCTGCCGCAGTGGAAGCAGCGCTCGTTGCACTGCAGCGTGAGCTCGAAGAACAACTTGCGCAGTTCAGGTGCGCGGTAGAGCACGCGCGTGTAGTCTGCGAGCTTCTCGAGGTGGCTTGTTTTTACGGCTGCGAGGTTCATGGGTTCTTGATCGCTTCTTATTCGTGGGCTGATGGCTTGCAGATTGCGGGTTGCTCGCTTTGGGCGGGGCTGTTTCCGTTCGAATGTTTCCAGGTGTCTCCCGCTGAAACCGCTGGGCGGCTACATGTGCCTGCAAGTTAGTTGGTGGTCGGCCCGAAGTCTTCCGGAGGCCCGTACACGACCTCGGGTTCGTTTTGGGTCGGGTCGAAGTCGCCCGGTGGCCCGTACACGTCTTCGGGTTCGTTTTGGGTCGGGTCGAAGTCGCCCGGTGGCCCGTAGACGCCTTCGATCTCGTTGAGCGAAGGGTCGTATTCTCCGGATTTTCCACTCGCATCCGAGCTGCTGCTTGACGACGGGGACGATGGCGAAGTCGAAGAAGACGAAGCCGATGAAGATGACGAAGCCGAAGACCGCTCGAAATCCTCCGGCGGTCCGTACACGGCCTCGGGCCTGTTGTCAGCTGGGTTGAAGCACCCCGTCAGGCCAAGCGCTGCGAGTATTCCCGCTGCGGTGAAGCTCCTGCGTGTATACGACTTCATGCGCACGCCTCCTAGCCGACGGCTGCCTTGCCGCCATTGTAGCGCATGAAGCACCGGTACCTGGTACCGGCGTTTTTTAGTGCGCAGGGGCTTCGCCGTTTTCGCTATGATAGAGTGCAGGCCGAGTCGAATAGGAGATTTCACATGGCGAAGAGCAATTACGAAGACAGCCCCGAGATGACGCAAGACGAAATCGATTACTTTGTCGAACGCATGAACAGCGGTGAAGAGGTCGTCGCGGGCTCGGAGGCCCATCGTCTCATGACGGCGGCGTCCGAGCGCGCCATGCGCATCACATCGCGCATGAACGCGCAGTTCGACAGCCTGTCCGATACCCGCGTCCAGCTCGAGAAGCTGTTCAACCGCCCCTTGCCCGAGGGGGTGGGGCTGTTCGTGCCGTTCACGACCGACTGCGGCCTCAATACGCATCTGGGCGAAGGCGTGTTCATCAACGCCGGCTGCCGCTTCCAGGACCAGGGGGGCATTTACATTGGCGACCGTGCGCTCATCGGCCACAACTGCGTGATAGCCACGCTCAACCACAACATGGATCCGGCTAAGCGCGCGAACCTTTTGCCCGCGTCCGTGCGAATCGGCAACGACGCGTGGCTCGGCTCGAACGTCACCGTCTTGCCGGGCGTCACGATCGGCGACGGCGCCGTGGTGGCTGCAGGTGCCGTCGTGACGAAGGACGTCGCGCCCAACACGGTCGTCGGCGGCGTGCCGGCGAAGCTGATCAAGGAGCTGTAATCACGAAGGCGACGGCGAGCAGCACGAGGCCCGCAGCGTCGAATGCGACGAAGCGCGCTATCGAGCCAGCGAGCACTTCGAGGCCGGGTTGCAGAGTTGCGAGGAGCAGGCTCTCTCCGGCGAGTCCGATAACTTGCTGTGCGATAACGACGCCGAACAGCATGCGGTAGCGGGCGGGTCGCGCGATGATGGGCGGGTAGGTGGCGTTCCACATGAGGAAGCATATGCCCACGGTACGCACCATGACTTCGGCCGAAGCTCCTTCGACCTGGTAGGCGCCCGTGTAGGCGCCAGGCCACAGTATGAACTGCAACGCGCATTGCACGTTGATCAGGAACACGAGCGCGATGAGGGCCCGCGCAATCCAAATGCGCTTATCGATCCGTGATGCCATGCGCGGCCTTCCGGGGAAATGCGCAGCGGCACATGCGGCAGAGCAGGTGGGATGTAGCCGCTATCCGCATTGTTCGCAGTAGAACCCGAGCTTGCGGGCGTTTTCGTACGAGTCGCCTTCGGGGGGGGCGAGCGCCTCTGCGAGCGCGAGCATCTCGGGCGTTGCGATTGCCTTGCCGTTTTCATCGCGACCGGGGCGCGCGAGGGGGCGTTTGGCGCGTTCGTCAGCTGTTTTGGCGGATTCGTTGTCGCGGTTCGTCATGGTTTCATCCGTTCCGTCGTGGCCGTCGGATTTAGCTTTCCCGCTTGGAGAGCTCGGCCGTATGTAGTGGTTCGTAAACGGGCCGTGGGCCCGAGAGGTCAGAGTGGAAGAGCGTCACGCGATCGACGACGCCCCTGCCCGTGGTCGGCATGGGGAGCGCGCCGCTCGTCAGGTCGGCTTTTCGCATGAGCGTGACATGCGCTTTGAAGGATTTCTCGTCGAAGTCGAATCCGCGTGTGCGCAGCCCCTCGCGTACCGAGGCGGCCAGCTCGGGAAGCGCGCCTTGTTCGCCGAGTCCTTGCCAGAGCGTGGCGGAGCTCCGCTTTCCGAAGCTTCCGAGCGGGCCGAGCCCGACTTCGAACGCGGCAAATTCCTGGCAGGCGACGTCGACCGCGTCTGCTATCGCGTCGATGCGGCCGGCGTCGACCTCCCCCAGGAACGCGAGCGTCATGTGAAACGAATCGGGCGCCACGTAACGTCCCTTTACGGCGCCGCGCAGCCGGGCCGATGTTTCGGCCAAGGCCTCTTGGAGGTTCTCGGGCAGCTCGGCCGCGACGAACAATCTCATGGGCACCCCTTTCCGGCAGTGAGTCGGCCTCCCTGTTGCCTCGACCCATTGTATATGAGTTGAGGTAACAGGGAGACTGGCTCACCGACTCATCGCCGATTCGTCTAGCAACCGAGCAGGCGCGTCAGGTTGGGGGCGTTCTGCTCGAGGTTGCTCAGCAGCCCGAGCCCGCCCGAGGGCGAGATTCGGTTCGCGAACGCGAGCTTGGCGATAGGGCCGACGACGAAGAAATTCACGAACAGGGCCATGGGCGTCACGACGGGCAACGTCGTGGCGTAGTGAATGAGGAAATCGGTGGGGCCCATGATGAGCAACGTGGCGATCGCGCACATGATGGGAGCCATGCAGCACACGTTGAGCACGGTCATGGCCACGCCTCGCGCAACGCCTTCGAAGCGGCTGAACACGAGCTTGGGCGCGAGCTTGTTCACAATCGGCGCGCCGATGAACGTGCGCACGAGAAACGCCAGGCAGAACATCAGCGGGTAGAGCCAGTGCGAGTTCACGAGGAAATCGAGTCCCGCGTTGCGCAAGCCGTTGATCGTGACCATGAACGTCACCATGCCGCCCACCATGAGGACCTGGAAGATGGTGGCCCCGTTTACACTCTTCGGAACGGGGACGGTGCCGCGCAGGCAGTCTCGGTAGGTGAAGCGCCGTTGCTCCTCGAGTGTCTTTTCTGCTGCGTTGCTGAATTCAACCATGTCTTCTTCTACCTCTTCTTTCGTATAAGGCCAGCAAGGCATAAGGGGGTCCCATGCAGCTGACCTGTCGGTAATCGAGTGCAAGACGGCCTAAGACCGCCTGGCCCTTCGCTCGTATTCGATTTGCCTGGGTGAATGTGCTTCTCGAAACTGGCTACGTACTCGTCTTTTCACCAGTAACTCTATCTACGAGATATGCAGACGCCGTGAATGTGGAGCGGAATCCATCTTTCCCGTGGGTGGGTCGGCCAGTGAGCCGAGGTAACAGGGAGGCCGACTCACTGGGAGGCTCGCTCGATTTCGGCGCGCACCGCGTCGAGGAAGACTTGCGCCTGCCGGGTGGGCAGCGTCTTGCGCCATACGAGTCCGTGCTTCGACTCCATGCGCGGCTCGAGGGGCACGAACACGAGGTCGGACCCGCCGCCCGCAGACGACACGAGCAGCTCGTCGTAGGCGAATGCGATCCCGAAACCGTTGCGTATGAGCCACTTGGCGTTCATTCCCAAGCTGTACGTCGCCACCACGTCGACTTCGTCCGCATAGGCTCCGAGCCAATCGTGCAGCGGGCCTACTTTCGTTCCCTGGCGCGAAGTTATGGTCCGTCTCCCCGCCACGTTCTCGGGATGGATGGCCTTTCGCTGCGCGAGGGGGTCGGACTTCAACATGACCACTCCCCAGATATCGTTGTCGGGCAGCTCGAGCACGTTCATGTCGACATGCGGCTGGACTTCGCATTCGAGCAGGAAGTCGTACTGACCCCGCACGAGCCCGTCGATGAGGTCGGCCGTGGTGCCGCTGTACATTTGGAAATCGATTTCCGGGTATTGCTCGCGCACGTGCATCATGGCCCGTGCCAGCAGGCTCATCGCCTTCGTCTCGCCGGCGGCTATGTGGACGCTCCCCGATACCGTCTTTGCCGGGAGCTTGATGTCGAGCTCGGCCTTCTCGGCCAGATCCACGATTGACTCGGCATAGGAGTACAGCATGGCGCCGTGCGCCGTCAGCTCGACGCCGCCGTGGTTGCGCGTGTACAGTTGCCGCCCGAGTTCGCGCTCGAGGTCGGCCAGTTGTCTCGACAGCGTAGGCTGGGTGACGTGAAGCCGTTTCGCCGCGTTCGTTATATTGCCTTCCTGGGCTACTGCCAGGAAATACTTCAACGTTCTCAGTTCCATGGACCCCGCTCCTGCCGTTTCTTCGCTCCTGAAAAGCGTGATGCCTTTTAAGCATGAATCGATTTTCATTATAGGTATTAGCTATTGCAAGGCAACCTTTCTATGCTGTTCCCAGGTTTTACCGAAGGATGAGGAGAGGGAGGAAACCGATGTCTCTACTGGACAAGAGCATCAAGAGGCGCGACTTCCTGCGCGCAAGCGCGGGGGCGGCAGCGGCTGCGGCCGCCTTCACGGCAGCGGGCACGATGAAGGCCCATGCCGACGAAGCGCATGCCGGCTACGACGAGGTCGCGCACGATGCCCAGATCACGGGCGGGGAAGGCGAGTGGGTGCCCATCCACTGCCACCAGAACTGCAATCAGATGTGCCTGAACATGGGCTACGTCGTCGACGGCGTGGTCGTGCGCCAGAAGACGGACGACTGGCACGAGGACAGCTTCGACTGCCCGCAGCAGCGCAGCTGCCTGCGCGGCCGCAGCCTGCGCCAGCAGGTCTACAATGCCGACCGCATCAAATATCCCATGAAGCGCAAGAACTGGCATCCGGGCGGCGGCGAGAACGCGCACGGCGAGCTGCGCGGCAAGGACGAGTGGGAGCGCATCACGTGGGACGAGGCGCTGACCTACGTTACCGACGAGCTCAAGCGCGTCTACAAGGAATACGGCGAGACCGCAGTCGTCGTGAACGGCTGGCGCTGGGCTCCGGGCACCGCGATGTTCCCGCATATCGGCGGCGCCATCTACAATACCGAGACCGAGAGTTTCGGCAACTGGGCGTTCCAGACCGAGGCGCTCGGCATGTACAGTTGGGGTGACCATCCCGACATCATGATGGCCCCCGACAAGTACGACCTGCCCAACGCCGACACGATCGTCCTGTACGGATGCAACCCGGCATGGGCCACGCACTCGAGCATGTACTGGCTGAAGAACGCCAAGGACGCCGGCGTCGATTTCGTGTTCGTTGGCCCCGACTACAACGTGACGGCAGCTACGCTCGACTGCCGCTGGGTGCGCGTGCGTCCCGGCACCGATACCGCCTTCCTGCTGGGCGTCATCTACGAGATGATCCGCCTGGACGACGAGCGCGGCGACGTCATCGACTGGGATTTCGTCCGCGAGCGCACCGTGGGCTTCACGGCCGACACCATGCCCGACGATGCCAAGACCGATGAGAACTACCGCGATTACATCCTGGGCAAGTACGACGGCACGCCGAAGACTCCCGAGTGGGCGAGCGAGATCAGCGGCACGCCGGTCGAGGACATCACCTGGTACGCCGAGCTCTGCGGCAAGAACAACAAGGTCGTCCTGCTGCACAGCTACGCCGCGAGCCGTTACCTGGGCGCCGAGAACCTGTCCCAGGCGTTCATGACCGTCGGCGCGCTCGGCGGCCACTACGGCAAGTCCGGCCACGGCTGCGCGGCCATCTACACGTGGGACGCCGGCGACTCGGGTTACCGCATCATCACTCAGTCGAACAACCCCATCTACGGATACATCGACGCGCTTGCCGCCGCGCCCGCGAAGCCCAACATCTGCATCGAGGGCAACAGCTGGTGGAGCTCGCTCGAAGAGGGCAAGTACATCTCCACGTCTGCCGGCCCCTACGATGCCGGCAGCTCGCCTGCGGACGACCCGACGAAGCTGCGCGCGAACACCCCGACCTACCATGAGGCCAAGGAGATGCCCGTCAACCCGCGCATCCTGTTCGCGACCTGCAGCAACTTCATGCAGACGCGTGGCAACCTGAGCACGGCCATCAAGGTCATGCGCGCCGCCGACGCCTGCTTCAGCTTCGAGATCAAGCTGTCGCTCACGGCCCAGTTCGCCGACATCATCATGCCGGTGTGCACCCATTGGGAGGGCAACGACGACGAGTCGTGGGGCGAGTTGTCGTGGCCGAGCGCTTTTGGCGACGGTAACGGCCAGAAGCAGCGCAAGGACGCGCTGCTTGCCTGGAAGCCCCTCGTCAAGCCCATGTACGAGGCGCGCGAGGAGAAGCGCGTGTGCCGCGAGATCATGGAGCGCATGGGCGCCGACCCGAACCTGGCGTACCCCGTCGACAACTACACCCAGTGGCTCGGCTACTTCCTGGGCAAGCGCGTCTTGAACGCGGATCTCACCAAATGGGAGCCGGTCATCACCTGGACCGACGCCGACAACAAGAAATACCATGCGAATTTCCCCACACAGCAGGGCAAGGTCGGTTTCGACGAGTTCATGGCGAATGGCTCCTACGTCGTCGAGCGCTCTAAGGACGATAAGCGCAACTACGTCGGCTACCGCGACGACAAGCTGGGCATCGGCGAGGACGACGAGTCGGTCGTCGTGGCGGACACCGCTTGGCCGCGCCCGTCGATGAGCGGCAAACTCGAGATCTACTGCCAGTTCAAGGCCGATAACGTCAATCGCATCGGCTTGAACGACGAGCCCATCAAGCCCTACGCGAACTACTTCGTTCCGCGCCGCGGCTATCAGGAAACGTTCGTCGACGGAAAGATCGGCGGCGAGAAGGCGGCTTACCCGCTGCAGGCGTACACGCCCCACTACATGCGTCGCGCCCATACATGCTACGACAACATGCCCTGGACGCAGGAGGCGTTCCGCAACCCCGTGTTCATGAACGCGCAGGATGCGGCCGACCGCGGGATCAAGGCCGGGGACACGGTCATGTGCTACAACGACTTCGGCAAGATGCTGCGCAAGGCCCAGCCCATGCAGGGCATGATGCCGGGCGCGGTAGCCATCCCCCACGGCGTGCACTCGGTGTTCGACGAGTCGGGAGACGAGGTCATCGACCGCGGCGGTTCCGAGCAGATGCTGTCCGACGGCACTCAGTCGAACTACTTCCCGCAGGTCGACGGCTACAACAGCCTGCTGATCGAGATCAAGAAGTACGATGGCAAGCCGCTTGAGGAAGACTTCGAGCGCGGGCCGTTCCTGGCCAAGGGCGTCGATGCGGACGGCACGTCGGCATACTACGCCGACAAGGCCGTCATGTACGCCGAGAAGAACTAGAGGGGGATTTCGAGATGACTTTGGGTTTCTACGTCGACATGACGCGCTGCATCGGCTGCCGCACCTGCCAGGTGGCCTGCAAGGACCGCCACGATTTGCACGAGGCGGGTCCGCGCCCGAGGCGCGTCGAAACGTTCGAATGCGGCTCGTATCCGGATGTGGCGATGTTCCACCATGTGATGAGCTGCAACCACTGCGACGATCCGGCATGCGTCAAGGGCTGCCCGACGGCGGCGTTGCATAAGGACGACGAGGGCATCGTCGTGCATGACGACACGAAATGCGTCGTGTGCCGCAACTGCATGAGCGTGTGCCCCTACGGCGCGCCGCAGTACGACGAGGTCGCCAAGATGATCGTCAAGTGCGATTCGTGCAAGGACCTGCGTGCCGCCGGCAAGCCGCCCGTATGCGTCGCCGCCTGCCCGATGCGCGCCATCGATTTCGGCGAGCTGGACGAGCTGCGTGCGAAATACGGCGACGACCTGGTTAACGAGCTGCCGTACCTTCCCACGGCGAGCTGGACGCGCCCGAACGTGCTGTACAAGGCGTCGGAGGGAGCGAAGCGCAACGACTTCGCGGCGGTGACTCTGTAGGCATTGGGGCGGTCAAAAGGCAGTTCCTTCTGACGAACCCCAGATACGATGGATGACGAACGGAAACGATGATGGAGAAAACGGAACAAATGCAGGACGTCTTGCAGCTCGAAGCGCTGACGTTGTCCCGCGCCTATCTGTACACGCTGTTCCACAAGCTGTTCGGCGGCGCTCCCGACGAAGACGTGCTCGACGCGTTGCTTGGCCCCGTGACGGCCGACGTGGTAGATGAGTACTCTGCGGCAAGCGAAGAGCTCCAGGCGTTCGGAGGTTTTCTCGAGTCGCTGCGCGATGTCGTTCGCGCGGGGCTCCTCGACAACGCGAAAGACGAGTACACGCGCGTGTTCGTCGGGCCGCTCGCCCTTCCGGCCTCGCCGTACGAGTCTCCCTATACGGGGGCTCACGACATGGCGACGTTCCAGCAAAACACGCTCGACGTGAGGGCGATCTACAGGAGCTGTAACTTGCGCGTGCGTCGCGAGCAAGCCGTGCCCGACGACCACGTTGCGCTCATGTGCGCGTTCGCGGCCGAGGTCTCGAAGAGGGCCCTGAAAGCGCTTCGCTCGGGCGACTACGACGGCTTTTCCGCCCTGTTGCGCGAACAGCATTCGTTTGCGACCGCCCATTTGGCCAACTGGCTGGGCGTGTATGCGACGGGCGTCCGAAACTCCAAGGCGGGCTCACAAGCCGTGATGTACCCGCAGCTCCTCGAAGCGCTCGATGCTTTCGTCCGCTCTGATGTCGAGTTCTTGGCAGAGTCCGCTTACTGGGCCGAAAGCCAGGAGGCGCCCTCGGAGCGGCCGTCTGACTGCGCGCCGGAGCTCGCCGACGCGCAATCGGCGCTCGACGCGCTCGAACAGCTTCGCCCGTTCGGCATCCAAGACAACGAACTTGTCCCTGCAAACTAAGCTATAGGATGGTTGATACACATGATCTCTGAATTCCCCTTGATGGTCTTCACCGTGCTCACGGGCATAGCTGCCGGTGCGTAAGTCGGAGCCGCGTTGTTCCCCAAGAAGGGCGAAGACGCCAAGCCGTGGCTGTTCCCGCTTATCGCGTTGATCCTCGTCGCCGTCGGCGGGCTGTCCGCCATGGGACACCTCGGCCGCCCGGCCATGGTGCTCAACGTGCTCAACAACCCCACGTCCTCCTTGACGATGGAGGGTATGACGTCCGGCCTGCTCGCCGTCGTCGCAATCGTCGACATGGCGCTGGGCTTCTCGAAGAAGCAGGCTAACCGCGCCGTTCGCATCGTGGGTGCCGTGGTGGGCGTCGTCTGCATGTGCGTGGTGACGATGGCGTACGCGACGAGCTACGGTAACGTCGCATGGACTGCGGCCCCGACCTACCCCCTGTTCATCCTCGGCGACCTCGCGACGGGCGTGGCCCTCTGGATGGCGTTCGCCGATATGCCCAACAAGCCGCTCGCGTCTACTTCGGCGGTGCTGAGCCTGCTGTTCGCGGCCGTGCTCGTCTGGCAGGCGGTTACGTTCGCGGGTCTCTCGCAGCCCGGCATGGGCCAAATCGTCGCAGGCGCGGTCTTTGCGCTCGCCGGAGCGGTGGGCGCGTACGCCACGGCTTCCACCAAGCTCTGGAACACCGCGGGCAAGGTGGTGTTCGTGCTGCTCGTCATCGCCCTCGTGCTCTCGCGCTACGGCTTCTACATGGCAAGCATAATCTAGCTGCACCTTGGCGGCGCGAAACGCCGCCATCCCTCTACTCCCCGGGGGCCGCCGAGCAGTCGGCGGCCCCCGGCGTTTTGCGCGGTCCGCTCGCGAGGTTTCGGCTTGCGGCGATTCGGGCCGCGGAGGCTCGCCCGCAAGTGGCTCGCCTAGAGCGGCTTGTCCGAGAGCGCGCGGTGCACTTCGCCATCGCCGAGCTCGAGCACGCGCACCTCGTCGCCGGCACGCACGATACCCGGCTCGACGACCCACCCGAAGATGCCCTCGCGCGGGAAGATGCAGTCGCCGGCGAGATAGTAGATTGCACAGCGCGTATGGCAGACCTTGCCGATTTGCGAAACCTCGACGGTGGCCGTGCCGACTTTCAGGCGCGTGCCGAGCGGCATCCCCTTGATGTTGATGCCCTGGGTCGTGATGTTCTCGGCGAAATCTCCAAAGCCTACGTCCAAGCCGTGGTCGCGCGCGACCTGAATCGATTCCTCGGCCAGGAATGACACCTGACGATGCCAATCGCCGGCATGTGCGTCGTCGGCGACGCCGTAGTCGCTCACGAGCTCGATAGAGCCTGACGTGGCCGGTTTCTTGCGCGTCCCTTTGCGGGCGGACGTGTTCACCGAGAGCACCCTGCCCACGTCGCCTTCCTTGGGTGCCGGCCCTTGGTCGGATTCCATCAGGGGGTTGTCGATGCCGAGGTCCTCGGCGAGCGCTTTGGCCGTCTCGTTCTCCTTGATTTCAGGTTTGATCTTTGCGCAATCGGCGCTGACGCTAGTCATCCGTTGCACCTTTCTCTGGGGCGACGTAGCGGCTGCCACCTCGCTACGCCCGGTGCAAGGATAAGGTCTCGCGCTCCGCTGCACGACGGAAGGGCCTTGAGGCACGCGAGTAATACTTGGCGCAGAATATTCTAACAGAAAACACTTCGAGGGCAAGTGGCTGCGGGTCCTGAGCATCTGGGTTCGGGGGGTGGAAGCGGTTTTCTGGGCAGCTTCGTGGTGCGCGATGCGGCCGAGCATATTCCGACGAGCATCGTGCGACCGGCGCAAATCGTGGGCGATGCGGAAACCGGTTTCGTAGCCACGTTCAACACGCTGTACTACCCTCTGAAATTGTACCTGAAGGGCCAGCTTCCCGTGATTCCTGTATCCGCCAGCCAGAAGCTCAACATGGTGCCGGTCGATTATGTTTCGCGTATCGTCGTGCGCGCGTTGCTCGATTCCAACAAGGCGTGGCGCATGCCGCACGGCGACATCATGAGCATCATGATCAAGATGGCCGATGCTTCGATCGGCTCGTATGACGGGCGGGCGTTCGACAAGCCGCGCCTCGGTTCGGATTGGGGGGCGAGAGCGGGCGGGGGCGGCGGGGCCTTGGCGGGGGGC
>ODAI011227640.1_pt1 | contig 13158 bp, 6 predicted proteins | sample 1539321 | NCBI WGS metagenome assembly ODAI01 (sample SAMN02144231, study PRJEB22623) | gut metagenome | biome: sheep rumen | host: Ovis aries | place: New Zealand | reverse complement strand
TGACACCACGCTCTTTGTCTATCTCCTTGTCCTCTAACAGCAGATAGTGACTCCAGTCGTGCAGAATGAGCAGACAGGAGTCAGCAATGCCCTCGCGCTTAATAGGCACGGAGGAGATGTTATACACCGTCTCGTCGATGCTGGTATAGGCATTGAGGTTGGCACCGAACTTCACGCCGATAGTCTCGCACCAAGGCACGATGCCCAACTGCTTACCCTTGCCGGGGAAATGCTTTGTGCCGTTGAAGGCCATGTGCTCTAAAAAGTGAGCCAGTCCGCGCTGACGCGGTTCCTCGAGGATTGATCCCACACGCTGGGCGATGTAGAAGTCGGCCAGTCCTGCCTCCTTGGCATTGTGGCGAATGTAGTAAGTGAGTCCGTTCTTCAGTTTCCCCTGACGGACGGCGGGGTCTTGTTTCAGTGGCTGAGCGGTCATCGTGACAGCCACGAGCAACAGGAGCATGCTTGTTATTACCTTATTCATATATTATACAGTTAATCTTGAATTTTCGGACTGCAAAGATACAAAAGAAAAGCCATAACTCACGCATCAAAAAGCGACTATCTTTGCAAAATAACAAGTATTAGGGATGCCCGTACCAAAGGGCTACGATATCAATTACCAAGAATTGAGTATTGTCTATTAACAGGAAACGCCGTACCTTTGCACCCGCAAAACGTATTAAGAATTTGAGCAAGCTTTTAACACATACAAGACTCCTGCTTTTCCTACTGCTGACACTGCTGGGAAACCGTTGTTTCGCCCAAGTGACTGTGGAAGGAAAAGTCATAGACGAAAACAACCGCCCCATCGACTATGCCTACGTAACGATAGCCGAGAGTGGACTGTGGGCCATCACCAATGACAAAGGTTTCTTCAGTATCAAGGGTATTGCAGAGGGCAAGCAGACAGTGAACGTTCAGTGTCTGGGCTACCAAAAGCGCTCATGGCAGATGAACATCACCAAGAACGTCCTTAACCTGCGACTCATCCTCAAGGAGGATAACCTGCGACTGAACGAAGTAACGGTGGTTGCCAAGCGCAAAGACAACGAGAGTACAACCTCCTACACCATTGACCGCACCGCCTTGGAGAATCAGCAGATTGTCAATGTCAGTGACATCAGCTCGTTATTGCCTGGTGGAACAACCATCAATCCGACACTGATGAGCGACAACCGCCTGTCGTTGCGCAGCGGGTCGTCAGAGAAAGGCAACGCCTCATTTGGAACGGCCATCGAGGTGGACGGAGTCCGGCTGAGCAACAATGCCGAGACAGGCGAGACCATGGCCGCATCGACACGCACGCTGAGCTCGTCGAACATCGAGAGCATCGAGGTCATCACGGGCATTCCCTCGGTGGAGTACGGCGACCTGTCGAACGGTGTCGTCAAGGTGAACACCCGCAAGGGTAAGTCGCCTTTCATCATCGAGGGCCGCATCAACCAGCACACGCGCCAGATTGCCGTCAACAAAGGCTTCGACCTGGGACATCGCAAGGGTGTGCTGAATGCCTCCTTCGAACACGCACGTTCCTTTTCCAATGCCGTATCACCCCATACCGCCTACCAGCGCAACATCCTGTCGCTGAACTACATGAACACCTTCATGACAGAGACGAGCCCGCTGACGCTCAACGTAGGATTCAGCGGCAACATAGGCGGCTACAACTCGAAGGCCGACCCTGACCAGGAGCTTGACGACTACTCCAAAGTACGCGACAACGTCTTCAACGGCCACTTCAGCATGCAATGGCTGCTCAACAAGTCGTGGATAACAAATCTCTCGCTCAAGGGGGCCGTCACGCTGAACGACCACAAGTCGGAAAGCTACACCAGCACCAGCAGCGCCTCCACACAGCCCTATATCCACAGCAAAGAGGAGGGCTACTCCATGGCCACCGACTATGACACCGACCCGAATGCCAACATCATTCTCGGTCCTACGGGCTACTGGTATGTGAAGGCATTCAACGACTCCAAACCCCTGAACTGGTCACTCAACCTGAAGGCCGAATGGGCGCGTAAGTTCGGCAAGGTGATGAACCGCGTGAAGGTGGGTGCCGACTATACGGGCAGCCGCAACAACGGCCGCGGAACATACTATGACGACATGCGCTATGCCCCCACCTGGCGCGAATACCGCTACGACGAACTGCCCACGATGCACAACGTCGCCCTCTATGCCGAGGACAAGGTTTCCATACCGACTACCCGACGGGCTGTCTTTGAGCTGACGGCAGGTCTGCGCAACGACAGGACGCTCATCAGCGGTTCTGACTACGGAACGGTCAGCAGCTGGTCGCCGCGTGTCAACAGCCGTTACGTCTTCTGGCGCAACCAGCGCAAGCGGTGGGTCAGCGAACTGCAGATACATGCCGGATGGGGAAAGTCGGTCAAGCTGCCGTCCTTCCAGGTGCTCTACCCCACTCCCGCCTATGCCGACCGGCTGGCCTTTGCATCGACGAGCACCAGCACCAACAAGTCGTATTTAGCCTACCATACCTATCCCTCGCAGGCCATCTACAATCCCGACCTGCGCTGGCAGTACACCAACCAGACCGACATCGGCGTGAAGATGACCATCCTGGGCACACAGATATCGCTGTCAGGATTCCATCATCGCACCTATCGCCCCTATATGTCGACATACGTCTATACACCGATGACGTATCAGTACACACCACCGACGTCGCTTGACGTACTGACCAGCGCCACCGACGACCGCCGATTCACTATTGACCGGCAGACGGGTGTGGTGACGGCATCGGACATCTCGGGGGCTACGGCTCCCCAGCAGCTGGCCTGTACCGAGCGCAACACCTATAGCGTCAACAACCGCTACATCAATGCCAGCAGCATTGACCGCTATGGTCTGGAATGGATCATCGACTTCACGCCTATCAAACCTCTGCGCACCAGCATCCGACTGGACGGCAAGTACTATTATTATAAAGGTGTGGACGAGACGCTGTTCGCCGACATTCCCTTAGGTGTCAGCAGCACCATGAGCGGCAACAAGCCTTATGCCTATGTGGGCTGGTACCGGGGAGCCAGCACGACGGGCACCGGATATAGTGCCGATGCTTCTGTTGCCAACGGCAGTCTGTCGCGGCAGCTCAACCTAAACGCCACCTTCACCACTCACATCCCCAAGATACGCCTCATCGTGTCGCTGCGCATCGAGTCGTCGCTCTACCGTTACAGCCGTTCATTGAGCGAGCTGGGCGACGGTACACGCGGCATCCTGCTGGCAGACAAGGGCGACTTCTTCGGTACGCCTTACGACGGCAGCAGCGAGAATCACTACGTGGCCCTCTATCCTGAGTACTACACCACCTGGGACAGACCTGACGAGAAGATTCCCTTCGCCGAGAAGTTCCTGTGGGCCAAGGACAACGACCCCACGCTGTATAGCGACCTGAGCAAGCTGGTGGTAAAGACCAACTATGCCTACATCATGAACCCGGCCCGCATCAGCGCCTACTATTCGGCCAACCTGAGCGTGACGAAAGAGATTGGCGACCACGTCAGCGTGTCGTTTTACGCCAACAACTTCTTCAATACCATGCGGAAGGTTCACTCCACATGGGACGACTCTGAGACCTCGCTGTTCAGCAGCAGCTACGTGCCCAGTTACTATTACGGACTGTCCCTGAAACTCAAGCTGTAGAATCAACATACATTTATTTTAACCACACACAACAACATGAGAAAGTATTTCACAATGATGATGATGGCTGTTGCAAGCCTCTGCCTCACAGCCTGCGGTGACGACGCTCCCGTCGGCTCACCGGTTTCCGTTGGTACTGTCGTTGTCAGCCTGCAGGGCGTCAGCGGCGACATGTCGAACATCGAGATTACCCTGCGCGGCAACAGCACCTTTACTGCCAAGGCCGACAAGGACGGCAAGGCAACGTTCAACGTGACGACAGGCATCTACGAAGCCATCGCCTCTGGTTCATACGCCATCAACGGTACCTTCTACAAGGCTAACGGTACCGGCGGCCAGGTGGTCGTGCTGGCCAACCAGACCATCAATGTCGGCATCGCGATGAAGGAGGCAAAGAGAAGTCAGGTGATTATCAAGGAGATCTACAATGGCGGCTGTCCGAGCAACGACGGCAAGACCTACCAGTTCGACAAGTGCATCATCCTGTATAACAACAGCGACCAGCAGGCCGAGCTGAGCAATCTCTGCATCGCCACCTGTTCGCCTGGTAATGCCCATGCCATGAACAAGGACTACGACGAGAATGGCAGACTGGTGTACGAGTCGCAGGGCTTCACTCCCGCCCAACACGGCATGTGGTGGTTCCAGGACAAGCTGACCATCGCTCCCTATTCGCAGGTGGTCGTCAACGTCTGCGGTGCCATCGACAATACCCTGACCGTCAGCCAGTCGGTCAACTATGCCAATGCCGACTACTACTGCATGTACGACCCCGAGAGCGGCTATAACAACACCAGGTACTATCCTGCTCCTGCCAGCGTCATTCCCACCTCTCACTACCTGAAGGCCAAGGAGGTCGGACAAGGCAACGGATGGACGATGAGTGTCAGTTCGCCTGCCGTCTTTATCTTCAGCACCGATGTTGCTCCCGCCACGTTTGCCGACGATGCCAGCAACCTGTGGTACTACAACGGCAACGAGGGCAGTAAGATATATGCCTGTCTGAAGGTCAAGAACGAGTGGATTCTCGATGGTGTCGAGGTCTATTCAGCCGCCTATCCCGATGACAGCAAGAAGCGTCTGACCAGCGACGTCGATGCCGGCTATGTATGGCTGACCAACTATCAGGGTCACACGCTCTACCGTAACGTCGACAAGCCTGCTACCGAAGCACTGGCCGAAAACAGCGGCAAGCTGGTGACGGGCTACAGCAAGGACCCCAGCGGCATCGACGCAGAGGCTTCTATCAAGAATGGTGCCCACATCATCTATCAGGACACCAACAACTCAACAGACGACTTCCACGAGCGCGAGAAATGTTCATTAAGAAACTAACTATCTCAATTTTCATCCTGGGCGTAGTCACAACAGGCTGCGCTCAGGATTCCCTATCCGTCAGTCAGGGCAATCCGCTGCTCCGTAACTATCAGTTCGTGAAGCAGTCTGACCGTTGGCTGACCAATGGAAACGGTGCCGGACTGACAAGCTATCAGGCAGACAACATCGCAGCGGCAGAGCTGTCACTTGCCATCGGAAAGGGCCGACTGGGCAAGTTCGGCAGTCCATCGGACTTCCTGCAGGCTACTGTGGGTGTCGAGTCGTTCTACCGCATCAGCCAGCGCACCGTACTCTTCGGCTCCATCCGTTACGACAACTGGTCGGGACGCGACATGGCCGGATCAGCATTCCTGCAAGACCGGCTGCCCTTTGACATCGTCGAGGAGAACGAAGACAACACGGGACGCAAGCATCGTGACACCTACCAGTTGGCAGGAGGTGTGGGCATAGACCTGTGGCACGGCTATAGCATAGGTGCACGAGTTGACTATACGGCAGCCAACTATGCAAAATACAAAGACCTGCGCCACAAGAACAAGCTCATGGACCTGACGCTGACTGTCGGTGCCAAAGCCCCCGTGCTCAGTTGGCTGACGGTGGGAGCCAACTACCTGTATCACCGCACCACCGAGAGCGTCACCTTCAGTCTCAACGGCCGCAAGGACCGCGTCTTCAAGTCCATCATCGCCTATGGCAGTTTCATGGGACGCACCGAACAGTTCGGCAGCACAGGTTTTACCGATAACACCCGCGAGATGCCACTCGTGGAAGACCAGAACGGCGGAAGCTTCCAACTGGAGGTTCACCCATTCCGTCATAGCAGCGGATGGCTGAAACCCCTCGCCGTCTATGGCGACATCACGCTGATTCACGGCAAGGGCTACTATGGACGCAAGTCGCCCTACACCATCACCTATACCAACCATCAGCGCGACATCATCAACGTCAAGGGCCGGGTGGCATACGTACAGCCCACCTCTCGCCACTACCTCGACATCAGCTATGCCGACGAGAAACTGAAAAACTACGCCGAGAACTACCGCGAGCTGATTAACGACGTCGGCTCCTACTATTATCAATACTACGATCCGACAGAGACTGCCGACAAACACTGGTATAACTTCAATGCCGACTACACCCTGAATCTGGGCATCCACGGCGAGCAGCCCACCTGGACCGTTACCGCGGGATACCACTGGCAACTGCGCCAGCAGACATCCTATATCTATCCTTACTTCCGCTTTCAGAAGCTGACCACCCATGAGCTGGCAGCCAGCGTGTCACGCACCTTCGATACCCGCTTCGGCATCTGGACGGCCACGATCAACGGCGCTTACCAGAAAGGCTCCGGAGCCCCTTGCATAGACGGAACCTACATCACGCCCAGTGCGAAACAGTCTGTCCCCGCCACCATGGAACGCTACCTGTATCAGGACTATCACCTGTTAACTTCCCCCCAATACACCATCGGTACCGAGGCCCGCTATGCCTTCCTCTTTCCAGGAACTCATCTGCTGACACACGTCCGTGCCAACCTGCAATACCGTCGTGCCACCACATTGGCAGCCGACTATTGCGGTCGTTCGTGGACGGCTGCTTCCATAGCCGTCGGTTGTACGTTCTAAGCACAACCCAAATCCATTGTTTGAAAATTCGGCTGTTAGTGGCGGGGAACCCAGAACCAGAAGGTGGAGCCGCAGCCTTCACCATCGGAGGTGACCCCTATCTCGCCGCCGGAGCGGTCGATGATAGCCTTACAGATGGAGAGTCCCAGTCCCGTTCCCTGCACGAAGTCATTCAGTTTGACGAATCGTTCGAAGACGGCGGACTGCTTATCCTTGGGAATGCCGGCGCCAGTATCCTCGCAGTAGAAATAGAGTCCCTCCTGACCGTTGCGCTCCTCGGGGCGCCAGCCGACCTTGATGTGACCCTCGTGAGTGTACTTGACGGCGTTGGTCGTAAAGTTGGTAAGCATCTGCTGCAGACGACCCTTGTCGAGGCGGGCTGGATAGGTTTTCAGTGGATTGTCCTTGATGAACGGCACATTCTCCACGCGCTGGGCGAGAGTGATACAGATGTCGTCGAACACGCGCGGCACGTCGATATCCTCAGGCTGGATAAGCAGTGACTGTCCCATAGACGATGCCTCCAGAATGTCGTTGATGAGTCGCAGCAACATGTCGCAGTTACTGCGGATAATGCGAATCATCTCCATGCGCTCGTCACCGGCATCAACCATCTGCAGGACGTCCGAGAAACCAACGATGGCATTGAGCGGCGTACGGATTTCGTGCGTCATATTGGCCAGGAAGGCAGCCTTCAGTCGGCCGGAGTCTTCAGCGCGAACGGTCTCCTTGCGTAGCTTCTGCTGGATAGACATAATATCGGTAATGTCGCGAGCCATGCCGAAGTACTCATTGACACGTCCGTTAGCGTCCTTGATAGGTATACCGCCGATACTGTACCACGCATGTTGCTTGGAAACAGGAGTATCTACAAACTCATGGATGGTCTGGAAGGGGAGGCCCTTCATAAGGGCATCGCGCATGATTTCGTCGGCCTGTTTGCGGTGTTCCTCACCTATCAGCGAGAAGTATTCATCGATATTCAGAGAGAAATCTACATCTTTCAGGCTGCGGCTGAAATCAATGTTGTGCTGGTCCATATGGAACCGCCAAACATACATATTGCTCTCCACCAGCAGATAGTGCAGCTGGCTCTCATAGTGGTTGATGCGGTCGTGGGCCTCGAACAGCAGACGGTCGTGCTCGCGCTGTTTCATATACATGTCGCGTTCGGCAGTAACGTCGCGCGAAGATACGACGAAATAAACCACGTTACCCTCGTCGTCGACAATGGACTTGATACGCGTCTCAACATACTTGTCCAGTGACAACTCGGGAATCAGCAGCCGCTGGCACATATGGAATTCGTTGTGAACGCCCTGGTCGAAGAAAGCCTTGGAATCTGGAATATCGAAGAGACAGGTCTCACGATAGAACCTACCTGCAGGGCCGTCGAGCTGGCATAGTTCGCGCATCTTTGGATTCGCATCAATGAAGTAGCCGTCAGCATCGTAGAAAGACATGGCCACAAGGTTCGTTTCGAAGGCCTTCATATAGAAATTGGCCATTTCCTGATCGTGAATCTCCTGTTGCACCTGTCGGGTAATATCCTTAAAGGCGTGGAAGATGTAGCGCGGCTGCCCGTTCTCACGCTCCAGAATAGCTGTACCGTCGTACTCTCCCCAGTCAGGGTGCTCGTCAGTGCCCTTGTTCCAGCGCTTACGGAACGACAGCTCATCACACTCGCCGCTGACCAGTCGCGATATTCCCTCACGGAATTCCTCGCGCTCGTCAGCCTGAATGCGGTCAATAAGTTCGTCGTGACTGATACCTTCCTCGGGCAACAGGTCACCATACCAATTGACCACACGCAGGGTCTTCAGATCGTACTGTAGCACGTGGTAATCGCCCATACCGAGTGCCTGCCTCATCATGCTGGACATATCGCTACTTCGCCGTACGGCAGCCTTCACACGCAGACGGATGAGTCCACTGAGCAGCACTACCACAAACAATGCAACGGCCATACCCATCAGGACAAATAACGTCACGGGCGAGGCATCATCATGCTGCTGTTCGGGGTTGAACCAGCGGTCGTGAACGGCCTGTAGCGCGCCCTCCTGTTCCAGTCGGGTGTACTCATCGTCGATGATGTCGACCACATCCTTGTCGTAGCCAATGATATGCAACTCGCCGGCAGGAATATCCACCTCATCGACCATTAGGCTATCGATGGCCAACTCCTTGATTTTGCGTGCCAGTGGTTCCGCACCCCACACGAAGTAGACGTTCTTTGTGACACGGGCACTCGTCAGTCCGTCCTTCGGTGTACTGTACCCAACGGTGAAGGGCACGCTATCCATTGCCTCAAGCATCAGCGCCGCATAGTCGTCACGCTTGAGCAACAGTGTCGCCGTGCTGTCCAATTTGTGAATACCAGGAAACTTCGGCGTTGACACATTACGCGCAACTCGCAGGGAATAATAGTTGACGTATTTCTTTGTGGCGATAAACGGACGAGCTCTGTAGTGCATGGGCATTGCGTGAATGAGGTCAGCCTCTCGGGTGTCGAAACTGCGTGCAGCCTCAGACCACTCGCTCATCACAAAGCGATGAGGAATCTCCAGACGCTTCAGGATCATGCCCAGCACTTCGATGTTGTAGCCAGCCGGCTGTCCATGACTGTCCAGAAACTCGAAAGGACGGAAATCCCAGTCGCAGGCAATAATCAACGGACGCTCATCGGTATATCCGTAGAAGTCCTTCGCGTTTGCCGTTGGCATCAGTGCCAGCAGACAAAACAGTATGATTGCCACATATTTCTTCTTCATGCGTTGCTCTCCTTTCATTTTCTAACAATTTCACTACAGTGACAGGGAATGGTCACCCAGACAATAGTCCCCTGCCCCACCTCGGACTTGATACGAATCTTACCACCCATCTGAGCTGTCAACTCATAACAGATAGGCAGTCCCAGGCCAGTACCCTTTCCGCTGCTGGAACCAAAGCGCTGGAAGATGTCCTTCATACGCTCCGGCGGAATGCCGCTACCGGTATCCTGAAAGGCAAGGGCCAGTTCAGTACCGGTATAGTCGTAGTAGATGCGCACCTGACCGGAGGTGGTATGCTCGGCGGCATTGGCCACAATCTGGTCAATCACCAGTCCCAGGTTCTGTTCGTCCAGGTCAATCACCAGTCGTTGGTAAGGATTATCGACCACGAAGTCGACGCCCTCCTGACGATGGTTGTACCACGCTACCTGACAACGAGGTTCGATGAAGGCTGCGAAGTCAATGGGCTGAGCCTTGATTTCTATCATGTGGGCATCCAGTCGCGACAGGAACAGAATGTCATTGATAAGTTTCAGCAGGTGGGCGGCATTCTCCTTAATCTCTTTGATGAAGAAGGATTCGTCCTCCTCGGCATGCTCCATGGCAAACAGTTCAGCGAAACCCACTACAGAGTTCAGCGGGGTACGGATCTCGTAGCTCATATTGCGCAGGAAGGCACTCTTTACCGTCTCCACCTCCTGAGCTTTGGCAGTCTCCTCGGCCAGCAGCTGCTCAGCAGCCTTGATTTCACTAATATCACGGCACATGCCGAAGTACTCTGTCACATTGCCATCGGTATCGATGGTGGGAACGAAAGAGAAGTAGAGGGCCAGTTTCCGGCCATGAATACGCAACAGGGTCTCGACACTGCCCGTCAACGCCGTCTGGTGCTGGTTGTCCATACTATTGAACAACTTGCGGGCCACCCGTCTCGAGTCACTGTTGGTTTCCATCAGTCCCAGTGCACGGGTCTGCGTCAGCACGATGCGCTTCTGCTGGCCACTGCTAGTAAAGATGGTTAGCGTATGATTGACCGGTGAGTAACTGACCATACGTACGCCACCGTTTTGAAGCACATAGTCGATATTGCGGATATAGTTACTCGTCTCGATATTCATCTGCTCCAACTGGCGGGCATTGCGCTGCAACTGTTGGTAGGAGTGTACTAACTCCGTTACGTCGCGACCCGTACCGAACACGGTCATCAGCTTACCGTCGGCATTACGCACAGGAACCAGCTGCAACTCGTAGTACATGCGGTCTTTGTGCAACTCAGGATTGAATACGCGTTGGTCGGCATCAGCCGTATAGACACGTGTCATGTGCATCGGCTGCATCTCGTCCAACGACGTCAGCTCGCTACCCAGCACGTCGAGCAGATTGATATGCGTCTCCAGTGCCTGCTGCTTGCCACCGGGCAAAGCCCGACTGGCTTTCTCGTTCATATCAACCAAGTAACCCTCATCATCATAAGTTACTGTATCTATCATGGCCGAGTTGAAGATGGACTGATAGCGAAGCATGGCGTCTTTCACATGCAACTGGCGCAGGTATTCGTCTGTAACGTCGCTTGTAGTACCGATAATATCCGTCGGACGACCGTCCTTATCGGCACGCAGCACTGCTACACCTATGGTGAGGTTGTGCAGATAGTTGCCTTCCTCATCCGCCGTCTGTACGTCCACCGTCAACCGCTCAGCCTGCCGTGTAGCAATCTTGTTCAGTGCAGTGACGACGTGATTGATGTCTTCTTCACGCAGAATAGACAGGAACTCACGCAATCCCACGACTTCAGTATGCTCGGTGTCACTACCGGTGTATTCGGTCACTATCTTGGAGTCTACGTGCAACACCCAGGGGCGCACACCACTGGTTTTGAGGATGAGCGCCAAGCGGTTGTTGCTGCGACGAATTTCGCGCGTCATCTTCTTCTCTTGACGGCGATAGACCTCGAAGAATACCAGTGCCAACAGGAAGAGCACCAGCATACCTATCATCAGCTGCCAAATCCACGAGGGGATGCCACTCTCCTTATACTCGGGATAGAACCATTTGTTCTGAATGGCCTGTAACCGTCTCGCAGAGTTCAGTATAGTATAGACGCTGTCCAGACGATGCAGCAGCTGCGGGTCGTTGGACATAAACTTATACTCGCCGTGAGGCATCTGAACAGGCGACAGTTCCAGATTGTTCAGCTGCAACGTCTGCACCAGCCACTTCAGCGATATCGTGTTCCACACAATCTGACTCTCCGGATCGAGATGGGCACGCTGAACGGCATCCTTCATATCCTCGTAGGGAATGGCATTGTGTTCCCAGCCGTTCTGTATCATCAAGTGATGGCTGAAACTGCCGGTATGAACCAACACCCGGTGGTGAGCCAGATCGTTGACGGTCTTAATCTTCGCCGGAACATCCTTCTGATGAACAACACTATGGGTAAAAATCTGGATAACAGTCTTACCGTACTTGCCATAATCGTTATGGAAATGAGCATCCATACCGCACATCAGATCTGCATGGCCTGCCTTCAAGTCGTTGAGAGCCACGTGGGTGGGCTTGAGCTTGATGACATAGGGTATTTTCAACTCGTGGAGCATCATCTTCAGCAGGTCAACGTTATAACCCGCCGGCTCGCCCTCTTCGTTCAAAAACACATAGGGCCACAAATCCCACGCATCTTCATACACCAGCGGGTGCTCCTCCGTGTAAGTCCGAATGCTATCCTTTGTCTGTGCGCTGGCCATACATGGTATCAGTTGGAAGGTCACAAGCCCCGCCAGCATTGTTGTCAACCATAATCTCCTTACCTCGCGTACCTTATTTATATATATAAAAGATGTTTTCATCTCGACTCTTTCATCTTTATTCTTCCATTCTTTAGATCCTATAATCCGGAAATCTTAATTTTTCATTTTTCATCCTTCATCTCTTCCGAATAGATATAGAGGCGAGTTGCAGGATGGAAGAACCACAACCGAAGCCGACCTGTCTTCAGTATCAAGGCCAGTCGGTTACGCTGCATGGTGCTTTCTTCGGCAATACTCATTTTGTGTCTTACGATATAGGTTTTAGGTCTATTCTGTTAGCAAAGGTAGCTATTTTCCTCCAATCATCCAAATTTTTGCTAATTTATTTTGTGTTTTCCTCCTTTATTCGTAATTTTGTCGGTAGAAATCTTAAACCAAGTACAATATGATTGACGTCAAACAGACTTTATCAGCGGCCGAAGAGCGCATGCAGATGGCAACAATGTTCCTGGAAGAGGAGCTGAGCCGCGTCCGCGCCGGCCGTGCTAACGTAGCCATTCTGGATGGTGTACGTGTGGAATCATACGGTTCGCGTGTTCCGCTGAACCAAGTTGCCAATATCTCAACGCCAGACGCCCGTACCATCGCTATCAAGCCCTGGGACAAGAAGCAGATTCGCGACATTGAGAAGGCCATCATGGACTCGGATGTGGGTATCACCCCCGAGAACAACGGCGAGATTATCCGTCTGGGTATCCCCCAGCCCACCGAGGAGCGCCGCCGCGAGCTGGTGAAGCAGTGCAACAAGATTGCAGAGAAGGCCAAGGTGGAGGTTCGTAACGTTCGCTCCGACGTGAAGGACAAACTGAAGAAGGCCATCAAGGACGGACTCAGCGAGGACAACGAGAAGGATGCCGAGGACGAACTCCAGAAGTTGCACGACAAATACATCAAGAAGCTTGATGAACTGATGGAGGCCAAGAACAAGGAGATTATGACGGT
>ODAI012765515.1_pt1 | contig 13161 bp, 7 predicted proteins | sample 1539321 | NCBI WGS metagenome assembly ODAI01 (sample SAMN02144231, study PRJEB22623) | gut metagenome | biome: sheep rumen | host: Ovis aries | place: New Zealand | reverse complement strand
TGGAGCGGGCGGAGGAGGGACGCCGGTTCGGCGAGCGAACCATCCTCTTCGTGGATGAGATCCACCGCTTCAACAAGGCACAGCAGGATGCCTTTCTGCCCTATGTGGAAAAGGGCAGCATTATCCTGATCGGGGCGACAACGGAAAACCCGTCCTTTGAGATTAACGGGGCGCTTCTGTCCCGGTGCAAGGTCTTTGTCCTGCGGGCACTGGAACCGGAGGATATCCGCTGCATGCTTGAGCGGACCCTCCGGGATCCCCGGGGCTTTGGCAGCATGCAGGTGCAGATGGCGCCGGAGGTGCTCAGGCAGATTGCCGTCTTTGCCAACGGGGATGCCCGCATGGCCCTGGGCACCCTGGAAATGGCTGTTCTCAACGGGCAGATTGCGGCGGATGGAACGGTGAGGGTGACGGAGGAGATTCTTGCCCAGATCACCTCCAAAAAGTCTCTGCTGTACGATAAGAACGGGGAGGAACACTACAACATCATCTCCGCGCTGCACAAGTCCATGCGCAATTCGGATCCGGATGCGGCCGTCTACTGGCTGGCGCGGATGCTGGAGGCCGGGGAGGATCCCCTGTATGTGGCCCGGCGCCTGGTTCGCTTTGCCAGTGAGGATGTGGGGCTGGCCGATCCCCGCGCGATTGAGCAGGCGGTGGCGTGCTATCAGGCGTGCCATTTTCTCGGAATGCCCGAGTGCTCGGTTCATCTGACCCAGGCGGTGGTGTACCTTTCCCTGTCGCCCAAGTCCAATTCCCTCTATGTGGCCTATGAGAGTGCCAAAAAGGATGCCAGTACCCGTCTGGCGGAACCGGTGCCGATGCAGATCCGCAATGCGCCCACGAAACTCATGGACAGTCTCGGGTACGGGAAGGGGTACGTGTACGCCCATGACACGCAGGAAAAGCTGAGTGCCATGCACTGCCTGCCGGAGGATCTGATGGACCGGGTGTATTATCAGCCGACGACGCAGGGGCTTGAGGGCCGGTATGCGCAGCGGCTGACGGAGATCCGGGAATGGAAAAAGGCACATGATCATGAATAACCCGCTGTTTTTTATGGAAGAATAACCTTGAAATCTGACAGCTGAATGACTATAATTCTCTTTTGCTGTTAAAAATGGGATTGGTGCAGACGCACCGATCGATTAAGTGAGGTTATGTTTCCATGGAAATGCAAATATTCCTGTCGGTTTCAATTGCGTTGTTTGCGGGTCTGATGCTGACCCGTGTCTTTAAGAAGATGGGCCTGAATTTCCCGGATGTGACGGCGTTCCTGATTGCCGGACTGATCATCGGGCCGTATGGAATCGGCCGGCTGGGCCTGAACGGTGTCGGCTTTGCCAGTTATGCGGATGTCCAGTCGGTGGGAATCATCAATGAGACGGCACTGGGGTTCATCGCCTTTTCCATCGGCTCGGAGTTCCTGCTGGAGGAACTGAAGCATACGGGCAAGACGGCCACGGTCATCGGAATCTTTCAGGCGGTGATCGCCTCCCTGATTGTCGACGTGGTCCTGATCGCCCTTCATTTCATTCTGGGCGAGGCTGTCCTGCCGATCCGCGTGGCGATTGTGTTGGGGGCCATTGCCTCGGCAACAGCGCCTGCGGCCACCCTGATGGTCGTCCGTCAGTATAAGGCGGATGGTCCTGTGACCCGTCTCCTGCTTCCCATTGTCGCGCTGGATGATGCGGTCGGTCTCGTCGTGTTCTCCGTGTCTTTCGGAATTGCGCAGGCCATGAAGGTGGGCAATCTGGATGTCATTTCCGTCATTGTCAACCCGGTCCTCGAAATCGTCTTTTCTCTGCTGCTGGGCGGCGGTCTCGGACTGTGCCTCTCGAAGATTGAGAAACTGTTCTATTCCAACTCCAACCGTCTGTCCATGACGATCTCCTTTGTGCTGATGACCATTGCACTGTCCTACCTGCGCATTCCGGTGGGCCCGGCGGAGATCTCCTTCTCCACCCTGCTGGTGTGCATGATGCTGGGAACGGTTTTCTGCAACACCAGTGAGTACTCGGCGGATATCATGAAACGGGCGGAAAAATGGACAGCTCCGCTGAATGCCACCTTTTTCGTGCTGAGCGGCGCGGCACTGGAGCTGGGCGTATTCGCTCAGCCGGTGTATGTCGTGATTGGCGTTGCCTATATTCTCGCCCGTTCCCTGGGCAAGTATATGGGTGCCCGGTTGAGTTCACAGGCAATGAAGTGTCCGCCCAATGTGGTCAAGTATCTGGGAATTACCCTTCTGCCGCAGGCCGGTGTTGCCCTGGGCATGGTGAATCAGGCTTCCGTCCTTGGCGGAATGGATGCCTCCATTATCCGAAACGTGACCCTGTTCGGGGTTCTGATTTATGAACTGGTCGGTCCTCTGCTTACCCGCAACGCCCTGCGCGATGCCGGTGAAATTGCTCCGATTCCGGAAAACAAGAAGGACAGAGGACGGTTTCAGACTGGTACCCGCTGAGATTCCGCGCCGATCGAATCCAAAAGGCTGCAGGCAATTCCCGCAGCTTTTTTGTTGGGCACCGGCCACGGCCTGATATAACTGTTTGAGGTGAAAGTAAGATGAAAATACTCTCTGTGACGGTCCCCTGTTATAACTCCGAGGCATACATGCGTCATGCCATTGACAGCATCCTTCCTGCCGGTGAGGACGTGGAGATCCTGATTGTGGATGACGGATCCACGGACGGAACAGCCGGAATAGCGGATGAGTATGAGAAAAAGTATCCCGGAATCGTACAGGCGATTCACAAGGAAAACGGCGGGCACGGGGATGCGGTCATGTGCGGCCTTTCGCATGCCACCGGGCTGTATTTCCGGGTGCTTGATTCGGATGACTGGTTTGACAGCGACGTGCTGCAGAAGATGATCCGGCAGCTGAAGACCTTCCAGGAGCCGGTGGATCTCTTTATTACGGATTTTGTCTACGACAAAACCGGCGTCACCCGAAAACATGTTATGCAGTATGCCAATGCCCTGCCGGAGGACCGCGTGTTTACCTGGGAGGAGATGCATAACCTGCATACCGGACAGTATATCCTGATGCATTCGGCCACGTACCGGCGGGAGATGCTGCTTGAGTGCGGACTGAGCCTGCCCAAGCATACGTTTTATGTGGACAATCTCTATGTGTATGTGCCCATGCGTTTTGTCAGGCGGATGTATTACATGCATGAGACGCTTTATCACTACTATATCGGCCGGGAGGATCAGTCGGTTCACGAGAATGTGATGATTCAGCGGATCGACCAGCAGATGCTGGTGAACCGGCTCATGCTGGAGGCGGTGGATGTGATGGCGGTTCCCGAGGAGCACTGCCGGAAATACCTTTACAGTTATTTTGAGATTATTACCGCCATTTCCTCCATTCTGGCCATTCTCTCTGAAAAGCCGGAAAACCTTGAAAAACGGGATGCACTCTGGGAAACGATCCGGGAGAAAAATCCGGAACTGTATCAGAAACTGGCACATGGCCTGATCGGTTCGCTGTGCCGTGCCCGTTCCCGTGCCGGAATGGGCATTTCCCGGATCGTGTATCATCTTGCCGATAAAGTGGTCGGCTTCAACTGAGCCGGCCTGGCCTGCAGAAAAATTATACTGCAGGTTTATTTACGAATCGGGGAAACCGTGATATAGTAAGAACCATCAAGCAGGGCAGTGCCCGGAAAGGAAAAAGCCATGACCGTCATTCGCATACATTTGTCTTATAGCAAGCCGGAATGCCTGTCCATCTTTGAGGATGGTCTTCTTTCGCATGCCTGTAAGGCAATGAGCAAACAGACGGTCTGCTGATAAAGGGACCGGTTTTTGCCGCCTGCCTTGTATGGGCAGACGGCTTTTTGTATTGTCAAAGCAGAGGAAGTGAGAAAAGAATGGAAATCAGAGGCAGGGTCAATACAGCCCTGTGCTATGCCGCCGTCATTGAGGACGGGGCAGTGGAACAGATCCGGCGGATGTGCGACAGCCCGTTTACCGAGGGGAGCCGAATACGCATCATGCCGGATGTACATGCCGGCAGGGGCTGCACGATCGGGACGACCATGACGGTCCGGGACCGGGTGGTCCCCAATATCGTGGGCGTTGATATCGGCTGCGGCATGTATACGGTCAGTCTTGGGAAAACGGACATCGACCTTGAGCAGATGGACGCGGCGGCCCACGCCCTGCCCTCTGGCATGGCGGTCTGGCCGGGTCGCCGGGAGCACTTTGAGGCACTGGCGGATCTTCGCTGCTACCGGGAGCTGAGGGATACCAGGCGCATTGAACGCAGCCTTGGAACCCTGGGCGGCGGAAACCACTTTATCGAGATTGATCAGGCCATGGACGGGACCCGATACCTGGTGATTCACTCCGGCTCACGAAGCCTTGGAAAACAGGTGGCGGAGCATTACCAGCATCTGGCGGTGGAGCTGAACCGCGGCAAGGGCGAATACTATGCCCGGCGGGATGCCCTGATCGCCGAATACAAAGCCCAGGGACGCCGGAGCGAAATTCAGGAGGCACTGCGCGGCCTTCACTGGGATCCCCAGGAACTGAAGGTGCCGGAGGATCTCTGCGATCTGTCCGGGACGGCACTCGCCGATTATCTGCATGATGTCGGGATCTGCCAGCAGTTTGCCCTTCGGAACCGGGAGAGCATGGCGCAGTTCATCCTGGGGCAGCTGGGTCTTGAGGCGCAACAGGCGTTTCATACGGTGCACAACTATATCGACACGGAGGAGATGATCCTGCGGAAAGGGGCCATCGCGGCGCACCGGGGCGAACTTGTCCTGATTCCCGTCAACATGCGGGATGGCAGCATTCTGGCCCGGGGCAAAGGCAATGAGGAATGGAACTATTCCGCCCCGCACGGTGCCGGACGTCTCCTCTCCCGGTCGGCGGCCAGAGAACAGCTGGATCTTAATGCGTATCGCCGGGAAATGGCCGGCATCTATACCACATCGGTCAGTGAGGCGACCCTGGATGAGGCGCCCATGGCCTATAAATCCCTTGAGGATATTATCGGCGTGATCGGCGAAAGCGTGGACATCCTTGAGGTACTGAAACCCATCTACAATTTTAAGGCAGGCTGAACCGGACTGTTCCGGCTCCGGCCGGAACAGGAGCGTAAATGAAATGAATCGAATTCCGGTCATTGACATGACCGCAACGGGAATGAACATTACTCGCATGAGAAGAAACGCCGGAATGAGCGTGAAGGATCTCCAGAAAATCTTCGGGTTCAGCACGCCGCAGGCCATCTACAAGTGGCAGCGCGGCGTGGCCCTGCCCACCGTTGACAACCTTGCCGTGCTGGCTGCCGTATTTGATGTGCGGATTGATGATATCCTCCGGTTTGAGGGGGAGGCCGGCCGGGAGCTGATTTCGGCATAGCACAGGGCCTGCCGCAAAGCGGCAGCAAGTCCAGGCTGACGGCCAAAAAAGTACCTCTGAACGGTTCAGAGGTACTTTTTGTTTTCCGGGCAACTTCCGGAGAAACCAAAGCTGAAACCAGGCTGAAAGCAGATTGTGCAATTTTTTACAGGTTTATAGAATCGAGTTGTCAAGGTTCAATGAATTTGGTATAATCAAGGCAAATTGAAAGACAGGAAACAATACTGGAAACGTCCGGGTAACCCTGTTGTCTCCGGCGCAGGAGGGCAGAAATTCCTGTCCTTTTTTTGGTGTGTTCAGCTTTTGCGCGCCGTATGGGCAAGTCCCATCTGCCGGAGGTCCGGACAACGGACAAAGGAATCTGACGAAAACCGGGCTGGTCCCGATAAAGAGAACTGCTGTGCATGCAGCAACTTGAATACCCCCATATCTGCCCGATTCAGATCAAACAGAATGGAGAACAGGAAACGTTGAAAAAGAAACATCAGACGGGTCAACTGAAACCCGGCTTTTCGCCGCTTGGAATCTGGTCCTTTTCGATCGGGACGAGTATTGGCTGGGGTTCCTTTATTGTCACCTGCAGCACCTTTCTGCAAAAATCCGGCGTGCTCGGCACGGTATTGGGTCTCCTGGCCGGAATGGCGGTCGTTCTGGTCATTGCGTGGAATCTGCAGTATATGATTCAGAAAAAGCCGGGTGCGGGGAGCGTATATGCCTTTGAAAAACAGATGGGCGAACGCAATCTGAGTTTCCTGGCGTTCTGGTTTATCCTCCTCACATATCTGGCGATTTTCTGGGCCAATATCACCTCGGTTCCGCTGTTTGCCCGTTTCTTTCTCGGCGATCTGTTCCGGTTTGGGTTTCACTACACGATCTTTGGCTATGAGGTCTGGCTGGGGGAGGCGCTGCTCTCCGTCTGTGCGGCCTTTGCCACCGGCGTTTTCCTGAAACGGTGCCGGTCGGTCCGGACACCGAACCGGGTCATGATCGGTTCGGCGCTGCTGTTCGCGGCGGGATTTACGCTGTGTGCGGTGCTGGCCCTGCTGAGGCATGAGGGCGGGTTCAGCTATGAACCGCTGTATACAGAGGGCTCCACGGCTTTTGCGCAGATTCTGCGGACCGCGGTCATTTCCCCCTGGGCCTTTATCGGGTTTGAGAATGTGGCGCATTTTTCGGAGGAATATGACTTTCCGGTCCGGAAAATCCGCTCCATCCTGCTTTGCTCCGTCATTGTGAGCACGGTCCTGTACATCTTCGTTTCCCTGCTGTCGGTGTCGGCGTATCCGCCGGAGTATGACAGCTGGCTCTCCTATATCCGAAACATGGGAAACCAGGAGGGAATCCGGGCGGTCCCGGCCTTTTATGCGGCAGAGCATTATCTTGGCCGCACCGGTGTGACCATTCTGATGATTTCGCTCCTGTGCGTGATTCTGACCAGCCTGATCGGCAACATGATGGCGCTGAGCCGGATTCTGTATGCCGTGAGCCGTGAAGGGGAGGCACCGGCGGCCTTTTCAGGACTGAATGAACACGGGAATCCGGTCAGGGCCATTGATGCGGTTTTGGTTCTTTCGGTGTTCATTCCGTTTATCGGGCGGACGGCCATTGGCTGGATTGTCGATGTGACCACCCTGGGGGCTACCCTCATCTATGCGGTCATCTCCTATTCGGTTTACCGCTGTGCCCGCCGGGAGGGCAGCGGGCTGGAAAAGGGAACGGGGCTGGCTGGAACGGTCCTGATGGTTCTCTTCCTGGTCCTCCTGCTGGTTCCAGGCCTTCTGCCCTTTGATGCCATGGAGACGGAGTCCTATGCGCTGTTCATCATCTGGTCCCTTCTGGGTCTGGCCTATTTCCGCTGGATTCTGAAAAAGAATCCGGATCGGCCTTATGCGCAGCGGATCTTTGTGTGGGGCTTTTTCCTGATGCTGGTGCTCTTTGCCTCCGTCATGTGGGTCTCAAGGGCCACGGAAAAGGCGGCCAACCAGGCGGTGGAGCGGATCTTCGAGTATCACCAGAGCCACATCGGCGCGGATGGCGGGACAGAGGCCAGGGCGGCCTTTTTGCAGAGTCAGGCAGACCAGATCAGCCGCACCAACAAGCTGTACGCGTTGGTCTCACTGGGACTGCTGGCGGTCAGCATGGGCATTATCCTGAACAATTACCGGGAAAACCGGAAACTCAGTGAGCGCCTGATGACGGCGGAGGATGCGGTCAGGAGCGGCGAGAAAATTGCCGAACTGAAAGAATCGATCAGCGCGCTGCTTGACAACATGCCCTGCCTCAGCTTTTCCAAGGACGCGGAAACGGGCGTGTACCTGGCCTGCAATCAGGCCTTCGCCGAGTATGCCCACAAAGCCAGTCCGGAGGGGGTTGTGGGCCTTAAAGACACGGAAATCTTTGATGAGGAGACGGCCCGGCACTTTATTGAGGATGACCGGATGGCCCTGTCCATGGAGGAGCCCTATGTCTTTTTTGAGGATGTGCTGGACGCGGCAGGCCATCAGCGGCAGTTTCAGACGACCAAACTGAAATTCCGGGATGCGGCGGGGCGGCTTTGCACCCTGGGCATGTCGCAGGATGTGACGGACATGGTCCGGGTACAGCGGGAAAACGCCTCCACCCGTGAGGCCTATGAGCGGGCCCGGAGCATCGGGATCATTTACACGCATATTGCACAGGCACTCTCAAGCAGCTATATCGATATTTACTATGTCAACCTGGAAAACGGCGAATATGTGGAGTATTCGACGGAGATGGTCCGGAACCAGATGACCGAACTCCGGCATGGCGAGCATTTCTTTGACCAGTGCAAGATTGAGTCGGAGGAACTGATCCATCCGGATGACCGCGCGGCATTCCTGCAGACGCTGGACCGCCCAACGCTGATTGAAACCCTGAACCGGAACGGCACCCACATGCTCACGTACCGCCTCCTGTGTGGACAGGAATACCGGTATGTCAATATGAAGGTGACCCGGATGGAGGACGATGAGCGGTTTGCCATCCTGGGAATCATGGATGTGAATGAACAGATCCGGCAGCGCCGGGAGGCAGAGCGTGCCATGGAGGAGCGCATTGCCTATACCAGAATGAGTGTTCTGGCGGGCACGTTCCTGAGCGTGTACCTGGTGGAACCGGAGAGCGGCGCTTACCGGGAATACAGCACCTCCTCCGGTGCGGAAATGTTTGAGATCCCTGAAACCGGGGAGGACTTCTTTGCCATGCTTCGTGTCAAAGGGCGCGATTTCATCGACCCGGAGGACTATCCGCGCTTTGTTTCCCTGTTCACCCGGGAAAGCGTGCAGCAGGCAACCGCCCGGGGCGGAACCTATGCACTGAGCCTGCGCTTTGTGATGGGGAATCACTCCGTCTATTACCAGATCAAGGCCGGGATGGTGGAGGAAAAGAACGGTGCGCGCCTGGTCATCGGCTTTAACAACATCGATGCCAATGTGCGCCGGGAAGAGGAATATGCCCGGCAGCTTGAAAAGGCCAGGACTCAGGCGAATCTGGATGCCCTGACCGGGGTCCGGAACAAACATGCCTATCAGGAAGAAGAGGAAAAGCTGAACCGGCAGATCCGGGCGCATGAGGTCTCCGGATTTGCGGTCACGGTTCTGGATGTGAATGATCTCAAAAAGGTCAACGATACACAGGGCCATCAGGCAGGGGACCAGTATCTGCGGGATGCCTGCCGGCTGATCTGCGATATTTTCAAGCACAGCCCTGTTTTCCGCATCGGCGGGGATGAATTTGCCGTGATTTCCCAGGGGGCGGACCTGGCCGCCATCCGGGAGCTGATCGGGCAGGTCAGGGACCATAATGAAAAGGCCCGCTGTTCCGGCGGAATTGTCATTGCCTGCGGCACCTCCGGATTTGAGGAGGATGCCTGTGTGGCAGATGTCTTCATGCGGGCGGATCAGCAGATGTATGAAAATAAAAAAGCACTGAAGGGTCACTGAGAGGGACTTTTCAGAGAATGGAGCCGTGTGGGATGGAACGGTACAGTTATACAAAGGAACAGAGGACGCAGATCGAACAGCTGCGGGTTCCGATGGGCATTTATCAGATGGTGGATGGCAAGGTCATCCCGGTCGCTCTTTCAGCGGGGTTTTGTGAATTGTTTGGCTATCCGTCCCTGGCTGAAGCGTACCGCAACATGAATCATGAAATGTATCGGGATGTCCATCCGGATGATGCCGGTCGGATCAGCAATATAGCGATTCAGTTTGCAGAAAACAGCGGAAAGTACGAAGTGGTTTTTCGCGTGAGGCCGCAGGGGGCAGACTGGTATACGGTCATTCATGCTGTCGGGGAACATTTCCGGACAGACGACGGTACACGGCTGGCGCAAATCTGGTACATGGATGAGGGAACCTATCAGGAACAGGTTGAAAAAGACGACCTGACCAATTCCATGAGCAATTCCCTGCACGAGGAAAGCATTCTGAAAGCCAGCCGGTATGATTACCTGACCGGCCTTCCGAGTATGATGCATTTTTTTGCCCTTGCCGAGGGAGTCAGGGATGCGTACCTGGCGAAGGGTGTGGTGCCGGTCCTCCTGTATATGGATCTGAGCGGCATGAAGTTCTTCAATTCGAAGTATGGGTTTACAGAGGGAGACCGTCTGCTGCGTGCGTTCTCAAAGCTGCTCTCTGACACGTTTCGGCCTGAAAACTGCTGCCGCATCGCCGCGGACCATTTTGCGGCCATCACGACAGAGGAGGGACTTGAGGAACGGATGAATGCGTTCCTTGAGGCGAATGAACGGCTGAATGACGGGAATTCGCTGCCGGTCCATATCGGCATCTATTCCAGCCGGATCGGGCTTGTTTCGATCAGCACCGCCTGCGACCGGGCGAAATTCGCCTGCGATACATGCCGGAATCAGTTTGAGTCCGGATTCGCCAATTATGATCATGGCCAGCGAAACGATGCCATGCAGCGTCTGTATATTCTCAGCAATTTTGACCGGGCCCTGCGGGAACGGTGGATTCAGGTGTATTATCAGCCCATAGTCAGGGCGGTCAATGGCCGTGTCTGTGATGAGGAGGCGCTGGCCAGATGGAATGATCCGGAGCGCGGCATGCTTTCACCGGCTGCCTTCATCCCGTGTCTTGAGGATGCGGAACTGATTTACAAACTGGATCTGTATGTACTGGACCGTGTGCTGGAGAAGCTTCGGGATCAGATGCGCGCCGGACTTTTCACGGTGCCGGTTTCGATTAATCTGTCCAGATCGGATTTCAGGTCCTGCGACATCGTGGAGGAGGTGCGGACCCGGGTCGACGCGGCCGGGATTCCGCACGGGCTGATCACCATTGAAATTACAGAGAGCACCGTCGGCCGGAATCTGGATTATATGAAGCAGCAGGTCATGCGCTTTCAGAAACTTGGTTTTCCCGTGTGGATGGATGATTTCGGCAGCGGGTATTCCTCCCTTGAACTTCTGCAGAGCCTCCGGTTCAATCTGATCAAGTTTGACATGTCCTTTATGCGGAAACTGGATGAGGGCGGCGATGGGAAAGCGGTTCTGAAGGAACTGATGCGGATGGCCAATTCGCTTGGCCTGGACACGGTCTGTGAGGGGGTTGAAACCGAAAAACAGGTCAGGTTCCTGCAGGAAATCGGCTGTTCCAAACTTCAGGGCTATTATTTTTGCAAACCGATTTCCTTTGAGGAAATTCTGGAACGTTACAGGACGGGACACCAGATCGGATTTGAAAATCCGGATGAGCTGGGGTACTACGAGACCATCGGACGGATGAATCTGTATGATTTTTCGTCGCTGGCAAATGGAACCGGGAACATTTTCCAGAATGTCTTCAGTTCCATCCCCGTGGTGATTCTGGAGGTCCGGGAGGAAATCATCCGGATCGCCCGGTGCAACAGTTCATACCGGGAATATGTGTCGCGGTTTTACAAAACGGAGATTGAGCACGGAACGGACTATTCTCTCACCTCCTTTGCCGGCAGTTCGGAGTTTGTCAAGATGATACGGGCCCGCAGCACCGGCGGACGTTCCTATTTTGATGAGCAGATGCCGGATGGCTCGGTGGCGCATTCCTTTACCCGAAAGCTCTCTGTCAATCCGGTTACGGGAACCGTGGCGATTGCCCTGGCGATTCTCTCGGTCACAGATCCGGATGAGGGAACCACCTATGCCAGCATTGCCCGCGCACTGGCGGCAGACTATTACAATATCTATTATGTGAATCTGGATACGGAACAGTTCATTGAATATACCTCTGTTTTCGGGGAGGAGGAACTGGCCATGGAGCGTCACGGAGATCACTTCTTTGATGCGGTGAAGCGGGATGCCATGATCCGGATTTACGAGGAGGACCGGGAATCGTTCCTCAAGAAATTTACCAAGGAAAAAATCCTTGATGAACTGGAACGGCACAAAGTGTTCACGGCCAATTATCGCCTGATTGACAGCGGAAAGCCGATGGATGTCAATATGAAGATCATGCGCATGCAGGGCGGAAACAAGATCATTCTGGGTGTCCGGTATGGGAAACAACAGTGAACCCGGCCGGACCAAAGGGTTTTTTTAAGAGGGATGTTTATGTCATCAAATCAGAAAGAGCGGGGTGGGATTTCCCTTCGGACGGTTCATTTTCTGCTGATTATAGGGGCTGTGTTTGTCTCGATTCTGATGTTTCTGACGAGTTACCGTCTGTCAACCGAATTTGAAAGTATGACGGAGACCTCGGAACGGCAGATTGAGCTGAGAAAAGCGGCACGGGAACTCATGGATGCCTCGGATTATCTGACGGAAAATGTTCAGCGTTTTACACTGAACGGAGACCGGACTTTTATGGACGCGTATTTCAGGGAAGCCTTTGAGGCGAATCATCGGGAGGAGGCCATCCAGACGATGTCCCGTGAGGGCGGAAATTCCGTGGCACTGAAATCGCTTCAGACCGCCATGGACCATTCCGTGCGGCTCATGGGCCTTGAGTACTATGCCATGCGCCTGGTGATTGAAGCTAAGGGGTACACGGATTATCCGGAGATCCTTGATACCGTTCAGCTGTCGGAGGAGGATCAGGCCCTGGACAGCGAGGCGAAGATGCGCAAAGCCACCGAGACGGTGCTCAGCGATGATTATTATTTCATCAAGAACGTCATTCGGGAACACATGCGCAACAGCCTGAACGAACTGGAAAAGATGGCGTACGACTTTGATGCCTCCGCGCTTGACTCCTTCCGAAAGGACCTGGACATGGTCCGGGTTGTGGTGATCATTCAGACCGTGGGCATTCTCTTCATGGTCTGGCTCACCTCGCGCCTCGGCATCCATCCGGTGCTCAATGCCGTTGAACGGATTAAGGCGGACAGCCCGATTCCGGAGGTGGGAGCCAATGAGTTCCGCTATCTGGCCCGTGCCTATAACCGGATGTACGAGGTATACAAGAGGAGCCTGGAGCATCTGAATTTCAAGGCCTCTCACGATGAACTGACCGGAGCCTACAACCGGTCCGGCTATGACCTGCTTTTTTCCAGCCTGGAACTGAACAGCACGTACATGGTCATGATTGATGTGGACAATTTCAAAACGATTAACGACACATACGGCCATGACTGCGGCGACCGGGTTCTGGTCAAACTCGTCCGGGTGCTGAAAAACAATTTCCGTTCGGATGACTACATCTGCCGGATCGGCGGGGATGAATTTGTCGTGTTCATGGTTCATGCCACCCATGCGCAGCATGACCTCATCGCCTCCAAGCTCGTCGAGATCAATGAGGGAAGGGCCCGCGCAGCGGAGGCGCG